>ERZ772889.3617-NODE-3617-length-10577-cov-3.695210_pt1 | contig 10577 bp, 7 predicted proteins | sample MGYA00512127_ERZ772889 | MGnify/ENA primary metagenome ERZ772889 (study PRJEB29015, sample SAMEA2737689) | human gut metagenome | biome: human gut; feature: human-associated habitat; material: faeces | place: China | collected 2012 ... | reverse complement strand
TACAGGTGAGAAGGCTTCCTGCCGTGGATGCGCCGGGGGCGACAGGCTCCTTGTAGTAGTAGAAGCCGTCCGTGCCCGGAATCCAGTTGCCGTCGGTATTCATTTGCAGATCGCAACCATACTCGGTGGGAACCGAAGAAACGATGTTTCCGGCCTTATCGAGCCAGTTGATGACGTAGGTCGCGCGGATGTAGGCGGCGGTGTCGCCGTTGTTGACGACCTGAACGTCTTTCTTCGTTTCGCCGTTGAATTTCTCATCGATCTGCGTGGAAATGCTGGCGTAGGTGAACTTGTTTTCCACCGGATCTGTTTTGGTCACCAGAAAGGCGACGGTAGAGCCGACCACAGCGCCGATCAGCATGACGACCGCGATGAACAGGATGGCCAGCTTGTTCATGCGGATTCTCGGTTTGTTGTTCGCTTTCGCGTGGGATCCATTATACATGATTGCCGCCTCCTTTCTCAGTTACCGGAAACCGTTTTGGTAAAAACGTTCTTTACATAAGAGTCATCGCCGAGCCACTTGTCGTTGGTGCGCGTGTTCACATAGGTGACGACGTTCGTCTCTCCGGGCTTGAGCATAATGCTCACCGAACCACTCTCCGGCGTATAGCGCCAGCTCCATGCTGTGTCCTCTGTGACGGCGTATTCGCCGATCTTCAGACCCTTGAGCACAACGGTACCGTTGCCCTGAATGACGATCTTCTTGCTGAAGTTGTCCGGGCCGGTCACAGTGAAGATGAAGCTCTGCATTCCGTCGACGGCCTCGCAGCCCTGCTTGGTGATGGTCAGGTCGGCAACGTCGGCCTCAAACTTGGCGTAGTACGTCGCGGCCTCGTAGCCCTTTACATTGTTGCCCAAGTCCTTGGTCTTTTCCGGCGTGATTTTGTTGTTCAAGACCCACGTCGCTATCACCGGCTGCGTGCAGGCTTCGTCCGTGTACCAGCCAACGAACTTGAAGCCTTCCGCGGCGGTCGGGACAGCGCCCTTGACTGTGCCGGTCGTCACCTTGAGCTGCGATTCCTGATAGTTGTCCAGCGTGCCGCAGTTATCCGGGCCGACGACCTGATACTTGATATCCACCACCTGCTCGGTGTAGTAGAAGGTCTTGACGTTCTTGCTTGCCACGTTCGCCGGGTCTTCGATGGCGATGTTGATCGCCTGATTCTCCGCGCTTACGAGCGTGTAGCCGGGGATGGCCTTCGCGGTCTGCGTCACCTGTGCCTGATAGCGGGCGTTGCCGGTAACAGGATCGGCAAGTTCCTTATTGGTTCCCTGCTCAAGGAAGCGGAACTCGTAGGGATACTCGATGCGGTCGTAGTAGAGGTTCAGCACGAGACCGGCCTCAGTGAGCTTACCGTTGGAGTTGCTCTTCGTGCCGTTGAAAGTAAAGCCGGTAATGGTCAGCGGGGTTTCGGAATATTCCGTGCCGATCACGCCGTTCAGGTTCGTGCTTTTCTGGTACTCCGCGTATCCCTCGCCCTTGATGTTCTGTACCCAGTGGATGGTCTGCACCGGCGCGTGGACATCGTCCTTGATGTACCAGAAGATGATCTCGTTGCCCTCCGCCGCAAGCACCAGCTGCTTCTGATAGGCGTCCGGGGCGTAGCCGGTAATCTGCTTGAAGGTCTCCGTTATGACCGCGTCGCGGGTCGTAACAGTCTTGATGTCGGCGAGCTGCTTTTCCGTGCCCTTTTCGAGATACTTGACGGTGTACTCTACCTCTGCCTTCGGCACATACACAAAGGTGAAGGTATTGTTTTCGGGATTAGCAATGTCAATGGTGATGGAATGGCTGCCCACCTTGGGGAAGTAGCCGGACTGATATCCCTCGTTCAGCTCCGTACCGGACTTTGCGTTGAAGGTCTTGGTCGTGCCCGCCAACGCGCTGCCGGTGGTGGGCGGCGCGATCTCCGTGCCGTCCTCCAGCTCATACTTGACGGTATAGGCCATCAGCGTGTTGGAGCTCCACTTGGCATAAAGGTTCAGATCGCGGTTTACCGGCATGGAGAAATCAAAGGCCTTTTCTTCACCGGTATCGCTGACATAGAACCACCCCGCAAATATGTAGTTGCCGTTAACCGGGTGCCCCGGCACGCTTGCTACATCCCCTACTTTTGCGCCGTGGGGAATATTGTGGATCGTAGTCAGCGGCGTTCCACCGTTTTCCATTGCATCCTTGGTCTGGTAGGTCTTGACCGTATGCGTTTTAGAAACCCAATGCGCATAGAGTACCACCGGGCCGGCGGGCATAACTGCGCCGGTAAAATCGAACTTTCCGCTTTCGGAGAAGAACTGATCTGTGTACCAAGCGTCAAATGTATAGACACCGTTTTCCAGCGTTTCGGGGTAGTTCGGAGTGAATCCCTCACCCGAGATATCCGCCTGATAGTACTTCGTGTCTGTCTTTACGAGGGTGCCGTAATTGAGGAATTTCAGTTCATATTTGTTGCGGGTATAATAGAGATACGCTTTGTTGGAGCTGTTAAAACTGGGGACGTTCTTATCTCTCTGCGTAAAGCCTGTGATCGGATAATAGTCTTCGTCATAGGTCAGGGTAATACTTTCGCCTTTAATTGTAACAGTGTGATAGAGGTAATAGGTCTTTCCCCCATCGGTCTTCGTTGTTGCACCAGCCGGGGCGCTCATTCCGGCGGGGACTTCCAGATAGTAATACCATTCATATGTGTTACCAGACCACTGTGTCTTCGTCATGGTAATATTCTGTCCGGGCATTTTTTCAAGGAATGAGTAATACTTTTCCGTCACGCTGGACTTGAACACATAGCCCTGGCTCAGCAGAGACTTGATAGGATCGGTTTTCCAGACAGATGTTATGTCGGAGTCATATTTTGCGGTGATGGTAAGGTCGCCATAGCAGGAGCTATCGTGAGTATGTTCATAACCTACGGGGCATTTTTTTGTATTGCATCCAGAAAAAATATGAATCCCTGTTTTTGTGCAGCACTGTTCATGAGAATGTGTATGCTCCACTTTGTCGCAAGTCAGATTCACCTTTGGGAACGTCAGCGTATAGGTATTCCGCGTATAGTACACATTCAGCACGGTGGAGCCGTCGCCCTTGACGGTGACGGTTTCGGCCTTAGCTGCATTATAGGTGAAATGATCGTTGTCACGACCTGTAAAGCTCTGATCCTTGTAGTCCTCGCTCTTTTTCTCGGTACCGGGGGCTACATCTGCAGGCTTATAGGTTCCGGCTACGCTGTAACCATCGTCATTGGCGTTCTCATACCAGAAAACAACAGTAAAACCAGATTCGCCAATATTCCAGCTTGCCTTATGGCTTGAGTTTGCCGCGGGCATCGTGTCGGGAATCTCCGGCGTCCACTTTTCAAAGGTGTAGCCGGGCTTGGTCGGGGTTCCGGCGCCGATAGGCGCTCCGTAGCGGGCGTAGACTGGTTCCACGCCGTAGCCGCCGTCTAAATCAAAATTCAACAGATAGTAATAGCGGTCGTAGTAGACCTCGATCACCGTGCTGCCATCCGCCGCGATTTTGGTCGTGGTATCGTAAAGCAGCGAGTAGAAGCCGGTATAATCCGTCTTGGCAAGCTGCTCGCCGACCGCGGATTCGGTATAGCCCTTCTTTGTTTCGGTATCAACGAGCGTGTACAGGTCGTTGTGGATGTTCTGCTGATAATGCTTGACGGTGAACTCGACCTCGGCGGGCTGATAAGTGACAATGTAGGTCGTTTCTTCGGAAGCATTAACTTCAACCGTTGGCTTATCCGGCGTGTAGCCTACGACGACCGGGCTGTTGATCGTCTGCGTATAGGTGCTGCCGGCGGCAACCGTTGCGCTCCACGGATTGGCGGCCTGCCTGCCGTCCGCAAACTGGTATTTGATAAGAATGGTGTAGGTGGAGATCTGGGGCTCCGGCTCTTCGCCGCCGTTGTCGGACGGGGCGGGGTCGTTTACCGGGGCGGGGTCGGCGAGAGAGGCCGGGGCGACATTCGCCGTCAGGTCATTCGCCGGGGCGGCGTCCGGAGCCGGGGTCTCTTCCACGGTCTGCGGGGGGATGATGACCGGCTCGCCTACCGGCTCGGCCTCGGAGATAACGGTGGGGGCCTTCGGAGCCTGCGCCGGAGCGACGACGGGCGTTTCGTCCGTGATCTGCACCGTGACGGTGTTCGTGTACTTCACTGTCTCGCCCGCGGTGAGACGGCAGCGGAGATTCGCCGCGCCGCCGTACAGCAGGTTCGCCACGAGCGCGTAGCTGACGTCCAGCGTCACGCCGTTCGCGCCGGAGATGTTCGCCCACACGTCGCCGCCGACCTGGATCTGCCACTGGTAGACGCCGGAGCCGGTGGAGGCGACTGCGGTGAGCTCGAGCTTATTATTCTTTGCCAGCTCGACCGTATGCGCAACAAGCCCGTCAGAGCCGTAGACAAGGAAATCCTCGTCCGCAGCGGCGGGGGTGATGAGGGCGGCGGTCACGACGATGGCCGTGCCGTGCTGGTCGTCATGGAACACCGGGATGTCCAGCTCACGCTCCAGGGTCTCTTCGATCTCAAAGCACTCAGGGCTCTTGATGTCCTCGAGGTTGATGCCGCCGAAGGTGGGGGCGATGGCCTTGCAGGCCGCGATGACGCTGGCCGCGTCGTGGGCGTCGATGCAGATAGGGAAAGCGTCCACGCCGCCGAACTCCTTGAACAGCACAGCCTTGCCCTCCATGACCGGCAGGCCTGCCTCTGGGCCGATGTCACCCAGACCCAGCACGGCGGTGCCGTTGGAGACGACAGCCACCATATTGCTCTTGAAGGTGTACTTGTAGACGTCGTCGGGGTTTTCCCTGATCTTGCGGCAGGGTTCAGCGACACCGGGGGTGTAGGCGGTGGACAGGTCATCGCGGGTCTTGACCTCCACCTTGCTCACGATGCCCACCTTGCCGTGGTGTGTCTCGTGCATTTCCAGAGCTGCTTTGTTGAAATCCATGCGCTTGCCCTCCTTTTCAAGAACACTCTCTTTCTACAAAAGACATTCTAAAATGTGAATTGCTTTTGTGTTTTCTGACACAAATATTAGCCGCTTTGGTCGGATTTGGGAATGCTTTAGAAACTATTCAAAGCGTTTGCAAGCTATGGAAACCTTTAGAAACTAAAGAAAGTGTGCAGAATCACCTCTCGAATGGCTTTCGGCGTGGTTTTTTTGTGGAAACTGTGATACTATAAGGGGGAATTCTAGGGAAAAGCAGAAACAGAAGCGGCACCCCCTGAACTGAGGGGAAAATGTTGCATCTTCTGTGGTATACAATATACGATTTGGAAAAGAGGAAACGGCATGGAAGAAAATATCTCTGCACCTGAAACGCAGAAATCAAAACTGGATTCCTCTCGGCTGTTTCAACAGATATTTCTCTGCTGCAGCATCACGGGTACGCTCCTTCTGGGGTTTGCACTGGGTATTACGCTGCATTTTTCCATCTCTACATTCCAGACGCAGCTGGACGATATGCTGAAAACCACCGCACTGTCACTGGCAGACAGCGCGATGGTTCGGGAGGCGTATCATCAGGGATACTGCACCGATGAGATGATACATTATTTCGATACGCTGGTGGATACAGCGGACAATATGGACGTGCTGACGCTGGCAGACTGCAATTTGATTCGGCTGTATCACGTCAACCATGCATTGATTGGCGAGGAGTTTGTGGGCGGCGACCAAGGAGATGCATTGGCGGGGAAAAGCTACTTTTCGGATGCCATTGGTACACTGGGATTGCAGCACCGCTTTCTGACGCCGGTTTGGGGTACAGACGGCTCGATTCTCGGCTTCATTACAGTGAGCGCTACCATGACCTGTATCAACTCCCTCAAGAAGAATATTTTTTCTACGTATTTCTGGATAGCGCTGGTGCTGTTTCTTGCACTGGGCATCATCTCGGGTATTATCTCGCTCATGGTCCGGCGGATGCTTCTGGGCTTTACGCCGCAGGGGCTGGCCAACACTTACCTGACCCAGAGCGAAATGCTGGATAGTCTGGATGAGGGGGTCGTTTTTGTTGACCCGAAGGGAAAAGTCCAGCTGGTCAATCAGGCGGCGGAAAACATTCTGGGCCAGAAGCGCAGCAAATTGGAGGGCGCTCCGCTGGATGCGATTCTGCGCACCCGCGAAGAAACGACGCTGCTGGACTGCACCGGCGAAAACCTTTCCACCTCCCGGCCCAATGTGCTGGCAAATATTCTGGTGCGGGATGACCAGAACAAAAAGCCCGGCCTGACCCTTATCTTGAAAGATAAAACCGAAGCTGTCCGCAAGGCAGAACAGCTGAACGGCACGCAGCATATCGTGACGGCGCTGCGGGCCAACAACCACGAGTTTATGAACCGTTTGCAGGTCATTGCCGGCCTGCTCCAAATCGGCCGCACGCAGGAAGCACTTGATTACATCGGAAATGTGGCGTCCATCCACTCGCAGGCCATCGGCCCGATTATCCAGAATATCCAGAACCCCAGTGTGGCGGCGCTACTTCTGGGCAAAGCCAACCATGCCCACGAGCTGGAAATCGGACTCACCCTGCTTTCGGGCAGCACTCTTCCGCCCCACAGTGCCTATCTTTCGACCAATGAACTCGTTACCGTGCTGGGCAATCTGCTGGGCAACGCCATCGAGGCCGTGAACGCACAGGGAAGCGGAAATTCCCGCAGCGTGGCGGTGCAAATCATCGAGGACGAAAAGAGCCTCCTGATTGTCGTATCGGATACCGGCATCGGCATCTCGCAGGAAATGCTGTCCCATATTTACGACTTTGGCTTCAGCACCAAGGCGGCAGAGGGACGAGGCTTTGGAATATCCATGATTCAGAACATCGTCGTCCGCCACGACGGCACCATCGATGTAGACACAGAGCAGGGCGCGGGTACGACCTTTACCCTGATTTTCCAGATTAAGAGACAGAAGGAGGGTTCTCAGTGATTCGCACAATTATAATAGAGGATGACCCGATGGTAGCTCAAATCAACTGCCAGTATCTGCAGCCTCTGGGGGATTTTCAAATCGACGGCATTTTCAACAGCGGAGCGGCCGCACAGGAATATCTGAAGGAAAACAAAGCCGACCTTGCCATCGTGGATATTTATATGCCCGGCATGAATGGCATCGAACTGCTGCGCTGGATTCGGGGCGATCACCGGAACCTCTCGGTCATTATGGTGACGGCGGCCACCGAAATCCAGACCGTGGCCGAAGCTCTGCAGCTGGGCGGGCATTGTGGATTACCTTATCAAGCCGTTTTCGTTTGCACGGTTTCAGGAGGCGGTGCAGAAGTACCTGCGCAAGGAAGATGTACTCAAGCACAGCCATACGGCCAACCAGACCATGCTGGACCAGCTTCTGAATGCCGCCCCGGCAAACCTCAATTTTGAGACGCAGGATTTGCGCAAAGGGTTGAACCAGATGACCCTTGACCGTGTGAAGAGCTATCTGCGGGAGCGCCCGGATGAAAAGCACACCTGTGAAAGCCTTTCCGCTGCCCTTGGACTCTCCAAAGTGACCATCCGCCGCTACCTGAACTACCTCATCGAAATTCAGGAAATGGTCAGCTCCATTGATTATGAGACAGGAGGCCGGCCGCGCGTGCTGTACCTGCTCAAACGATAAACGAGCAAGGTTTTGTTTAGTTACAAAAGCTTTCCTTAGTTGGCGAAGAATGGCGGACTTCTGTGAAATGATTTACAATAAGTGTACAGAATATATGAATTCTGTTGAGAATTCATATAGCATAACGCAAAAGATGCACACAAATCATGCAGAAGGAGGAAACGGTTCTTATGGAGTTTAAACATGGCGCTGTCGCTGGAACGCTGGAATCAAGCGACATTATGATAACGATACATCCCGGCACAGATGGGGTGAAAATCGATTTGACTTCTTCCGTCGCTGCTTATTACGGGGACTCCATCCGGGCCATGATACAGAAAGTGCTGGCCGAGATGGGCGTAGAAAATGCCGTTGTAAAGGCTGTAGACCACGGTGCGTTGGATTGCACGATTCGTGCACGGACGACCACCGCCGTCCGGCGAGCTGTGAAAGAGGAGGCTGTACAATGAGACGGACAATGCTGTTTTTGCCTTCCAATAACCCCAATATGCTGATCAATGGCGGTCAGCTGGGCGCAGACAGTCTGATTTTTGACCTTGAGGATGCAGTTTCGCCCGACGAAAAGGACGCCGCCCGTGATCTTCTGAAAAATACGCTGGAATCGCTGGATTTTGGCAAGTGCGAGCGAATCGTCCGCATCAACGGCTTGGACACCGATTACTGGATGGAGGATTTGCGCGCGATTCTACCGCTTCGCCCGGAGACTATCATGCCGCCCAAAGTCAGCGGCGCGGCCTATATCCACCAGCTGGACGAGGCGCTGACTGCGCTGGAAGCAGAACTGGGAATCCCCTCTGGCTCCACCAAAATCCTTGCGCTGCTGGAAACCGCAGCAGGCATTGAAAACGCCTATGAAGTGGCCTGCGCATCTCCCCGCATGACCGGCCTTTTCCTCGGAGCCGAGGATTTGACCGCCGATTTGCACAGCCGCCGCACCAAAGAGGGCAGCGAGATTCTCTATGCCCGCGGCCGCATCGTCTGTGCCGCCCGCGCTGCGGGAATGCGCGTGTACGACACGCCGTTTACGGACGTGCAGGACTTGGAAGGTCTTGAAAAAGATGCCGCCTATGCCCGGGGACTCGGCTTTTCTGGCAAAGCCTGCATCAGCCCGGCCCATGTGGGTATCGTGAACCGGATTTTCTCGCCCAGTGAGGCGGAAATCGCCTACGCAAAGGATGTGTTCGCAGCCATTGCCGAGGCTAAGCGGAAGGGCAAGGGCGCGATTGCTCTGCGGGGCAAGATGATAGATGCCCCCATCGTGCAGCGTGCTCGTACGACATTGGAAGCAGCATCTGAAATTGAGGGGGTGGATTACCTTGCGTAAGCTCTGCGAAACACTCCGGCAGGCAATGGAACAAGCCGGCCTGCGGGACGGTATGACCATTTCGTTCCATCATCATCTGCGCAACGGCGACTATGTGCTGAACATGGTTCTGGACGAAGCCGCGAAGATGGGCGTGAAAGATTTGACCGTGAACGCCAGCTCGGTTTTTGACTGCTACGAGCCGATGCTCGACCACATCCGAAACGGCGTTGTTACTGGGTTGGAAACGGATTACATTGCACCGGGCATTGGCCGGGAGCTGAGCAAGGGCATCCTGCCCAAACCCATCATCTTCCGCACGCATGGCTCCCGCCCGGCGGACATTCTCAGCGGGCGCAGCCTCATCGACATTGCCTTTATTGCAGCTCCGGCGTCAGATTCTATGGGCAACTGCTCGGGCAAGTACGGCCCGTCGGCCTGCGGCTCGCTGGGCTACGCCTTTGCAGACGCCATGAAGGCAAAAAAAGTGGTGGTCATCACCGACCACCTGATGGACTATCCTCTGACGGACGCCTCCATCACTGAGGATTATGTGGACTATGTGGTAAATGTTCCTGCCATCGGCGACCCTCTGGGCATCGTGTCGGGCACGACCTGTATGCCGAAAGACCCGATTGCCCTCAAGATTGCCGACCTCGCCGCACAGGCCATCGATGCTTCCGGTCTGCTGAAAGATGGCTTCTCCTTTCAGACTGGTGCCGGCGGCGCTTCGCTGGCCGTTGCAGAATACCTCAAGCAAATCATGCTGCGCAAGAACATCAAGGGCAGCTTTGCGCTGGGCGGCATCACGGGCTATATCGTCGGAATGGTGGAAGCCGGATGCTTTGCCGCGATTCAGGACGTGCAGTGCTTTGACTTGAAAGCAGTGGAATCCATCCGGGAGAACCCGAAGCATATGGAGATTACGGCGGCACAGTATGCCAGCCCAGACTCCAAGAGCACGGCGGCGTCCAATCTGGATGTGGTGGTGCTGGGTGCCACCGAAATCGATACCGATTTCAACGTAAATGTCCACACGGACTCCAATGGGCGTATCATCGGCGGCTCCGGCGGCCATACCGATGTGGCCGAGGAAGCAAAGCTGACCGTCATCGTGGCACCGCTGACCCGAGCGAGAATGTCTATCGTGGTGGACAAGGTCATCATCACCTCGACGCCGGGCAGCTCGGTAGACCTGCTGGTGACTCAATGCGGCATCGCCGTGAACCCTGCCCGCCCGGATTTGAAGCAGAAACTAGCAGCCGCCCGCTTGCCGGTGAAGGACATCCGGGAGCTGCGAAAGCTTGCGCTGCAAATCAACGGCCCGGCGGCAGCCTATGCCCGGCATTCAGACCGCGTGGTGGCTAAGGTCATGGGCCGTGACGGCAAATTGCAGGACGAGATTTACGCGGTGGAATAAAACGAAGTATAAAGCCATTCTTTGAAAATACGGTTTATTAAAAGGAAAACACATTGCTACCGCAAACGCTCTGCAATTTTGGCACCCGCTCAGGCTGCAATCAAGAACCCCCGCAAGTAATTGCGTGAGCGCTTGAAAAAGCACAAATAACGCAAACGAACCGCCTCGGTTTCCGAAAGAGGAAGCCGGGGCGGTTTTTTGCGCTCACGGAGGGGCAGATGAAAAACGCAGTAT
>ERZ772889.3616-NODE-3616-length-10581-cov-6.187156_pt1 | contig 10581 bp, 8 predicted proteins | sample MGYA00512127_ERZ772889 | MGnify/ENA primary metagenome ERZ772889 (study PRJEB29015, sample SAMEA2737689) | human gut metagenome | biome: human gut; feature: human-associated habitat; material: faeces | place: China | collected 2012 ... | reverse complement strand
GTAGAACTACCTTGCTCAGACAATAGGAATGATTCTTCTGTAGGATTAGTGATGTATCCAAGTTCTATCAGCACACTGGGCATCGATGTGGCGCGTAGTACCAGAAATCCGGCCTGATGTACTCCTTTGTCGGTACGGTTGGCATTCCGGAAACACCGTTGCACTGCTGTTGCGAAATTGACACTTTGTGCCATGTTCTTGTCTTGCAGAAATTCGAATATGATGTAGCTTTCTGCTGAGTTCGGGTTGAATCCGGCATAACGCTGTTTATAGTCATCTTCGATGAGAATTACCGCATTTTCTTTCTTGGCTACTTCCAGATTCTCTTCTGTTCGGTGAAGACCAAGGGTATAGGTTTCCGTACCGCTGACCCTGCTGCTTCTTGAAGCTATTGAATTGGTGTGGATAGAAATAAAGAGGTCGGCTTTGGCGTCATTCGCAATTTCAGCTCTTCTATGCAGCGGAATAAACACATCTTTTTCGCGTGTGTATACAACCTTTGTGTCCGGGCAGTTTTGTTTGATGAGCCGTCCCAGTTTTAGAGCTACACTCAAGTTGATATTTTTTTCCTTTCCTCTTCTGCCTACTGCTCCAGGGTCATGTCCCCCGTGTCCGGCGTCAATCACGACGGTGAATTTTGTATCCGCAGCGTATGCCTGTGGAAACAAGCTGAAGGTCAGTAACAAGCTTGTTGTAAAAAACAGTATGTGGAATATTCTCTTCTGCATAATTAAAATAACGGGGCAAAGTTAATATTTTTTTGTCGACTTGTTTTCTGTTGCTTCAAGAATTCTTCTATAGCTGTAATAATTGCTATAAAAACCGAAAAATAAGCAGGTCTTTGTTTTAAAATTTCTACATTTGTGTAATTCGTAAAACAGAAAGGAGTAATTTATGACATTAATTGACGGAAAAGCTGTTTCAGAACAGGTGAAACAGGAAATTGCTGCCGAAGTGGCTGAGATTGTAGCCAAGGGAGGGAAGCGTCCTCATTTAGCTGCCATTTTAGTCGGACATGACGGAGGTAGTGAAACTTACGTAGCTGCAAAGGTCAAGGCTTGTGAAGTATGCGGATTCAAATCTACTTTGATTCGCTACGAGTCAGATGTGACAGAAGAAGAACTTCTGGCAGAGGTACAGGAACTGAATGCTGATCCCGATGTGGACGGTTTTATCGTACAGCTTCCGTTGCCTGCTCATATCTCCGAGCAAAAAGTTATTGAAACGATAGACTATCGTAAAGATGTCGACGGTTTCCATCCCATCAATGTAGGACGTTTGTCGATTGGTCTTCCTTGTTATATCTCTGCAACGCCTAATGGTATTATGGAGCTGCTGCGTCGTTATCAGATTGAGACAAAAGGTAAGAAGTGCGTTATTTTAGGGCGAAGCAACATTGTTGGAAAACCAATGGCTATGCTGATGATGCAGAAAGCGTGTCCGGGGGATGCCACAGTAACCGTATGTCACAGCCGGAGCAAGGATTTGGTGAAGGAATGTCAGGAAGCCGATATTCTGATAGCTGCCATGGGACAACCTAATTTTGTGACAGCCGACATGGTGAAGGAAGGAGCTGTTGTGATTGATGTAGGTACTACACGTGTGCCCGATGCCACTAAAAAGTCCGGCTTTAAATTGACGGGTGATGTGAAGTTTGACGAAGTAGCTTCGAAGTGCTCTTACATTACGCCGGTACCGGGTGGGGTAGGTCCTATGACCATTGTTTCATTGATGAAAAATACGCTGTTGGCTGGGAAAAAAGCAATATATTGAGAAAATAGAAGATTTTTTTGAAGAAAAGTTTGCAGATTCAGAAAAATCCTCTACCTTTGCATCGCTTTTGAGAAGGAAGCCAACATGGTGACTATAGTTCAGTTGGTTAGAGCGTCAGATTGTGGTTCTGAATGTCGTGGGTTCGAGTCCCACTAGTCACCCTTTCAAAGAGGCTGTCTCAAATAATATTTGAGACAGCCTCTTTGCATTTGTAAAAAATGGGCAAATCTATAAAGTTTTATCGGTTTAAAGAATGATGTAATGGAAGAATTTGTATATTTGTAAAAACCTTGAAGCATAACCTATATTCTTGATACAAAAATTAAGTTGTTTTTTTACGGAAAGAGGAAAGGCTGTACAATTTTAAATCAATAAAACGAATATTTTATGAAAAAACTGTTTCTTGTTATTGGCTTGATGACCTCTGTTATCTTTTGTAATGCGCAAAGTACCTATGAACCTGAATTTATTGGTGAAACGAATTTGCTGTGTATATCAGGAAGTGATACAATATCCATGGCTTTGGATAAAGAAAATGCTAAGATTAAATCCAAGGCTGGTGCTTCCTTATATTTGACAGGAATTGGTTCTGTAAAAACTCGTATTCATGTAGAAGGGAATACTTCTTCCTGTGTTGCAAAACCGGATTGTGCCTATAGGCTGGTCGTAAGAAGTGCGAATAATGATACAGATCCCAATACATTTATTCAGCTGATTCAGTTTGAAGTGAAGAAAAATGAAAGACGATGTGAAATTGGAAAGATAAATACTTTCAAGGGAAGTTCTTCCGGAACAGAACAACTGATTGAATACAAGGCAAAACGGTATGGAGAGAGTTCTTATTTGCTCTCTTTTGATCCTGTTGTTCCTGGGGAATATGGTGTATTTATGTCGAATCCAGATGCAAGGGATGAAAAAAGGATGATCATCTATTGTTTTAGTGTAAAATAGTCTTTCATAAAAAAAACAACTGATTGAAGAGAAGATTCATTCGACAGTATTAATGATATAAATAAAAGAAATATGAGAAATTTTGATTATCAGACCCCGACACGACTGATCTTCGGACGTGATGTTGTAGAGGGACTTCCTGAAGTGATGCGTCCGTTCGGACGTCGTATCTTGCTGACTTATGGGGGTGGAAGTATTAAGCGTATCGGACTGTATGACCGTGTCAGGGAATTACTGAAAGACTTTGAGATTTTTGAACTGGGCGGGATTGAACCGAATCCGAAATATTCTACCAGTGTTGTAGAGGGAGTGCGGATTTGTAAGGAACAACAGATCGATGTCATTCTTTCCGTTGGGGGAGGTTCGGTACTTGACTGTTCGAAAGCCATTGCCGGTGGAGCCAAGTATGATGGTGAAACCTGGGACCTGATTACCGGTAAGGCTCCTACTTTGGCTGCCCTTCCGATTGTTGATATCCTGACTCTGGCTGCTACGGGCAGTGAATATGATGCCGGAGGTGTCATTTCGCGTACGGAAACCAATGATAAGATTGCTTACATCGATCCACATCTGTTCCCGGCATGTTCTTTCCTTGATCCGACTTATACGTTTACGGTCAACGCCAAACATACGGCAGCGGGAGTGGCTGATGCCATCAATCATGTGATGGAGCAGTATTTCACCCATGCTTCCAATTCTGTAGCTGACGGTTTTTGTGAAACCCTTGTCAAGACTTTGATGAAATATGCACCGGTTGCTCTGGAGAAGCCCGATGACTATGAGGCCCGTGCGGAGATTATGTATGCCTGTACCTTTGGCTGCAACGGCTTGCTGGCTCTCGGAACAGCAGGGTCTCCCTGGCCGATGCATGGTATTGAACATGCTCTTTCGGCTTATTATGACATTACACATGGAGAAGGACTGGCCATTATTACTCCGCACTGGATGCACCATGTACTTAATGAGCGTACACAGGAACGTTTCGTGAAGTTTGGCTTGAATGTGTTCGGACTGTCAGCAGACATGGCTCCGGCCGAGATCGCAGAGCAGACCATTGTATGTACTTCTCAGTTCTTTAAGAGTCTGGGTATGCCGATGACCTTGCGCGAAGTCGGTATTGATGACTCCCGTCTGGAAGAAATGGCCCATCACGTTGCCGTCAATGAAGGACTGGATGCACCGGGTACCTTTGCTCCGCTGAATGAGCAGGATATCCTGTCCATTCTGAAGGCAGCGCTGTAAATCAGAAAGAAACTCTCTGTTCCAGCCTTTGATGTGACAGCTTTAGGTTGGAACAGAGTATTATAACAGATAACTTTAGATCAAACCTGTAAAAACAATACTGACACATATGAAGAGAATCGCTCTATTGGGACTGGCTGTGATGACTGTGGCTATGTCATACGCTCAGGGGATTAGCGGAACCTGGAAAGGAATGCTGAATGCGGGAAATCAGAAGCTGGAAATTGTTTTTCATTTCGATCCGTCGAAAGATGGAGGCGGTGCTGCTACCATGGATGTCCCTGCACAAAGTGCCATGGGTATTCCTGTTCGTCTGAATCTGCTGTCAGCCGATTCCGTCAGTCTGGATGTCCTGGCTCTTCTGATGGAATATACCGGGAAACTGAACAATGGAGTAATCACCGGTACTTTCAGACAGTTCGGTGTGGCATTCCCGTTGGAATTGAAGGCTGGAGATGCCGGAAAGCCCAACCGTCCTCAGGAACCGGAAAGTCCGTTGGGGTATAAGACAGAGGAGGTTACTTTCACCAATCAGAAAGCTCATGTTTCTCTTGCCGGTACGCTGACTTATCCGGTCAATTATACTCCGGACAAAAAAGTACCTGTGGTAATCATGGTTACCGGAAGTGGTGCCCAGAATCGGGATGAAGAGGTGTTTGCCCACAAACCTTTTAGGGTGATAGCTGACTACCTGGCTAAACAGGGGATTGCTTCTTTGCGATATGATGACAGAGGAGTAGGTCAGTCGACCGGGAATCAGGCCGGATGTACTTCGGCTGACTTTGCGGAAGATGCAGCTTGTGGACTTTCATGGTTAAAGAGCAGCGGAAAATTCAATCAGGTCGGGATATTGGGACATAGTGAAGGAGGGCTGATAGCCTTTATGTTGGGAGCTGAAGGAAAAGCAGATTTTTTGGTGAGCATGGCCGGACCTGGAATCAAAGGAGATAGTTTGCTGGTTGAGCAGCAGAATGCTCTTTTTAAGCTGAAAGGAATTCCTTCCAATGTGAGTGTCAGTACTTTGCGGAAAAGTATGGCCACTCAGCCAGGGAATGTATGGCTGGAATATTTTATGGATTATGATCCGCGGCCGGATCTGGAAAGAATTACCATCCCGGTTATGGCTGTCAACGGAAGTAATGATATGCAGGTTCTTTCAGAAAGTAATATCAGTGCTATCCGGAACTGTCTTTCCGGGAAGAACAGCAAAAATCTTATCAAGGTATATCCCGGATTGAATCATTTGTTCCAGCATTGTGAACCTGCTTCCTCCATGGATTATTATAAGATTGAGAAAACCTGTTCACCAGAAGTTCTCCGGGATATAGCAGCTTGGATCAATAGTCTGTAGAAATGACTTGTTGGCAATACCGGCAATTATACCATCCATGTATGACGTTTAACAAAATAGCGTATGAAAAAAGTATTAGGCATATTTATAATGTTATTATTTGCATGTACATCCAGGGATAAAAATGAAATACCGACACTCTCTGTAGATTTACATTCGTCAGATGTTTCTTTCGAAGACTTGTTCTCAAAAATAGAGATCATACCTTTGGAGACATCTGATAGTTGTTTGCTGGTGGATGTAGAGAAAATAGTACATGTTGACAGTTTGCTGTATGTTTTTGATAGCAGGCGTCCTGCGCTATATGTGTTTGATGAGAAAGGAGCGTTTGTCAGACAAATATCCCGATGGGGTGATGGTCCGGGAGATCATTTGTTGATAAGTGATTTTATGGTTGATAAAAACCAACAGACTATAGGCTTGTTGAGTCCAAACGGGTATATGGGAATATATGACTTATGTGGAAAATTTATCAGGCAGGATGTGTTACCTGCCAAGCCTAATTATTATGCCGTTGCTTCTCTTAGCCCGGACAGATGGGTTTTCTGGTCGTGCGTGAGAGAAGATGAGGATGGAATTACAGTCGTTGGAAAAGACTCTCTAAATACGGTCAGTGGTTTTTGGAGGAGCGATCGTATTTTGGATATGGGTAGCTTGAATCCTTTTTATGAGTACCATGATAATGTGTACTTTGCCACGGCATATCAGAATGCAGTCTATAAGTTGACTGAAAAAGGACTGTATCCTGTTTACTGTTGGGATTTTGGCAAAGATGGCATTAATGATGAAATGTTGCAAAAATATCGTTTGATTGAGAATGAAGGAAAACGAAATGATGAGCTGATTAAAGATTTGTCTGATGGAACACTCCCTTTCTGTATGAAATTTCATCGGGAAAATGATCTATATTATTATGTATCTCTGCAAAAAGGTTTAGGTACTGTCAATAAGCATATTAATGTGTTTTATAGAAAACAGGACGGTAGTACATTTGTCTTTGAAAAGTTGGCTGAAAATTTAAGTATAACTCCTCTTCTGTTTACGGAAGATTACATCGTTTCGAAATTAAATTTTGATGATTATACTTGTTTGCGTCCTTTTTTGTCAGAACAAGACTACTCAAAACTTTTGTCGCGTGAGGAAGATGATAATCCGTGCCTGGTAAAGTTTTATTTTAGAAAAGGCGGAAAGAACTCCGGCAGAATGTAAGTTATTGTATGGTATCTTCTGATATAAACTTTTTTAGTTTGGATTTGAGTATACCTTTCCGATAGCCTGTCCACATCTTTAGGATTTTACCTTCCGGCGAAATCAATACGAAATGCGGGATGCTTCCGACTTTATAACGCGAAGCCAGACTTCGTCCTCCATTTTTCGGTTCATTCCATTGATAACCCGGCATCTTGTGTTCTTTCAGGAATTTGCTCCAGGAGATTTTTTCATCATTGGATATTCCTACCAAGGTCAATTTATCGCCATATAGATGGACAATCTCTTCCATTTCCGGTTCAGACATGCGGCAAGGGCCGCAGTAGATACTCCAGAAATCCAACAAGATGTATCGGCCTTGCAATTCTGACAAATGACGGGATTTTCCTTCAGCGTCATATAGTAAACCATCAGCCATATCGTCTCCTTCTTCCACTGTCGGAGCAGGGAAGGCATATGACTCAATGAGTTTTCCTTTCTGCGTTTCCTGCCATTTGGCCGGCATACGTGCATACAACTGCTGGAAAACAGGACGAAAACTGCGCAATGAATCCGGAATTTTCCTTCTAATTCTTGAGCTTGACAAATGTTTCCTGCTCCAATGAGCAGGAAAAGGGGACACAAGATCTGGATAGCGAGATTTCTTTTCATTTTTCAGTCAGTTTTATTGTATGGAATGTCCGTCTGTGGATTGAGTTTCCGGAACAGAGCCGAAGCGCTTTTGCAGGAACTCTTTCAGATTGTGGGTTCCGACATCTTCTGTTGAGATACTTCCGTCTTTCTCTACGATTACATAATGCGGAATTCCGTTGAACTGGAAAAGTTGGCGCATATATTTGTATTCAGTGTCTGTGAGCCGGTAACAGGCTTCTCCTTTCAGGTTCTTCTCTACATAGTCCGTGTAGGCCTTTCCTGGAGATTCTTTTTCGCTGGTTATATAGACGAACTGAAAATCAGGATGGTTGCGGTATTGTCTGCGCAGGTCGGCCGTAGCTTGTATGCCACCCCGGCAGGGGCCACAATAGATTCCCCAGAAGTCAATGAAGAGTACTTTGCCGGCATGAGGAGCAATGATACGGCGGAAAATATCGGTAGCTTTCCCCGCAGGAAGCTGGTAGGATGCTGTCCGTCCTGCCGGATGCAGTTCGTCAATCATATCCTTGACTGCAGTCTGCATATAGGGATGGGTAATGATTGCCTGTGTCTTTCCGATGAGGCATTCTGCATCTTTCCGGCTGGCCTGTTGTGCAACGATGGCACGCAGGTCGCGTACACGGGCTATCTGCCAGAGCAGGGGAGAGCGTTCATTACACAACGCCTGAATGATACTGTCCTGTATCTCATACATCTTTGCATATAGCCGGATCAGTTTCTCATTATCCGGAAGTTTTTTGAAGTCTTCTTCACCTGCCAGACTCTTGTAAGCATTATTGGCTGCTTCGAGTGGGCCCATGTATTCAAAACGGTTGATGAAAACACTTATCCGGGAACAGGCCAGTGCTGACATTTCGTCCAGAGGCATTTGTTTCAGAAAGTCGTAATAGGAAGCATCCGGCTGCACCTGCAATACCTGATTGGCCGTGTCTTGCCGGGCATAATAGCTCCGGGGCATCTGATAGTCAAAATAAATCTCTCCTGCTTTGATGGCTGTATGGTTGCGGATCAGCGAAACTGCTTTTTGTGAAGTTGCATAAAGCCGGCAAAGTGAATCGGCTTGCTGCTGCCACCGGGCAGTGTACGGTTCCAGTTGTTTCTGAAACTGTGCCGGTGTCAGTGTCTTCTGGGCTTTATTCAGCTTCTCGTAAGGATAATCGATCAGGTCATTCAGGGTGACGGCCAGATAAGACAGTGCGGCTGTCTTTCCCATATAAGCCGTGTGGATGAGCGGATATTTGTTGTCGCGTGCCCGGCTTCGTGCCATGATGTCTTCCCAGTCCAGATACATCGTGACTGTGTCACCCGGTTCGGCATAGAATGGAATCCACTGGTTGTTCAGGGTCAGGTTCTGGCAAACGGGATATGACAGGATAAATTTGCATTCGAAACTTCCGTCGGGATTGATGGGGACTACTGTGGGATAGTCCTTGCGGGTAATTTCATTGCTCAGATAAAGAATACCGCTGTCGAATCCCAGTCTCGGATCATAACCTTTCAGATAGCCTTGCAGGTAAACGCTGTCCCGGCGGAAAAAGTCCGTGCCATATCCGTTGTCTGCATCCGGTATTGCCGGCTCTTTGCGGGTGCGTACGTAGCGTTGTTCCTCTCCGTCGTTAAGGGCAATGAGGCAGGAACCGTCTTTCCGGGCAGTCAGTTTCAGGGTGACGGTGCTTCCGTCCTTGCGGTCGCTGGCAGTCATCAGGATGCGTTTCCCCTTTTTTCTGCATTCCACGGGAGTGTACAGCCGGTTGTTCAGGATGACGATGGAATCATAGATGCCGTAAGTCCAGCGGCTCTGTGCATCCTCGCTAAACCAGTTTCCCTCTACCGGTTCCAGAAGAGAACGGGGCTCAGAGGCATCAGCCACCAGTGAGATATCGAAAGTATTTCCTTCTCTTCCATTGGGATCTATGAAATGTATTTTCCGGGTTTCCTGGGGCAGAGGTTCGAACAGCAGTACGAAGTCCATTTCTCCCGAATCAGGAAGATAAGTTTCCTTTTTCAGTTCAATGCCTTCAGCTCCCGTTTGCTTGTAGCGTATTCCGGTGGCAGTATCTTCCAGATAATTCTCTCCATCTTCCTTGATCCACCAGTGTGGCCGGAAAATCGCGTGGATGTAGACTTTTGTACATTCGGGGGTACGCTCGATCCGGGTAATGTTGCGGATACTTCCGTTGCGGGCCTTGAATGTCGGATTTTCAATTGTTTGTGCTGTCAGTATTCCTGGAAGCAGGATCAGCAGGCATAGGAGCAGCTGTCTGAGGTTTTGCCATGGTGTCTGCCGTTTATCGGTCAAGGATACGGTTGTGGCTGTTCTTGTTTTCATGTGTATAAAAGGTTTATGTATGGTTAGGTTTTATTTGTCAGTTTCGGATTCTGCAGATCGGGTTGAAACACAGATTGCCCCGTTTTTCGCCGCTTCTCCAAAAAGATCAACAGCCTGCTGGCCTTTCAGCACTTTGATGGATTTGATCTGGCTGGGTGAGAGAGCCTGTACAGCTGTTGCATCAGCAGCTTTTCCGTCTATGATGACCAGAGACTTAGATGTCTGGGAGTCAAACCGGATGGTCGGGATATTTATGTCCGAAGCCTGATCCTCTTTTTTCAGTTTGACTTGAATGATTCCTGTCTTGCTCTTGTCGGTCGTGTATTTGGCCAGAGAAGCCTGATCTTTCAGGACGGTAACTGACTGGATGCGCTGCGGATCGATGGCGCGGAAAATCTCCGGACTGACCTCCTGCCCGTTGACCAGGAGAATGACATCCTTGAGGGAAGAGTTGTAGCTTCCATTTATCAGGAAGATGGAATTGCTGTTTTCGGGTTTGTCGGGTGTTTTCGTGAAAGCAAACCTGATCGGTAGCGTCTGTTTCACTCTGATAGCCTGTCCTTTCCGCATGCCGGGTTTCCATCGGGGCATGTTTTTTATGAGCCTCAAACCTTCAGCATCAAGTTGCGGATCCACACTTTCTACCACTTCTGCATCGGTGATGCTGCCGTCTTTGCTGACGATGAACTGTATGATCACCCGGCCCTGTATTCCGGCTTTCTGGGCTTCCTGCGGATATCGTATGTTGTTCCGGAGATAGGTATTCAGCGCTTCCATGCCACCTGGAAATTCAGGCATCTGGTCCAGAGCCGAAGAGGGTGCTGCGACTGCTGTCTGTACATTGGGCTGTATGCTGTCGTGTACGGCCGGAGCAATTACTTTGACGGCTGAAATCTCATCAGCTACGGCTGAGACTTCAGGACGGGCAAAGGCCGTAACAGCCAGTGCGGCCAATGGAAGTATATAAAGATACTTGGCCCGTGCCCACGGATTGGATTTTTCTTTTAACATCATAGTGATACGTTTTTTAAGTGAACTGTGATTAAAGCTGTTGGCCATAGAGTAGAGCCTT
>ERZ772889.3613-NODE-3613-length-10584-cov-21.034856_pt1 | contig 10584 bp, 6 predicted proteins | sample MGYA00512127_ERZ772889 | MGnify/ENA primary metagenome ERZ772889 (study PRJEB29015, sample SAMEA2737689) | human gut metagenome | biome: human gut; feature: human-associated habitat; material: faeces | place: China | collected 2012 ... | reverse complement strand
GCGCAAGCAGCGTCAGCAGGATGCACACCGCCTTCTGCTCGTACCACGAGAGCACCATCGAAAGCGGCAGCTCGTTCACACCGCAGCCAAAGGCGTCGGCGAGCGCCAGCGCGATCTGGATGGCACTGTAAGCGTCGTTGCACTGGCCGATGTCCAGGATGCGCGGCAGTCCCGCCACCGTGCCGAGACTCAAGTCATTGAAGCGGAACTTGCCGCAGGCCAGCGTCAGCACGATGGTGTCGGGCGGCGTCTGCTTGACGAATTCCGTGTAGTAATTTCTGCCTGGGCGCGCGCCGTCGCAGCCGCCGACTAAGAAAAAGTGTCGGATCTGGCCGGACTTGACGGCCTCAACCACCTTGTCAGCCACACCCAGCACCGCGCCGCGGGCAAAGCCCGTCGTAACCGTGCTGCCACCGTTGATGCCGGTGAACGCCTTGTCCTCGGCATAGCCGCCCAGTTCCAGCGCCTTTTCGATGACCGGCGTGAAGTCCTTGTCCGCGCCGATATGCTTGAGTTCCGGATATGAGACCTCCGCCGTAGTGAACACGCGGTCGGCATAGCTCGCTTTCGGCGGCATCAGGCAATTCGTGGTGAATAGTACGGGCGCAGGGATGTCGGCAAATTCCTTTTGCTGGTTCTGCCACGCCGTGCCGAAATTGCCCTTGAGATGGGCATACTTTTTAAGGCCCGGGTAGCCGTGCGCGGGCAGCATCTCGCTGTGCGTATAGATGTTGATGCCCTTGCCCTTCGTCTGCTCGAGCAGGCGCTTCAAGTCGTGCAGGTCGTGGCCGGAAACCACGATGAACGGTCCCTTTTCCACCGTCAGCGGCACCGTGGTCGGCTCTGGCGTGCCGTAGGTCTCCGTGTTGGCCTTGTCGAGCAGCGCCATGCAGCGGTAGTTTTTCTCGCCGACCTCCAGCACAAGGGGGAGCAGGTCATCCATGCCCCAGTCCTCGCCGACGGCAAACAATGCCTTGGCAAAAAAGCGGTTGACCTCGCCGTCCGTATAGCCCAGCACCATCGCGTGGTAGGCGTACGCCGCCATGCCGCGGATACCGAACAGGATGAGCGACTTGAGGCTGCGGATGTCCTCGTCCGCCGTCCAGAGCCGCGAGACATCGTAGTCATTGTTGTGCCCGCAGGGCGACATGCAGGACGCGCAGTCCGGCACAAGACGGCTCTTCTCCGCCCTCACGCGTGCAGTCACATCCCGGATGGCCGCCGCGTCAAAGTTCACATTCGTGAGCGTAGTGAAAAGCGCCTCGATGATGAGGCTCCATGTGCCCTCGTTCACGCCGGGGCTGCCGTCCGCAGCGCGGGCAAGGCCGATGAGCGCGCCGGTCAGCTCGTCCTGCAAATTTGCCGTCTCGGCGCTCTTTCCGCACACACCCGCGCTGCCGGTGCAGCCCGTGCAGTGCGCCGCCTGCTCGCACTGAAAACAAAACATCTTGTTGTCCACCGAAAAAATCCTCCTCATTCTGTGGTCTTATCGATCATAGGATGACTCAAATCGTATCCAGTATTCTCCCGTCCGTCGAGATCGTCACGACCTGCCAGGGGATGAATTTACCGCTATTTTGCAGCGCGGTCTTTGCCGCGTGCTCGAGCCCGCCGCAGCACGGGACCTCCATTCGCACGACCGTCACGCTCTTGATGTCATTTTTTGCGATAATCTCGGTCAGCTTCTCGCTGTAATCCACGCTGTCGAGCTTCGGGCAGCCGACGAGCGTAATGTGGCCCTTGATGAATTTCTCGTGGAAGGCCGCGTAGGCGTACGCCGTGCAGTCCGCCGCGATGAGCAGCTTTGCGCCGGAGAAATACGGCGCGTTCACGGGCACGAGCTTGATCTGCACCGGCCACTGGGAGAGCTGGCTCTCCTGCGCAGCAGGAGCCGCCGTTTCAGATGCCGCCTTGTGCGCAAAGGTCTTGAGCTGCATGCCGGAACAGCCGTGGTGCAGTGTCATCCCCTCCTTCTGCATTCTCTTCTGCTTGTTTTCAAGCACCGCCTGCTCGTCGTAGGCCGCGGCCTCGCGCTCGACAAAGGAAATCGCGCCGGTCGGGCAGGTCGGCAGACAGTCGCCCAGGCCGTCGCAGTAGTCGTCGCGCATCAGCGTGGCCTTGCCGCCGATCATGGCGATCGCGCCCTCGTGGCAGGCGGCGGCGCAGGCCCCGCAGCCGTTGCATTTCTCCTGGTCGATGTGAATGATTTGTCGTTTCATGGTCAGCCTCCTTGACTTTGTGCTGTCATTTTACTACAATGGCAGCAAGAGTTCTGTTGTAGCAACAACATGTGAGGTGCATAATTATGGAATTGCCGGATGTACCACTGTTCCGCGGACTGACCGCCGACGAGGCCGAGGCAGCCGTAACCGCGCTGCGGATGCGCCGCAGGGCATTTGCCAAGGGGGAGATTCTGCTGGAGACCGGGCAGAGAGCCCCGGCGCTGGGCGTGGTGCTGGCCGGGCGGGTGCACATGGAGCACCTGGACGTCTGGGGCAGCAAGACGCTGCTGGGCCAGGCCGGGCCGGGTGACCTGTTTGCCGAGACCTACGCCTGTCTGCCGGACGAGCCGCTGCGGGTCAGCGTTGTGGCCGCAGAAAACGGCGAGGCGCTGTTTTTGGAGACCGGGCAGCTTTTGCAGTGCGGCTGCGAGCCGTGGCGCTGGAAGCTGACGCAAAATCTTTTGCGCATTGCAGCGCGTAAAAATCTGGGGCTGGCGCAGCGCAGCCTGTACACCGCCCCCAAGACGATCCGCGGGCGGATCACGGCGTACTTTTCGGTGCTGGCGCGGCAAAACGGCAGCCTGCGGTTTACGCTCCCCTTTGACCGCCAGCAGCTGGCCGACCACCTTGGTGTGGACCGCAGCGCCTTGAGCAATGCGCTGAGCCAGATGCAGAAGGATGGACTGCTGGTGATCGATAAGCGGGAGGTAGAGCTGAAACAGGTGGAGGAGATGTGAGGGAAGCTGTCAGCGGCCCCGACCGCTGACTGATGAGGGGCAACCTTGCGGAGATTGCCTGTAAACGGGTTATTTCCGTGAACTTACCCCTCATCCGGCCCTGCGGGGCCACCTTCCCCCAAGGGGGAAGGCTTGAAGCCTGTATAAAAAGGCCGCTGACAATTATGCCAGCGGCTTTTTTATAAATTTATCGTACCACCGTCTCCACCTGCGGTGCGCCGCCTGCCAGCTGTTCCGCGGTGACAGGCTGTACCTCGCCGGGCTGGTCCAGCTTCTCGCGGGCCACGGCCAGCATCAGCTTGATGCGGTTTTCCTGGTTGACGCGGGTCGCGCTGGGGTCGTAGTCCACGGGGGTGATGTTCGCGTCCGGGTGCAGGGCGCGGATCTTATTGATCATGCCCTTGCCTACAATGTGGTTCGGCAGACAGCCGAACGGCTGGGCGCAGACAATGTTGCCGTAGCCGCCCTCGACCAGCTCGATCATCTCGGCGGTCAGCAGCCAGCCCTCGCCCATCTTGGCACCCAGAGAGATGATGCCCTCGGGCTTTTTCATCAGCTCGCGGAACGAGCCGGGCGCGTAGAAGCCGTACTTGCGCATGGCGTCATAGCTGGCGCAGCCGATGCCGTCCAGCCAGCTCAAGAACGCGTCCGCGCCGCCCGCCACAAGCTTGTTGCCGCCGTACAGGTCGATGTCCAGCTTGTAGTTGGCCACGCAGTACTCCACAAAGCCCATCAGGCCGGGCAGGTTGACCTCGCAGTCCTGGCTTTCCAGAAATTTTTCCAGATCATTGTTGCCCAGCGGCGAGTATTTGACATAAATCTCGCCGACGACGCCGACCTTGACCTTCGGCACGCGGGTGACGGGAATGGTCGCGTAGTCCGCGGCAATGTCGTAGAACCGGCGCTTCATGTCATGGGCGGAGTAGTTCTTGTCGTCGCGGATCCAGCCCTGTATCGTAGAGATCCACTTCTCGGTCATGGCGTCGGCGTCGCCCCTGTGGTTCTCGTAGGCGTGGGTCTGGCTGCGCAGGGCGACCAGCATATCGCCGTAAAAGATCGACGCAATGACCTTGCGCAGCAGCGGCACGGTCAGCGGCAGACCGCTGCCCTTTTCCAGACCGGAGAAGTTCAGCGATGCTACGGGAATATTGCCGTAGCCCGCCTTGACGAGCGCCTTGCGCAGCAGCTTGATGTAGTTGGACGCACGGCAGCCGCCGCCGGTCTGGGTGATGAGCAGCGCGGTGTGGTCCAAATCGTATTTGCCGCTGTTCAGCGCGTCGAGAAACTGCCCGATGACGAGCAGCGCCGGGTAGCAGGTGTCGTTGTGGACGTATTTCAGGCCCAGCTGCGCGACCTCGCTGCCACAGTTGCCGAGTACCTCGGTCTGGTAGCCCTCGCTGGCCAGTGCCGCCTGCATGAGCCGAAACTGAGTCACGGCCATGTTCGGAATGAGAATTTTATGGGTCTTTACCATGTCCTTGGTAAAATTGGGAGTCATGTATTCCATGGGTTGCCTCTTACTTATGGTCTTCTTTGCGTTCTTCCAGCGCCGCAAACAAACTGCGCAGTCTTATGTTCACCGCGCCCAGATTTGTGATCTCGTCGATCTTCAGCTGGGTGTACAGCTTGCTGCCCGCCTGCAGAATCTCGCGGGTCTCGTCGGTGGTGACGGCGTCCAGGCCGCAGCCGAAGGAGACGAGCTGCACAAGGTCCATATCGGGGTTCTCGGTGCAGTATTTCGCGGCGGCGTACAGGCGGCTGTGGTAGGTCCACTGGTTCAGGACGGAGGTCTGGAACTTCTGCTCGTGCCAGCTGACGGAGTCCTCGCTGATGACGGCAGCGCCCTGCCGGATGATGAGCTGGTCAATACCGTGGTTGACCTCAGGGTCAACGTGGTAGGGGCGGCCCGCCAGCACAATGATGCGGCGGCCTTCCCTGCGGGCCTGCGCAATGATCTCGGTGCCCTTGTCGCGCAGCTGCTGCATGTGGCGGGCGTACTCGTCGTAGGCCGCATCAATGGCTTCGTGCACGGCCTTCCGGTCCAGCCCCGGGAAATAATGGTCCAGCGTCTGCTGGAATTTCTTGTAGAAATCCTTGCGGCGCTCGAGGTTGAAGTAATCGTAGATGAACTTCGTCGCCTTCAGCTCGGGGCAGTTGCCCTCGAGCACCTCGGGATAGTAGGCCACGACGGGGCAGTTATAATGGTTGTCGCCCAGGTGCTCGTCCAAGTTGTAGCTCATGCAGGGGTAGAAAATCGCGTCCACGCCCTGCTCACACAGCCAGTGAATGTGGCCGTGGCTCAGCTTGGCCGGGAAGCAGGCCGTGTCGCTGGGGATCGTCGCCTGACCGCTCTGGTACAGCTTGCGGTTGGAGAAGGGGCTGACGACGACCTCAAAGCCGAGGCGGCTGAACAGCGTGTGCCAGAACGGCAAAAGCTCGTACATATTCAGGCAGAGCGGGATGCCGATCTTGCCGCGGCTGTTCGCAGGGGCTGCTGCCTTGCGGTAGCCGTCCAGCAGCTTGAGCTTGTAAGCGTAGAGGTCCAGGTCCTCGTTGTTGGCCTTGCCGGTCACGGGCTTGTCGCACCGGTTGCCGGAGATAAAACGCTTGCCATCGGCAAAAACGTTGACGGTCAGCTGGCAGTGGTTGCCGCACCCCTGACACTGCACGGTGTTGACCTTCTGGCTGAAATGCTCCAGCTCCAGCTGGGTCAGCACGGTGCTGCGGGCGTGCGCGCCTGCCTTGGCCTTGCCGTACAGGGCCGCGCCGTAAGCGCCCATCAGGCCCGCAATGTCGGGACGGATGACGTTGACGCCCATCTCCTTCTCAAAGGCGCGGAGCACAGCCTCATTGTAGAAGGTGCCGCCCTGTACCACGATGTTGCGGCCCAGCTCCTCGGGGCTTGACGCGCGGATGACCTTGTACAGCGCGTTCTTGACGACGGAGATGGACAGACCGGCGCTGATATTTTCAATCGAGGCACCGTCCTTCTGCGCCTGCTTGACAGACGAGTTCATGAACACGGTGCAGCGGCTGCCAAGGTCAACGGGCTTGTCGGCAAACAGGCCCAGCGCGGCAAACTCCTTGACATCGTAGCCCAGCGCCTGGGCGAACGTCTGCAAAAAGCTGCCGCAGCCGGAGGAGCAGGCTTCGTTCAGGAAGATGTTGCTGATCGCACCGTCCTCAATTTTGAAACACTTCATGTCCTGACCGCCGATGTCGATGATGAAATCCACGTCGGGCAAAAAGTGCTTGGCGGCGGTAAAGTGCGCGACAGTCTCGACAAGACCGCGGTCACAGTGGAACGCATTTTTGACGAGCTCCTCGCCGTAGCCGGTGGTGGTCACGCTGGCGATCTGCAGACCCGGGTGATCCTTGTAGAGACCGAGCAGCGTCTCCCTGACGAGCGGGATCGGGTTGCCGAGGTTCGGACGGTAGCGCTCGAACAGAATGTTCGCGTCGTTGTCGATGACGACGAGCTTGATGGTGGTGGAGCCGGAGTCGATGCCGATATGTACCGGCCCGCAGTCTGCGCCAAAGGGCAGGCAGGGCACGGTGGCCTTTAAGTGGCGGGCGTGGAAGTCCTCGTACTCCTGTTTGTTTGCGAACAGCGGCGGCAGGCTGACGTAGGTCGCTGTGGCGCTGTATTCGTCGAGACGCTTGGCAACCTCGCGCAGGTCGGATTCCTCGTCGGCATAGAACGCCGCGCCCATCGCAACGAAGAGCAGGCTGTTCTCCGGCAGGGTGCCGGTGACACCCAGAGTCTTGTCAAAGCTCCGGCGCAGCGTCCTGGAGAAGGTCAGCGGGCCGCCGAGATACAGGATATTGCCCTTGATGGGGCGGCCCTGTGCCAGACCTGCAATGGTCTGGTTGACAACGGCCTGATAGATCGACGCCGCGATGTCGCCCGCCTGTGCGCCCTGGTTGATGAGGGGCTGGATGTCGCTTTTGGCAAAAACGCCGCAGCGGCTGGCGATGGTGTAGGTGCGGGTCGCGGCCTGCGCGGCCTTGTCCATCTCGTCGGCGCCCATCTTCAGCAGGGTCGCCATCTGGTCAATGAACGCGCCCGTGCCGCCGGCGCAGCTGCCGTTCATGCGGACCTCGGTGCCGTTTGTCAGGAAAAGGATTTTGGCGTCCTCGCCGCCCAGCTCGATGATGCAGTCGGTGCCGGGGGCCAGCCGGTTGGCGGCCACACGGGTGGCAAAGACCTCCTGCACGAAGGGAACCTTACAGCTGTCAGCCAGGCCCATACCGGCGGAGCCGGAGATGGCTAAGTAGGCGCGGCCATCGGGCAGATATTCGGCGGCAACCTTCTCAAGCAGCGCCCTGCCCTTCTCTAAAATATGGCTGAAATGGCGCTCGTAGGTCGAATAGACGATCTGCCCGGCGTCGTTCAGCACAACACATTTAATGGTGGTGGAACCAATGTCCAGACCAACTCTCATAGGATTTTGCCTCCTGCGGATGGAGTGAAATTGCGGGATATGTGCGCCGGGTCTGCCCCGCGGCGATACAATATCAGATTATATTATACAGGGTTCTGCACGATTCGGCAAGAGTACGGTGCAGGAAAACACGTTGTCAAATGCAGAAATCTGTCCTAAAAAAAACACCGAAGCGGTGCAGGAAAGTCCTGCACCGCTTCGGCATCAAAAGAAAAGAGGAGTATGGATGAAAAACTTGGGGTTCTGTTCTCAGGCCCGGGTCCCTGCTCCCTTCCTGAGAACACTTATAGTATACCCGCCATTTGTGTTAAAGTCGTGAAGGAAAATTCAACAAATTAAGAAGGGTTTGTGAACAAACCAAGCCTTCCCCCAGGGGGGGAGCCGCTCTAAACAAAAACCACCCGGCGCAAAACCGAGTGGCTATGTACAAACTTATTGCTCCTCCTGGCCCAATTTGTCGATCTGATCCTGCAAAAGCTGGGAGATCGGGCGGCGGGTGTTGCGCAGACGGTGGACCGGGGCGGCAGGGGCCGTGTGGTGCACGGGCTGTGCCTTGGCCTTGACGCGCAGACGCTCGGCGGGCTTTTCGGGAGACGGGGCGGCAGGCTTGGCAGCGGGGCGCGGCGGCACCGCTGCGGGAATATCTGTTTCCGGTGTGCCCTGCGCAAAGCTGCGCATATCGGTGCCCAGATCCTTCAGCTCAGCCTCGGTCTGGTCAAGCGCCTGATAGATGGCCTGCGTCAGGCCGTCTAAATCCAGCGTGGCGGCGCTCAAGCGCTCGTCCACGCGGGCCAGACGCTCCCGCACCAGCATGACGCCCGACGCAATGCTGCGGGCATTCTCCGCCATGCGGTTCTTCTGGGTCTCGGCCTGCTGCTTGAGCTCCCGCTCTGCGCTCTCGGCGTACAGGCGGGCATCGGCCAGGATCTTGCCGGCCTCGAGCTTGGCCTCCCGCACCAGATCGGATGTGGGGGCAGCCGGGGCGGCGGCAGTGTTCAGCGCGCGCGCGGCGGTCAGCTGCTTTTGCAGCTCGTCCACCTGCTGCTGCAGATCGTGGCATTTCAGCTGCCAGATGTTGGCGTTTTTCTGGGATTCCCGCTGGGTGGACTGGAAGGAGGCCGTCTTTTTCTTGATGGTCTCCAGCTGCTCGTCCGCCTCGCGGCGCTTGGCCTCGGCCGTGTCTGCACGCTGGGTCGCGGCAGCCAGCTCGGCCTTCAGGGCCTCCATGCGGCTGTCGGCGGTGCCCCGCTCGCTGCGCAGCTCGTCCAGCTTGGACTGCAGCTGCTGCAGCTGGCGGTTGTACTCCAGCTCGTGCTGCTGGGCCTCGTTGGCCAGTGCGTTCATGTAAGCCAGCACGTCATTTTTATCAAAGCCGAACAAGCTGGAACGAAAACCCTGTTCCTGAATGTTCATCGGTTCAGACGGCATGGCTTTTTACATCCTCTCGCAAAAAAATCATTAAGAACGCTTGTTCAGGATGCTGAGCAGGTCGTCAAAGTAATCGCCGTCATCCTCTTCCTCGGCAGGGGCTGCGGGCTGTGCGGCCACAGGCGTGTCCATGCCGGTGCTGAAGGACTGGGTGAAGATCGGGTTGGGCATGACGGGGTTGACCTGCGGCTGGACAGGCTGCACGGGCTGGACCGGAGCAGCGGCAGGCTGTGCGGCGGGCTGGGTAGCGGCCTGTGCGGCACGCTTGGCGTCAACATGGGCCTGAATGGGCTCGTCGACCTCGGGCGTGCTCTCGAAGCCTGTGGCAACGACGGTAATGCTCATCTCGTCGCTCAGGCGCTCGTCGAACGCAGTACCCCAGATGATGTTGGCATCGGGATGCGCGCTCTGGGTGATCATGCTGGCAGCGGTCTCGACATCCTCCAGGCCGATGTCGGGGCTGGAGGTGATGTTGATGATGACGCCGCGTGCACCGGCAATGCTGGTCTCCAGCAGCGGGCTGGAGATGGCAGCCTTGGCGGCGTTCTCGGCCTTGCCGGCGCCCTTGGCAACGCCGACGCCCATGTGGGCAAAGCCGGCGTCCTTCATGATGGAGCGGACGTCTGCGAAGTCCAAGTTGATGAAGGCAGGAATGTTGATCAGGCTGGAGATGCTCTCAACGCCCTGGCGCAGCACGTTGTCAGCGGCCTCGAAGGCGTTCATCAGGGTGATCTTCTCCTGGCTGATGAGCTTCAGGCGCTCGTTGGGAATGACGATCAGGGAGTCGACGTGCATCATCAGGGAAGCGATGCCCTGCTCGGCCTGCGCCATCTTGCGCTTGCCCTCAAAGGCGAAGGGCTTCGTGACGATGCCGACGGTCAGGATACCCAGGTCATGGGCCGTCTCGGCCACGACAGGGGCAGCGCCCGTGCCGGTGCCGCCGCCCATGCCGGCGGTGATAAAGACCATCTGCGCACCCTTCAGCGCGTTGGTGATCTCGTCCTTGCTCTCCTCGGCGGCGCGCTGACCGATCTCCGGGTCAGCACCGGCACCGCGGCCCTTGGTCAGCTTGGCACCAAGCTGGACCTTCTGGGTGGCCTTGGAGTTGAGCAGAGCCTGCTGGTCGGTGTTCATCGCGACGAACTCGACCCCGGACAGACCGGACTCCACCATGCGGTTGACGGCGTTGCCGCCGCCGCCACCTACGCCGATAACCTTGATATTGGTTACATTTTGCATTTCTTCGTCGAGAACGAATGCCATGAGTGTATCCCCCTAAAAGTGATGTTGTGAAACCGGATTCCTGGGGTGCACCCACGCATGGGCACACTAATCCGTGATTTTTTACATATAACTGTTTATAAGGATAGCAAATTTTCCGCGCAATTTCAATACCTTAGCGAGAAATTCATAAAAAAATACGGCCTGCCCTGCCCTTTTGGACAACGCAGGCCGCGATAGAGACTGTATTTTTAGTGCAAAGCTACATACTTTGTGTAAGAATGTGAAAAAATTGAGAAGCGGAGCTGCTGTAATCGGCCATGTGCCGGGCGGTCTCCCCGCAGGGGCCGGGCATGCCCGGCCCGGATGCGTAAGGCGGGCGGCAGTACGCGGAAGGTCTCAGGAAATCTCTGCCCCCAGCCCGCGCAGTGCGGCGGGTAAATTTTCATACCCGCGGGGGATGTGCCCGGGGTCGCGCAGGCGGGTCTCCCCGTCCGCGGCCAGTGCCGCCGCCAGAAGCGCCGCTCCGCC
>ERZ772889.3608-NODE-3608-length-10597-cov-3.936445_pt1 | contig 10597 bp, 9 predicted proteins | sample MGYA00512127_ERZ772889 | MGnify/ENA primary metagenome ERZ772889 (study PRJEB29015, sample SAMEA2737689) | human gut metagenome | biome: human gut; feature: human-associated habitat; material: faeces | place: China | collected 2012 ... | reverse complement strand
TTCGCCGTTCGCCAATCATGCAAGCATGTTGGCTCTCTTGCGCTCATTATATCATAACAGGCACTTAAAAAAAAGAAAAGAAATATTGAGCCATTCCGCTTCTTAGCGCCGTCTTTATATACAGGAGTGCTTCCGGAGTGTATGAGCGGAGGCGTGGCTGCATATATGGAACGTATTATTTATACGGTTTACATAAGAAGAAAACGGACAGGCCAATGTCTGGCGTAAGATATCCATCAGGGAATTCCCTGGTGGATATTTTCATTTTAGGGAAAAGCAGAATTTGTCGAAAAGGAGAGGACAATGTTGGAAACGATCTTGAATAATTTTCATCTGGAGAAGATCCTGTGGATCCTGCAAAAAAGGATTGCATACATTATGATCCTGGGGGTACTGGGAGGAATGGCGGGAGGCGCTTATGCATATCTGACCAACAGTACACTTTACCGGGCGGAGGTATCCTTCTATGTATACAGTGATCCGGACTACGTGTATGATTCTTCGGTCAATATCTCAAATTCCGAATTTACCCAGGCCAAGAATCTGGTACAGAGTTACATATTAATCCTGAAGAGTAACACGATCCTTCAGAAGGTGCTGGAGGAAGCCGGGCTGGATTACGGAAAGGAAGCTTTGTCGGGAAGAATCGGTACCAGTGTGGTGGAAAACACGGCAGTGTTCTATGTCTACACTTATGACAGTGATCCTTACCGGGCCATGGAGCTGGCCAATGCTATCGGCAGGGTGGCTCCGAAGGAGATCAGCCGGATCGTGAAGTCCGGTGGCATTGAGGTGATCGATTATGCCACACTGCCGGAAGCACCCTACAGTTCCACCAGTCTGGTCAAATATGCACTGGTGGGCTTTGCCGGATGCTTTGGGGCATCCTTTGTATTGTTTCTGCTGGCAGGACTGATGGATACCACGATCCGCAGGCGGTACGAACTGAAGCTGGCATTCCGGATTCCGGTGCTGGGAGATATTCCGCAGATCCAGGCGTCGGACCGGAAGAGTAAGCCCGTGTTGGTATTGGGGGAGAACAGCTCCTTTGCCGTGAAGGAATCCTATAATACCATCCGGGCAAACCTGCTGTTCACGGGAAAAGGAGAACGTTGTCCGGTCTATGCCGTCACCAGTGCGGATAAGGATGAAGGCAAGACTTTGAACAGTGTCAACATCGCCATCAGTTACGCACAGCTGGGCAAAAAAGTATTGCTCATCGACGGAGACATGCGGAATATGTCGGTGGCATCTCTGCTAAAGCTCCGGGGCAGACTGGGACTGAGCCAGTATCTGGCGGGACTGCGGGAGACACCGCAGATCGTGGAATACCGGCAGAATCTGGATGTGCTGGTGGGAGGAGAAAATCCACCGAATCCTTCCGAACTGTTGGGCGGAGAGCGGATGAAGGAGCTGCTTACGACGTTGCGTAGCCGGTACGACTGCATCATTATTGATCTGCCGCCGGTAGGAATTGTGACGGATGCCCTGCTATTGTCCCATGAAGTCACCGCCTATCTTCTGGTGGTGCGGGCCGGCGTCAGCCATATGAGCCGGGAAAAGTCAGCGGTGACACTGTTAGAGCAGGTGGATGCGGATATCTGCGGCATCCTGTTCAACGGCCTGCCGCCAAAATCTAAGGACTGTAACTACAGACTGCAGCAATACTGGCAGGAATATAAACAGCAAAATGGGGAAGCAGTTTGAAAAAACCCGGGAGGTCTTTATGAAAATATGTTTTGCCGCATCGTCGGGCGGCCACTTTGAACAACTGATGATGTTAAAACCGCTAATGGAAAAATACGAAAGTTTTGTAGTAACGGAGAAAACAGGCTATGAGGTGAAGACACCGGTGAAATGCTACTATCTGCAGCAGGTGAACCGGAGACAGTGGAGATGCCTTTTTTATCTGTTGAAAAATACCGTGGATTCGTTGCGGCTGTTGCATAAAGAACAGCCGGATGTGGTGGTCTGCACCGGAGTGCTGGCCATGATCCCGCTGTGCATGGAAGCCAAGCTCTCCGGCAGGAAGCTGATCTACATCGAGTCATTTGCCAAAGTGACTTCGGCCACACAGACGGGAAAACTGTTATATCATTATGCGGATCGTTTTTATGTCCAATGGACACAGATGAAGGAAATCTATCCGGATGCGATCTGCCTGGGGGGAATTTATTAGGATGATATTTGTAACGACCGGATCTCAGAAGTTCCAGTTTAATCGATTGTTACAAAAGATAGATCTGCTGATCGAGGAAGGCATGATAAGAGAGGAGGTGTTTGCCCAGATCGGAGTCAGCGATTATCAGCCAAAGCATTATGAATACTGCAGGTTTCTGGACAGAGAAGGCTTCACCGGGAAGCTGCGGGAATGCCGGATAGTCATTACCCATGGTGGAACCGGTGTGATCATCGGCGCCGTAAAACAGGGGAAAAAAGTGATCGCAGTGCCGAGACTTGCCAGCTACGGGGAGCATGTGGACGATCATCAGGTACAGCTGCTTCGGGAATTCGACGGAATGAACCTGATCTGTGCCTGTTATGACAGTGAGAAACTGGGGGATTGCATCCGGGATACCGGCAGCAGGGACTTTGCCGGATACCATTCCAATACCCGGAGGATCCTTAAGGATATTGAGAATTTTTTAATTGCGGAAGAGGGGGAAAACCATGGAAAACATTCAAAAATTTCGTAAAAAAGGGAAAAAACTGGGAGAGTATATGATGACGAAGCTGCGCCTTTTGCGGGATCAGAAAAAATATCGCTCCCGGGGAGTGACATTAAAATATATGCTGGACCGGGTGGATTCCCGGGATCTGATCATCGTTTTCAGCTCCTGCACCAGAAAAGGGATCCGGGCCAGATACAATTATGTCCGGACGTTAAAGGAAGTTCCCTGTAACAAGTTGTTTCTGTTGGATGATTTTGCGTCAGATCACAGAGGTTCCTTTTATCTGGGCAGCAATATGAAATTCGATGAGGCGGTCGTTGTAAGGGAACTGATCGACCGGGTACGGGAGCAGACCGGAGCAAAACGCCTGATCTTCTGCGGTTCCAGCAAGGGCGGTTACACGGCACTGAATTTCGGACTGGACTATCCAGGAAGCTATATGGTGGTGGGTGGTCCCCAGTATTTTCTGGGACAAAGCCTGCTGGACACCGGGAATATTGAGGCGTTGAAGCATATTGCCGGACAGGTCTGTAAGGAAAAGGTCGAATTCCTCAATGAGTATCTTCCGAAAAAGGTGGCAGCCAACCGTTATGCGCCTTCCCAGAGAATCTATCTGCATTATTCCGACAGCGAACACACCTATGAGGAACATATCCGCTATCTGCGCCGGGATCTGGCGAAAAAGGGATACCGCTGCAGCGAGGACGTGGCACATTACAAGGAACACGGGGAGATCAGTCTGTATTTTCCGGAATTTTTATTACATAGTGTGGAGGAAATCTTATGCCGGCAGTCAGCGTGATCGTTCCGGTATACAATACGGAAAAATATCTGGAGGAATGCATTCGTTCCCTGACAGAGCAGACGTTGTCTTCACTGGAACTGATCTTCGTGGATGACGGTTCCACGGATGCTTCTCCCAAGATTCTGGAAAGATATCGTGCCAGGGATCCCGAACACATCCGGGTCATCACCCAGAAGAACGCAGGGCAGGGAAAGGCAAGAAATGTAGGACTTGCGGCTGCCACGGGAGAATATGTGGGATTCGTGGATTCGGATGATTATGTGGACAGGCGTATGTACGCGGCCATGTACACCAGGGCCGGTTCCGAAGAACTGGATCTGGTGGAATGTGATTTTCATTATCTGGAGGAAGACGGCAGAGAGAAGCGCTCTTACGGTTCGGCGGCTCCCTGGAACAAGCTGATCCGCAGGAGACTGCTTACGGACAACGATATATGGTTCCCGGAGGGGTATATCTATGAGGACACCTCTTTCTACCTGAAGTTACGTCCCTTTGTGAAAAAACAGGCGAAAATGCTGGGAGTCTATGTCTATCACCAGGACAGAGGGGATTCTACCATGAATGACAATAAAAGCAGACGGGTGGGAAATATTTTTCCGGTATTGCAGGATGCCTGTTGGTTTTACCGGGAAAAAGAACTGATGGATACTTATGGGAAAGAACTGGAATATTTCTGTACGAGGATCCTGTTGTGCAGTTCCATGGGGCGGATCTCCAGAGTGCGGGACCGGAAGCTGCGGAAATCTCTGCGGGAAGAGACTTTTGTGTTCCTTCGGGAAAATTTTCCGGAGTATCGGAAGAACCCTTATCTGGGCAATGGACTGAAAGGGCGTTATCTGCGGATCGCCACACCGGCATTGTGCGGGATCTGTGGGGGAACCATCGGCAGATGCAGGCCGGGAGGGTTACCGGGATAGAAAATGGCGGACAGAGAAAAGGGGAAAAATATGCGGATATCGGTAGCAATGGCCACTTATAACGGGGCCAGATTTATCACAGAACAGCTGGATTCCATCCGGCTTCAGAGCCTTCCTGTGGATCAAGTGATCCTGCGGGATGACGGTTCCTCGGATCAGACGCTGGAGATCGTACGGGAATATCTGGAGACTTACGAGCTGGCACCGGCATGGAGGATCACACAGAACGGAAAACGACTGGGGTATGCGGAGAATTTCCGGGCAGCGGTGGAAGAGACGGACGGTGATTATGTCTTTTTCTGCGATCAGGACGATATCTGGGAACCGGACCGGGTGGAAGATATGGTGAGCGAGATGGAAAAACGGAGAGAGATACTGGTGCTGGGATCGGAATTCGTACCGTTTACAGTGGATCCCGATGCTCCTTCTGTCAGCCGGAGCGTATTGAAAAGCTTCCGGGGGGACGGAAGCATGGAGCATGTTGCATGGAGTCCGGCCCATATTTTCATCGGCAGTGAGGGCTGTACCATGTGTCTGCGCAGAGAGTTCCTGGAAGAGACGAAGAAGTACTGGTATCCCGGGTGGGCGCATGATGAATATGCCTGGAAGTTGTCCCTGTGCATGGACGGCTGTTACATTCTGCACAGTGTTACGTTACGGCGGCGAATGCACTCGGGTAATGTATCCAAACGCAAAATGCGGGATCTGGACAGACGGATCGCTTTTTTCCGGGAATTGCAGAAAAGTCATGAAACCACTCTGCGGTTCGCCGAGGACTTTGGAATGCCGGAGGAAGCGAAGGAACTGTTAAGACGCAATATCCGGGCCACCACCCTTCGGATCGAGCTGATGGAACAGCGAAAATTGTGGAATATTGTGCCGCTTTTATGGAAATACCGGGATTGTTATCACAGCAAAAAATCTCTGCCGGTGGAATTTGCCATGGCAGTCAGAGGATGAGGCAATGAGCAGATATCTGGTGGAAAAAACGAAGACAACGGGGCAGGGCTGGCAGAGCAGCAACCGCTATTTTGAAAATTGTGGGGAGCGGAGTCTTGGACAGTTTTTGTCGGTTTCTTTTCTTGTGGCCTATTATATTTTACCACAGTATTTCGGAAGCCGGCTGCCGGGCTTTGATCTGACGGCACAGCGAATGCTCATAACGATTCTGTGTCTCTTTCTGCTGAGCAAAGAATCCCGGAAAAAGATGTTCTGGGAAGGGGTGAGAAGCTGCAGATTGTGGCTTTTTATGGCAGGATATCTGGGAATCTGTTTCTATACGGCGGTACTGCGTTTTCACATAGGTACTTTTCTTTATCCGTTCATTGAATTATTGGGAGCTTTTCTGGTGATCTACGTACTGCGGGAGTATCTGGGAAGTGATGGATTTCTGGTGCTTTTCCGGCGGATGCTTTTGTTTCTGTGTGTGCTGGGACTCGTGGAGGCGGTCATGAGAAAGACACCCTTTGCCTATCTGGAGACCATCAGGGGACTTTATACCGGAGGCATGATCCGCTCCGGTTCCTACCGGATCATGGGACCGGCCAATCATTCTCTGGCGTATGGGCTGATCCTGATCTCCGGGTTACCATTATTGTGCATTGATGAGGAGAAACATTGCTTCACGCTGTTTCGGCATCTGCCTCTCCTGCTATTGGTGGTGGTTAATGTATTTCTTACGGGATCCCGTTCCACGCTGGCGGTCATGGGACTGGAGCTTTTGCTGTTGACCGTGCTGGCACCGGGAGAGCAGAGGAAGAAACTGTTATTTACCATAGTACCGGCCGGGCTTTTGATTCTGCTTCTTGCATTTTTATTCCCCAATTCTCCGCCGGGACATTATATTCTGTTGCAGCTTAGTACGGTGGTGGATGAGATGTTTGGAACCTCCTATGCCATCCGTTACGGGGTAGACAGCACCTCCCTTGCCAACAGCGCTTCCTACAGGGATGCCCTGCTGGATATTTTCACGGTGGACTGGCTGAACCCCTGGCTGGGGCAGGGCTCCGGATATCATTTCTCCTGGTATATTCCGGGAGGGGCCACGATCCACTCCATTGACAATTTCTATGTGGCCAATTATATCCGCTACGGGTATCCGGGACTGGTGGTCTACGGACTGTTGATCCTGCAGGCGGTGGGGGAGATGGTGCGATGCGGGATTCAAAAGCAGGACAGAACAATGTTATGTCTGGCGCTTGCGGTCTGCGGGTACTTCTTAAATCTGTGGTGGATGGATACGCTGCAGACCATCAAGTATGCGTATCTTCCCATCGCACTGTTCCAGGTGATCTCCCGGGAAAAATGGGAAAATGTGTCGGATTTGCAACACAAAGCGGTGCACAGATACATAAGGTAAATAGAGAGAAGAAACGAAAAAAGGAAACGAAAATGCGAAAAAGTTTTTGGCTGTTTGCAATAGTTCTGAGTATGAGTCTGGGGATACGGGTGCAGGCGGCACCCAGAGAGATCCCGGACCATTTCAATACCGGTGTGGATACAGATACAGAGCTGACGGAGATCCCGGAACCGGGGATTTACGGTGGAATCCAGTATAAGACCGGAGCCGGAGGACAGCTGGCACTGGATCTGGTCTACAGCAACAGACAGGCGGGGAATGAGATAGAGATCCGGAATATGGATTTTTCCCGGTATGCACTGTTGATGGTCAATGAGGGCAAAATTGCCGTGGAGACCACGGTGACTTTCCGGAACTGTAAATTCGATGCAGTCACTACCGGGCGGGAGGATGCCCGGATATCCTATGTGTTCGAAGACTGCACCCTGCGTAATTTTCAGGGAAGCAATGCCACGTTTACCCGGTGCCGTCTGGGTGGCAGCAGCGGAGATGCGTTGAATCCCTATCGCAATGTGACACTGAGAGATTGCTACATTGCGGATCTGGCACATCCGGACAGCGGGGATACAGTACATTCTGACGGGGTACAGATCTTCGGATATCCTTCTCTTACGGCGGAGAATATTTCCTTCGACAACTGCAGATTCGAAGTACCGGCGATCCCCGGAGGGGGGAGCTATGTGAATGCCTGTCTCATGATTGCCCCGGAGAAGAGCGGTGCCAAAGGAATCTATTTCACAAACTGCATTCTCAACGGAGGCGGTTATGCCATCTACACACTGGTAAAAGATGGTTTTTCTCTGGAGAATGTGGTGCTGTGTAATATCTCGGTAGGGGATGCGGCCCGTTATGGAACCTTCTACCATCGCAATGTCACGGCGGGGGGCACCATGGAGAATATTTATACGACGGATACTTTGTATGTAGGCAGCAGATTCGTGGATGAAGAGGGCAGGATCCATTTCAGCGTGACCAACGATACGGCGCAGGAACGGAAGCTGATGATCGTGACGCCCAGACAGACCATAATACTGCCTGTTAAGGCGTGTCCGCCCTATGAGGACAGAACGGCGGATATGACCTTTGAGGATTTTCCCTTTGATATCGATGTGGTGGTGCCGGGGGCACAGTGGGCGGTATGCTATGACATCACGGACGGGTGCACACAGATCGCACTGTATGCGGAAAGGAAGAGATGATTATGACGGAAGTACTGTATATATGCCTGTGGTACAAAGATAAAAAGAGAACCTGGTCCGGAACGGCCTGGTCCCTGCGACAGGCCATGGAGCCTTATCTGCAGGTGCAGGATCTGGCACTTTCGGATCCTCTGTACCGCAAAATACTCCGGAGACTGCAGAGGAAGAAGGGACTGAACCCCGGGCCGGTCCTGCGGGACCGGCTGCGGCTGTCGGGGAGATATGCTGCGTGGAGACATCGGCACAGGACAGACGAAAAAATGCCTGTGTTTCAGTTTGGCGGCTGGCCGTCGGGAGCGCATTTGGCATCCTATCTCTATCAGGACCTTTCCATTCCCGCGATTCTGTGGCTGCAGAGGGAAGATCCGGTGGGCTATCGGTACTGCGAGTATGATCAGGTGCCGCAAAAGACGCTGGAACGCAGGGCGGCGAGACAATTGGAGCAATACCGGCAAAGTGAAGGGGTATTCACCATGAGCAGGTGGCTTTCGGAGTTTCTGATCCGGGAATGCGGGCTCCCCCGGGAAAAGGTCCATGCGGTGGGAGGCGGCATCAATGTGGATGCTGCAGGGATCCGTCCGGGATCAAAGGAGGGGCGGCGTATCCTGTTTGTGGGAAGGAATTTTGTGAGAAAAGGTGGTCCGTTGGTGGTACAGGCTTTCACAATCCTGCGGAAAAAATATCTGTGGTCAGCGGAGCTGTATCTGGCGGGGGCAAAGGAGTCGGACATCCGGGACGCTCTGCGGGAGAGGCAGATCAGGGTAGAAGAGGCGGACTGGCAGAAGATCCACCTGCTGGGAGATCTGGGGTCTGAAAAACTGACAGACTATTATAACCTGTGTGATGTCTTCTGTATGCCGTCTTATTTTGAAGCCTATGGACTGGTATTTGCAGAGGCACTTACTTATGGTCTGCCCTGTATCGGCAGAGATAAATTCGCTATGTCGGAGTTCATTGAGGACGGATGCACCGGCAGGCTTATTTCCGGGGAGGATGCGGAGGAACTGGCACTGGATCTGTGGGAAGTACTTCAGGATCCGAAATACCGAGAGGAAGTGGAACGGCGGAGGGAATGGTATCTGAGAGAGTATTCCTGGGACAAGGTGGCGCAGAGAATATGCAGTGTGATGGAGAAAAATGAGAGAGACAAAGATCAGTATCGTAGTGCCGGTGTATAACGCGGAAAAAGAATTACAGCGCTGTGTAGACAGTATTTTCCGGCAGAGCTTTTCCAATTGGGAACTGCTGCTTATCGATGACGGCAGCAGGGATAGCTCTCCGGCCTTGTGTGACAGGCTGGGGGCGCAGGACACAAGGGTCCGGGTCTGGCACAAGGAAAACGGCGGTGTCAGCAGTGCCAGAAATCTGGGGATCTGTAAGGCTGAAGGAGAGTATCTTTTTTTTACGGACAGTGATGATACCCTGTTCCCGGATACCCTGGCAACTTTATATCAAAAGGCAAAAGTATCCGGCGCGGATCTTTCGGTGTGCGGTTTTACATATCTGGTGGAACAGACGAAAGAATGTGTGGATAACCTTCCGGAAAAAGCTTTCTGCGGTGGAGGAAAAGAATATCTGGAGGAGCGGTTTTTATCGGACTTCCGGCGGGAATTTTTCAATCCGCCATGGAATAAGCTGATCCGCAGGGAATTGCTTCTGGAAAATGATATCCGCTTCGGAGAGGAATTTGCCATCTGTGAGGATATGGCTTTTTCCATGCAGGTGCTGGAAAAGAGCAAAGGGATCTGTGTGGTTCCGGAGTCGTTGTATTGTTATCACTATAAGGAAGCGGAGAATCTGGTGAACCGTTTTCATGAGAACTATTATGAGGCTTTATTGTATTTCCGGGACCGCACCTGGCAGTGCTTCCGAACGCTTCAGGCAAAGCAGGAACTGTATGCGGAGGTCAATGCCTGTTTCGTGGGGAAGAGTCTGATGTATCTGCATAAGATCTATAGAGATTCCGGCTATGAGGAAACCAGGAAATATGCGGAACTGAAACGGATCGGTGGTTCCCTGCCGCTGCAGAATGCCCTGCGGGAATACCGGGCCACGGGAAAGAGGCGCTTGCTGCGGGAGTTGCTCCTGCATAAGAAATTCCGGCTATTGGACAGTCTGTACCGGTGGCGGTAGGACAGGGGAAGGAGAGAGGATTGGAACTGACAAAACAGATCGGCGTATTGCGCAATCGAAAAACCTTGGACGGAAGAAAAGCAGACAGGAACAAAGTAAATCTGGAGTACTGGAATTTTAATGAGAATCTGGGGGATCTGCTGGCACCGGTGGTGACGCAGTGGATGTTGCACCGTCTGGGACTGGATCTGTACAGAGAGGCGGCAAAGCCCTGCCATCTGATGACCATTGGTTCCGTGTTGGGACTGGGAGTTTTCGATGCGGTGATCTGGGGCAGCGGGGTCAATTCCTTCGCCCATGTGGGACGGGTGACTACACAAAAGGGATACCGGAAGCTGGATATCCGGGCAGTCAGAGGTCCGGTCACCGCACAGGTGCTCCGGGAGAACGGATATACCTGTCCGCAGATCTACGGAGACCCGGCGATCCTGCTGCCTCTGATTTATCCCGGCAGACGACCGGAGAAAAAGAAAAAATATGTGGTGATCGACCATTACATGAAGCGGAAAACG
>ERZ772889.3606-NODE-3606-length-10600-cov-3.946325_pt1 | contig 10600 bp, 9 predicted proteins | sample MGYA00512127_ERZ772889 | MGnify/ENA primary metagenome ERZ772889 (study PRJEB29015, sample SAMEA2737689) | human gut metagenome | biome: human gut; feature: human-associated habitat; material: faeces | place: China | collected 2012 ... | reverse complement strand
GCAAGCAGATGGCGTGCAAAGTCGCCAGACGCTCTTTGTGCGGTATTGCCTTATGGCAACTTCAACAAAATAAAAAACGCCACGCCGCACAGACGTAACATGATCTGTGCGGCGTGGCGTTTTATTTTGGAGGTTTGCAATTGTCTATTGTTTTACTGACAGATCATCTTCTGACCGTCATAGTCGATACGAATTACAGTACCCGGTGCCGGATCGTCGGCAATGATCTTTCTTGCCACAAGAGTTTCTACCTTGGACTGGATCAGTCGTTTCAGCGGACGTGCACCATAGTTGACATCATAGCCCTGTGCCACAATGCACTCCTTGGCAGCATCGGTAACTTCCAGTTCCAGCTGCTTGTCTTCCAGACGCTTCCGCAGCTTCTCCAGAAGCAGATCTACAATGCGGAAGATCTCGGTCCTGCTCAGCGGTTTGTAGAAGACGATCTCGTCCAGACGGTTCAGGAATTCCGGACGGAACTTCTGCTTCAGGAGCGTATCGACTTCCTTTCTGGCTTCTTCCGAGATGTTGCCGTTTTCGTCCATGCCTTCCAGAATCATCGGCGAACCTAAGTTCGAGGTCAGAATGATAATGGTGTTCTTAAAGTCCACCGTTCTGCCCTGCGAGTCGGTGATTCTGCCGTCGTCCAGCACTTGCAGCAGGATATTAAACACGTCCGGATGTGCCTTTTCCACTTCGTCCAGCAGAACAACAGAATACGGCTTCCGGCGAACGGCTTCTGTCAGCTGACCGCCTTCTTCATAACCCACGTATCCCGGAGGAGCTCCGATCAAACGGCTCACGCTTAATTTCTCCAGATATTCGCTCATATCGATACGAACAATGTTGTTCTCATCATCGAACAAAGCTTCTGCCAGTGCCTTTGCCAATTCGGTTTTGCCGACACCAGTCGGTCCAAGGAACAGGAACGAGCCCAATGGTCGGTTCGGATCCTGAATGCCTGCACGAGAACGCAGGATGGCTTCGCTGACCTTTTCCACAGCTTCGTCCTGACCAATTACACGGCGGTGCAGCACTTCGTCCATATGCAGAAGTTTTTCCCGTTCGCCCTCCATCAGCTTCGTTACCGGAATGCCGGTCCATCTGCCGACAATGCGGGCGATTTCTTCTTCGGTCACCTTGTCCCGCAACAGAGAGTTCTTACTCTCTTTCTGCTTTTCTGCAATGGCTTCTTCGTCTTCCAGCTGTTTTTTCAGCTGCGGCAGACGACCATATTTCAGTTCGGCAGCCTTGTTCAGATCGTAGTCCCGTTCAGCACGCTCGATCTCGGCATTGACCTGCTCCAGTTCTTCCCGCAGTTTCTGCACTTTGGAAATGGCATCTTTTTCGTTTTCCCATTTTGCCTTCATGGCATTGAACTGGTCACGCATCTGGGAGAGTTCCTGCTGTACTTCTTGCAGATGTGCCTGCGACAGTTTGTCGTCCTCTTTCTTGAGGGCGGCTTCTTCGATCTCATGCTGCATGATCTTCCGGCGAATTTCGTCCAGCTCTGTAGGCATGGAGTCCATTTCCGTCCGAATCATTGCACAAGCTTCGTCTACCAAGTCGATCGCCTTATCCGGCAGGAACCGGTCTGTGATATATCGGTTGGACAGTGTAGCCGCTGCAATCAGAGCCTGATCCTGAATCTTAACGCCATGAAATACTTCATAGCGTTCTTTCAGACCACGCAGAATGGAGATCGTGTCTTCTACAGTAGGCTCGTCTACCAGAACCGGCTGGAAACGACGTTCCAGAGCAGCATCTTTTTCAATATACTGCCGGTACTCGTTCAGCGTTGTAGCACCAATGCAGTGCAGTTCACCCCGTGCCAGCATCGGCTTCAGCAGGTTGCCTGCGTCCATAGCACCGTCTGATTTACCGGCACCAACAATGGTATGCAGTTCATCGATAAACAGGATAATGCCGCCTTCGCTTTTCTTGACTTCATTCAGAACGGCTTTCAGTCGTTCCTCGAATTCACCGCGGTACTTGGCACCTGCGATCAGGGCACCCAGATCCAGCGAAAAGATTTTCCGGTCTTTCAGATTTGCCGGCACATCACCGCGAACGATTCGCAGTGCCAAACCCTCGGCAATTGCCGTTTTACCGACACCCGGTTCACCGATCAGCACCGGATTGTTTTTCGTCTTTCTGGAAAGGATTCGAATGACGTTTCGAATTTCGTTATCTCTGCCAATGACCGGATCCAGTTTTCCGGCACGGGCACGTTCTACCAGATCCTGCCCGTATTTTGCCAGCACATCGTAAGTTTCTTCCGGATTCTGATCGGTAACACGCTGGTTGCCGCGAACTTTCATCAATGCCGCAAGGAATGCGTCCTTAGTCACGGAGAAAGGTTTCAGCACGTTTTGCAGTTCTTTGCCCATAGCATCGAACAAGCCCAGTACCAGATGTTCTACCGATACGAAATCATCTTTCATGCGGGCAGCTTCTTTTTCTGCCTCCCGCAATGCACGGTCTACGTCCTGCGATACATAGACCTCGTCTGCCTTCCGACCGCTTCCGGTTACTGCCGGCAGATTATCAATGGCGTTTTTCAGCTGAATCTGTACGTTATCGACAGACACGCCCATTTTCTCAAACAGCTGCGGAATCAGACCGCCCTCTTGCTCCAGCAAAGCACTCAACAGGTGTACCTGTTCAATTTGCTGGTTCTGGTTCTCCACTGCAAGACCATTTGCAGCCTGAATCGCTTCCAAAGACTTTTGTGTCAATTTCTGTGTGTTCATGAGAACTCCCTCCTATTTCTTGCATTCTGTTTTTGTTGCTCTTTTTTGTCTTATGGCAACACCGTACAAAGCCGTCAGGCGGGCTTTATGCGGTGCTGCCTCATGTTTTCCTAAAGCTGGCTGACCAGCTGCTCATGCAGTGCGGCATATTGCTGTTCCAATGCATGCTGCAAAACTGCCGCCGGAAGTCCCTGCTGCAAGCCCTGAAAATAGGATTGCAGCACCGTGTGGAACATCTGGATATACTTTCCGGTTGCTGTTCCCAGTACCTCATTGGACGTAATGCCATGCCGCAGAAGCACCCGTGTCAGGCGGTTCGGTTCGAGTTGGTACAAACCCAGTGCACAGGCACCCTCCGGTTCATACTCCTGTTCCAGCTGTACCCAGAACAGGAAGAACTGCTGTATTGCTTCCAGCAGCGTCCGGCTCTGGGTCCGGCAGGAAATTTTCAGCAGCCCGACTTTTTCACTGTGCAGTTCCCGATGCAGTTCCACGCTATAGCGAATGGTGGGACGGTACTTGTACTGTACCGAACCCAGAATCGAAAGCATGGCATCGGAACCCTGCTCCTGTACGCGGAACGCCGAGTTCATCGCCTGTGTCAGACAGGTAAACACTTGCCGCATTTGCTGCTCCGGTGTGGTACAGCAGACATGCTCCGCCAGAATCTGATTGATCAGATTGGAACGGCTGGTGCCCTGCTGTGCCGCAAGGCGATCCACTGCCGCACATCGTCCATCAAAATCAGGCTGTATGCATTTCGTTTCATCTGCTCACCTCCGGTTTCTTTTTACAATCTTATTATAGCACAAAGAAATAATTTGTCAAGCGAATTATATAGTTTAGTATGCAAGTTTTTGAAAAGAAAAGAAAGCCGCGGATAAATCCACGGTTTTAAAGGAATATATGAAAAAGTTTATTCCAAGATGTCGTTTTTCTATTTTGAAAAAAAGGTCTTATTTGTCATAAACCTGATCTTCGTAACAGTACAGGGAAAGAATTACTGTCAGATTGCCGTTCCGCTTCCGAATCTCGTCCATGAATTTTTTCTGGTCTACGTCGTTTTTCAGCTGAATGCTGTAAATCAGTTCAAACAGCGAGCCGAAGTTGGTGGTCTTAACACGCTTCAGGTGCCAGCTGGTCGTGTTTTCTGCGAGAATGTCATCAAACAGTCCGATATAGTTGAGGTTTTCCGGAATGGTCACTTTCAGTGTCATACTGCTGGTTTTGCAGATGCCGTACCGCAGCACCTCTATCAGAATCAGCACTGCCGCAATCACTGCGAAGAACACAAAGACAAACCACACATGTCCGCCGCCGTTGATGCCGCAGATCACACCGGTTGCCATTGCAAAAAAGACATAGGTAATATCTTTCGGGTCACCGGGAACAGTACGATACCGACAGAGGGTAAAGACGCCCGCAAGGCTCAGGGCACTTGCCATTGAGTTGATCATCACCAGCACAATTGCCACGATCGGCGGCAGCATCAGCAATGTCATAACATAGCTCTGGGTATAGCCGGATTTCTTGTGGGTGAAGATGTAGACCAGACTGATCAGAAAGCCCATGACAACACCCAGAATCAGGGCAAACAACATATCTCCTACAGAAGCGGTGCTTGTGGTCGCTGTTACATTCGACAGCAGGGAAGATAATTCGGAACTGGTCGCCGTCAAGGCATTGGTAATGATGTTAAGCATAATCGTAACGTCTCCTTTTTTCTATGGTAAGCTGGGGACGAATCCATTCCAGCTGATTTTGTACGTACATCTGATATGCCTTTCCGTATTTAGAAAAGCTGGTTTTATACACTTGCAGTTTTGCCAATTCTTCTGCCAGCCACATGGGCATGGAGTCTGCGATCTTGACTTCCATCAGACGCATCTGTTCCGGAATCAGCAGGTCACCATAACTCTGCTGACGAAGCGAGAGATCGCTGCGTCGTCCGGTCAGTGCCCGATCAAAAGTCAGCCGGAAATCGGCATCTTCCTTGCCGAAATACGCCGCACGCTGATAACTGATGTACTGCTTCGGGAATATCTCATACCGCTGGCGGAAAAAGTCGATCTCGTCCATGACCTGCTCCTGCAAGTATGAACCGCCTAAGTCAGGGTGAATCTTTTCCTGCAAATAGGCCTCCGCCTGTGCCAGTGTCATGGTAACGCGGCGTTTGTTGACAATGCCGCAGATCTTCTTTTTAATCTCCAGAAACACGGTGTCCTCCGGCTGTGCCGGCGAGAGATAGCTGCGTAACCGGATCTTTTCCTTGTAATCCGGTTTTTCAAGGGATTCCCGAATCAGAAAATCGTCCGGTGTATCATAATAGACGTTATAGATGCCATACTCTTTTCCCCCGACGCAAAATTTGTCGGGGTTCATGTAGTGTTCCAGAAGCGGCAGAAAATCCTGATACTGGTGTTCTGTCAGTAAAAACTTGATTTCCTTTCGTGCGAATGTCTGAATTGCACCCATATATATCCTGCTGCCGGAATCAGGTTTTCCGGTACAGGTTTCCTCCCTTCTGTGCGAAATGGCTGTTTTCGCTTGATGTTGTTGTCATTATAACGTATGTTGCTTGAAATAAGCTTAATGTTTTTAGTGAAAGTTCCAATTTCCAAAAAAGCCGGCGGCGGGGTGTTGCATTTTCGGAACGCATCTTGTATAATAGGTATTCGAGATGCAGCGTGTGCGTGTAGGCACGTGCACGCTTCAGGCAACACCTACATCAAAACTTTTCAAGGAGTGTTTTTATTATGGCAGAACTGAAATATGAAATCGTAGAGAATCTGGGTTCTCTGGGTGAGAACGCAAGAGGCTGGAGCAAGGAAGTCAACCTGATCAGCTGGAACGAAAAGGAACCGAAGTACGATATTCGCGACTGGGCTCCGGATCACAGCAGAATGGGAAAAGGCGTGACACTGACCGCCGACGAACTGGCTGCACTGAAAGACCTGCTGGCTGGCATCGATCTGGATTCCTTTGAATAATCCCGAAACAGAGCGTGTTTCCGGAAAGCCTGAAAATGCCGTTTGGTGTTTTCGGGCTTTTTACTTTTGTGAAAATGTACAAGAAACTTTGCCGGAGATATGCAAATTCACCAAAAGTCGAAAAAAGCCTTGTGATTTTTTCGAAAATGTATTACAATAGAAAAGGCTGCACTACTTATTTATTTTATTCATTGTAAAGATAGTGCCGCTTTGAACGACCTGTCTTTTTCTCAAAAGGCGGGTTTCTTGTCTGCTTTACAGCCTGTATGGCAGAAATCATTCGAAAGAAGGGAAAATCTGTTGAAGAATTCAAAAATCATGCTTGGCAATGCCGCCATTGCACAGGGAGCCTATGAAGCTGGTGTCAAGGTTTCTGCTGCCTATCCGGGTACGCCGAGCACTGAAATAAGCGAATGTATCGCAAAATATCCGGAAGTCTATGCAGAATGGTCGCCCAATGAAAAGGTGGCTATGGAAGTGGCAATCGGTGCCTCTATCGCCGGTGCACGGGCAATGGCTTCTATGAAACTGGTCGGTGTCAATGTAGCTTCCGACCCGCTGTATTCTATTTCCTATGCCGGCGTAAACGGCGGTCTGGTACTGGTTGCTGCGGACGACCCCGGCATTTACAGTTCCCAGAACGAGCAGGACACCCGCATGGTTGCACGTGCGGCAATGGTTCCGGTACTGGAGCCTTCCGACAGCGAAGAAGCCCGCATTTTCACCAAGCTTGCGTTTACATACAGTGAAAAATATGACACGCCGGTCATTGTCCGCACTACCACTCGTCTGTCCCATTCACAGGGTGTGGTACATCCGGAGGAACGGGAAAACGTACCGGACAAGCCCTATGAAAAGAACATTGAAAAAAATGTACTGATGCCGGCGAATGCGAAGAAACGGCATGTGATCGTGGAACAGCGGTTGAAGCAGATGGCGGAAGATGCTTGTCACTTTGACATCAACCGTGTGGAATACCGCGACAAGAAAATCGGTATCATCACCAGCGGTATCCCCTATCAGTATGTACGGGAAGCCCTGCCGGACGCATCTGTGCTGAAGCTTGGTCTGGTACACCCGCTGCCGAAAAAGCTGATCGAAGAATTTGCTTCCAATGTGGAAACACTGTACATTGTAGAAGAACTGGAACCGGTCATCGAAGAACAAGTTCGTTCTTGGGGTATTCCGGTAATCGGCAAGGAGATCTTTACAGTACAGGGTGAGTACAGTGCCAATATGCTGCGGAAAGCCATTCTGCATGAGGATGTCCAGCTGACACCGCCGGCACAGGCTCCGAACCGTCCGCCGATTCTCTGCCCCGGATGTCCGCACCGCAGTGTCTTTTCTGTAATGAAAAAGCTGAAACTGCACGGTGCCGGCGACATCGGCTGCTATACACTGGGAGCCGTTCCGCCGCTGGGTGTTATGGACTTTAACGTGTGCATGGGTGCAAGCATTTCCACTCTCCACGGAATTGAAAAAGCCAAGGGCAAGGACTATGTGAAAAACTGGGTGGCACTGATCGGCGACTCTACGTTCCTGCACACCGGTGTCAACTCTTTGATGAACATGGTGTACAACAAAGCAACCGGAACGGTCATCATTCTGGACAACTCCACCACTGGTATGACGGGACATCAGGATCACGCCGCTACCGGCAAGACCTTGCAGGGTGAACTGACCTATGCGATCAACATCTATCACCTCTGCAAGGCAATGGGCATTGAACACGTCTATGAAATCGATGCGTTCGACATTGAGGGGCTGGAAAAGCTGCTGAAACAGGAAACCCAGCGGGACGCTTTGTCTGTTATCATCACCAAGTCCCCCTGTGCCCTGCTGAAAGAATTTGTTCCGAAGGGCAAGTGCATTCTCCATGAAGATGCCTGCAAGAAGTGCGGACAGTGTCTGGTCCCGGGCTGTCCTGCAATGGTCAAACAGGCAAACGGCATTCCGAAAATCGATGCGGCGATGTGCAACGGCTGTGAACTCTGTGCAAAACGGTGCAAGTTCCACGCAATCGAACTGATCCCGCGGGAAAAAGGAGGCAAGGCATGATGCAGACTATCAATATTATGATCGTAGGTGTCGGCGGACAGGGCACCCTGCTGACCAGCCGTGTGCTGGGAAAGATCGCACTGACTGGCGGCTATGATGTAAAGCTTTCGGAAGTGCATGGCATGGCACAGCGTGGCGGCAGCGTAGTAACATTCGTCCGCTACGGCGAATCTGTGGCAGAACCGATCGTAGAAGAAGGACAGGCAGACATTCTGATTGCTTTTGAACGGCTGGAAGCACTGCGGTATGCACACTTCCTGAAAAAGGGCGGTGCCATTATCGTAAACGACACCCGCATTGATCCGATGCCGGTGGTGATCGGTGCCGCAGAGTATCCGGAACACATTCTGGAGGAGCTGAGTAAAAAATACAATGTGCTGGCAGTAGATGCTACCGCCGAGGCTCTGAAGCTGGGCAATGCACGGGTATTCAACACGATCATTCTGGGCGTAGCTGCACAGCACATGCACTTCTCCAAAGAAGAATGGTTACAGGTCATTGCAGATACTGTGCCGCCGAAAACCATTGACATCAACCAGAAGGCATTTCTCACTGGCTATGCATATAACGGAAACCATACAGAACAAGGACAGGAGTAACGAATATGCCAATCACAGAATTATTGGAAGAAAACGCCAGAAAGTACGGCAATGATGTGGCACTGGTAGAAGTAAATCCGCAGGTACAGGAAACACGACGGGTGCTCTGGAAGGACTACGACCTGATTCAGCCTACCTCGTCTTTCTGGTATCGTCGGGAAATCACATGGCATGTCTTTGACGAAAAGGCAAACCGTTTTGCACAGCTGCTCATGAGCCGCGGCGTGAAAAAGGGCGACAAGGTGGCAATTCTGCTGATGAACTGTCTGGAGTGGCTGCCCATTTATTTCGGCACACTGAAAACCGGTGCTCTGGCAGTGCCCATGAATTTCCGGTACAGTGCGGAAGAAATCGAATATTGTCTGGACCTTGCAGAAGCCGATGTACTGGTGTTTGGTCCGGAATTTATCGGACGAATTGAAACCATTGCAGAATCGATCAGCAAGAAGCGAATCCTCTTTTATGTCGGCGGTGACTGCCCCTCGTTTGCAGAGGACTATGACAAGCTGACCTCCAACTGTGCCAGCATCTCCCCCGGCGTACCGCTGACAGATGAGGACGACGCTGCCATTTATTTCTCCTCCGGTACGACCGGTTTCCCGAAAGCAATTCTTCACAGCCACGAAAGCCTGATGCACGCCTGCAAGGTGGAGCAGAATCATCATCACCAGACCAAGGACGATGTCTTTCTGTGCATTCCGCCGCTGTATCACACCGGTGCCAAAATGCACTGGTTCGGCAGCCTGCTCACCGGCGGACGGGCAGTGCTTCTGAAAGGAGTCAATCCGGAAACCATTCTGGAAACTATTTCCCGTGAAAAGTGTACCATTGTCTGGCTGCTGGTGCCGTGGGCACTGGACATTCTGGAAGCATTGGACAACGGCTCTGTCCGTCTGGAAAACTATGAACTCTCCCAGTGGCGGCTGATGCATATCGGTGCACAGCCTGTCCCCCAGAGTCTAATCAAACGCTGGAAAGAATATTTCCCGAATCATATGTACGACACCAACTATGGTCTGAGCGAATCCATTGGTCCGGGCTGCGTGCATCTGGGACTGGAAAATATTCACAAGGTAGGAGCAATTGGCATTCCGGGCTATGGCTGGGAAGTACGGATCATTGACGAAAACGGAGAACCGGTGGCACAGGGCGAAGTCGGCGAATTGGCAGTCAAGGGTCCCGGCGTTATGAAGTGCTACTACAACAATCCCGAAGCGACCGCGGAAGTTCTGCACGACGGCTGGCTCTGGACCGGTGACATGGCACGGCAGGACGAGGACGGATTCTACTTCCTTGTAGACCGAAAAAAAGACGTGGTCATCAGCGGCGGCGAAAATATTTATCCGGTAGAGATCGAAAACTTTATGAGCAAGTTTGACAAGATCAAGGACGTGGCTGTGATCGGACTGCCGGACAAGCGGCTGGGCGAAATTGCTGCGGCAATTGTGGAACTGAAGCAGGGCGTGGAATGCACCGAGGCGGAAGTCAACGAATTCTGCATGGGCATGCCCCGCTATAAACGACCGCGGAAAATCATTTTCGCACCGGTTCCCCGCAACGCGACCGGCAAAATCGAGAAGCCGAAGCTACGGAAGATGTACTGCGGCGATTATCTGATCGAAAAGGAAAATCAAAGCTGATTATGCGTTGTAAAACCTACGAGATAAATGCTCTGAAAAATTACAAGTATGTGGTCATCCTTTCCGAGAGCCATGGAAAAATGATTTTGAGCCGGCACAAGGAACGAACCACATGGGAAACGCAGGGCGGTCATATTGAAGCCGGAGAAACACCGCTGGAAGCAGCAAAACGAGAGCTGTTTGAGGAGTCTGGTGCCGTAGATTTTGACATCGAACCAATTTGCGATTATCGTGCCTGGGACGAAAATACTCTGCATGGTGCCAACGGCGTTGTATTCCATGCGGTGATTCAGCAATTTTCCGACATTCCCGAAAGTGAAATGGCAGAACGAAAGGCGTTCTCCTCGCTGCCTGACAATCTGACCTATCCTGCCATTACACCTGTGCTGTTTCAATTCTTGTTTGATCGTGAACTGTAGCAGCTGCCAACAGGAACATATTCAAAAAGAACATTCCGCAAAAGCACCGGACGGAGCGATTTCGTCCGGTGCTTTTGTCAATATTCGCTAAGGCAATACCGCACAAAGAGCGTCTGGCGACTTTGCACGCCATCTGCTTGC
>ERZ772889.3599-NODE-3599-length-10611-cov-9.531451_pt1 | contig 10611 bp, 10 predicted proteins | sample MGYA00512127_ERZ772889 | MGnify/ENA primary metagenome ERZ772889 (study PRJEB29015, sample SAMEA2737689) | human gut metagenome | biome: human gut; feature: human-associated habitat; material: faeces | place: China | collected 2012 ... | reverse complement strand
CCTCCGTGGCCTCGTACCAGATGTAGCCGATCAGTGCGGAATAATAGAGGCGTTCTGCTTTGACCCAGAAATCTTCCGAAGATTTTTCTCCTTCGCCCTTCGTGTTCATAATCAGTGCGTTCACCAGCTTTAAGATATCTTTCTCTGACCGAATGTAAGCCAGTGGATTGTATTTCATGGATTTTCGGAAGTTTATCAGGTTGAGGCATTTGATACGGTATTTCTTCCGTTCCAGGAAAGTGCCGATCTCCGGCAGCAAGGTTCCTTTCGGATCAGTGCAGACATAGGACGAATGAGCTTGCAGCAGCGACGGCTTACAGAAGAACCGCGTCTTGCCGCTGCCGGAACCGCCGATCACCAGAATGTTTTTATTTCTGGCATACTTCGGCTGCTTTGGACGGCTCGCCATCGTGATCCGTTCCGTCTGCGTCATGGGGATGTTCTGGAAAAAGTCCTTGTCCATGTAGGGAGCGATATCTGCCGCCGTACCCCAGCGGGCAGAACCATACTCGATCCCGTGGCGATACTTCTTAGCGTTCTTGCCTTTCAGGTAGACCGCCATGCGAAGGACCACCGCACCGGCTATGCCGATCAGCAGGTCCGTGGGATGGAAACTGAGCCACGGGGAGGAAAGGGCTGCCGTGAAGCCGTCCCCAATGGAGAGCAGCTTGTCGGAGAGGTCAGCGCCGGGCGCAAGCCGAAAAGCCTGTGCCAGCTTATCGAAGGGATACACGAACAGGAGATACGGAAGGTTCAGCAAAAACATTTTTTTCATGTTCATCTCTGCACGCTCCGATCTTTGACCTTTACTTTCTCCCGGTCAATGGTGCGGTGTTCCGTTTTCTCCGCCGCCTGTTCCTTCGCCTGGGTCAGCCGCTCCCGGATGGAGGGCTTTTCCTCACGGCTCATTTTCCGGCTGGCAAACTCCTGAAATGCCGCTGTGATGGCATCCGCGTCCCGGCTTTTGAAAAAGACCAGGTAACGGGGCTGCTCTGCGGCGGTATCTTTCTTCAAGGCAAAATCCACATGGTATTTTTTCGCCACACGGGAGAAAGCCTTGATATTCTTGTCACTGATCTCGATATTGGCAAGACCGGCGTTCTGGCTGGCAAGCTGTTTAAGGCTCTGCCTGCCGCGGTAGATTTTGGGCTTCTGGCTTTTCTGGATTTCCTCCAGGAACTTTTTGACGGCCTTTTCAAAGACCTGCTCACTTAGCTTGGCTCCGTCAACAATGAGCGTTACGGCGCCCCGCGTTACTTCCTCCTGCATTTAGCCTCGCCCCCTTTGCCCGTCCCCGTACATATCGTGCTGCACCAGGGAAGAATAGTAGCTGTTGATGGTGGTCGGGGCGTTATACAGCGCCGCCAGAAGGTATTTCTTGATATTGCGGACATAGGTGGTGTTGTCCTTCATACAGTCCATGACATACTGAACATGGGAACTGTCCAGCTTCATAAACCGGGACTTTACCACCTCCGCCGGATAATCGTCTCCGGCAATGCGGATGACTTTGCGGGCAGAACACACGGTATCCACGATCAGGTCAACGATCTCGTCAAGCTGCTCACGGTCGATATGGCTGTCCTGCACCAGATAGCTGTACTCGATGTTATCCAAAATCACTTCACGATAACATTCTCTGGCTCCCATCCTATCCGTTCCCATCCTCACCCCTGCGGGGGTAGGGGGATTTGATTGGATAGGATTTGATAGTTCCGTACTTGATAAATCAGTTCTTGATGGATAGTTACTTGATTCTTCTTTATTTAATTGGGCGGGTTCTTCCTGAACAGGCGTGACCAATGTTGGGTTTGCCTGTACGGGATTTTCCCGTATAGGTTTTTCCTGTGCAGGTGTTGGCTCTTTAGGCTGCTCCAGAATGGTGTACTCGATCGAACCAAGCTGACCGTTTGCGCCTCTCACGCGCTCACGGATCAGATAGCCGTGTTCCTCCAACTCTCGGATGCCGCCGCTGATACTGTCGATGCCGTCCTTGCAGATACGGGCAAGCCCCTTCATGGTGTAGTCCCAGTTCTCTGGCAGGGATAGCATGAGGGATAGAAGTCCCTTTGCTTTCAGCGACAGGGACATATCCCGCAGATGGTGGTTTGACATGACCGTGTAATCACGGGTCTTTTCGATACGGAAAACTGCCATGCCTGATACCTCCTTCCTCATGGTTTGAAAAGTGTTGATTTTCGGTGTTTCCTCCGTCTGTATCTCTCCCATACCCTTCACATGGGAAAACATCCATGCCCCTTTCGGTTCGTGGCACAGAGGGGAAGGAACAGCGGATTTTCCACCTTTTTTGATACAGTTTTCAGTTCCCTACAATTCACGGTCTTTGTGGTCATAGCGGAGGTTGCCAGCTATGACCTTCGCATGGTTCTTTATTTTGATAAATCCCTTGTCCTGGTTCTCCAGGGCCTTTCCGTATCCGGCTTCGGTCAGGAACAGGCGCATTTTATCACCCTTGTATCCCATGGGGGACTCATGGGAGAGGACGTCAAAGACGATCATGTGGCGGGTATCGGGATCGAACCGCTCCAGGGCCATGATATCGTGACCGGTCATCTTCTGGGCACCGGATTGCTGCCTGGCCTCCGCCAACATTTCCCCGATAGTCCTTGCCTTGCCGGGCAGACGGTAATTCTTCTGAACATCCCGGATCACATCCATGCACTCCTTATCGGAGAGAGGACGGAGCTTTTTCAAAAGGCCTTCCGCCGTGTCCTTCATGGCCTTGTCAGGTGCATAGCGCCAGGTCATGTAAATTTCATTCAGAGCGGCCCCCTGGCTGGTGCCCTCGACCTGATAGATCATCCTTTTTTCAGCTTCACTTAAATTCATTTATCCGGCTCCTTCCTAAAATGGGCAACAAAAAAGCCACAGGTTTTTTATGCCTGCGGCTTGTGCCATGCTTCGCTTATGTGGGAGCGGAAGACAACAGAAAAGGGATACCATTCGTGAAAATAGTATCCCTGCTCTGTAAACTTATTCAATTTTTGATGGTTGCATTGTCTGTCACTGTCCACAAAGCCTTGATTTTACTTGTTTTTCTCAACCATCCTTATCAAAGCCTTGCATTTGCAAGGCTTTTCGGCGTTGCCGCACGGACGAAGCTTGGGATCTCGCTGTATCAAGGATACCACACTTGCGTGGATAAATCCAGTGAACTCGTAGTTTAGTCGACGAGGATAAATTATGGGTTTCCGGGCAGCGGTGCGCATGGAGAATACTCGTGATTTCGGCAATACGGCGTGCGGACGATCTATGGGATTTTGAAAACAGGCTGTCCCAGAAAGCAGCGGAGAAAAGCGGCATAAAAGCTGGGATTTCGTAAAAGATGGGCACGGCGGCATCCATCATTTTTAACGGAACTATGATTGATGAAATGAGTGATGCGTGATATGATACATAAAAAGAAACTGCGAGGATGCTATGAAAAACAAACAGCCGCCTTTTCAAATTACGAACAAAATCATTGATGATGTTGCAGAAATTTCAGAGCTGACCGGCAGGCTTTCTGCCCACGATCACCTCTCCAGCAACCCCAATCTGCGCCGCACCAATCGGATCCGCACTATTCACGGTTCGCTTGCCATTGAACAGAACACTCTGAGTTTGGAACAGGTCACTGCCGTTCTGAATGGCAAACATGTTCTGGCTCCGCCCAAGGACATTGCCGAGGTCAAAAATGCCTATGAGATTTACGAGCGCTTGGACGAGCTTGACCCGTACTCCGTGGAGGCTCTGCTGACAGCTCACGGTATTATGACCCGCGGGCTTGTAGAAGAATCTGGCATGTTCCGCACAAGGCCCGTTGGCGTTGTAGATCAGGAAGGATATGTTCTGCATTTTGGCACACTGCCCCAGTATGTGCCTGATCTGGTCATGGAGCTGCTGGATTGGGCGAAGCACAGCGGCCTGCATATGCTGATCCGAAGTTGCGTGTTCCATTATGAACTGGAGCTGATCCACCCCTTTGCAGACGGCAATGGCCGTGTTGGACGGCTCTGGCATACATTGCTGCTCTCCAAATGGAATCCTGTGTTTGCATGGCTGCCTGTTGAATCCATCATCCACGACCATCAGCAGGAATACTACGATGCCATCAATGCCAGCAACGATGCAGGCGAGTCCACTGCGTTCATCGAGTTTATGCTCTCCACTATCAAAGCATCGCTCTTCGACGCCATCCATACGAGTGATACAATGAGCGATGGAAAGATGGACAAGAAAACTCTGCGCTGGCAGAAGATTGAGCAGTTCTTGCAGACGCATGAGTATATCATGAACGCCGATGTGCGGGAGCTGTGCGGGGTTTCGGCAGCGACGGCGAATAGAATTTTGGCAGAACTGCTGGGAAGTGAGAAGTTAAACAGAAGTCGAGTCTATGGACATTGGGCGTACAAATTATCAATTATTTGAGGAGGATCTTCATATGGAACCTAAAGTCAATTCGTTGCCGAAAGAGAAGATGCTTGAGATGAAACAAGCATTTCTATCTAGTGCCATTTCAGACATTTCTTCTTACATTCAGTTATCAGATACCAAGGTTTCGATAATTATGGCAGCAATGGTGGCACTGATCGCCGTTGCCGCTTCTTGTTTCGAACCAATATCCCAAATTCTCGTTAAAATTAAGCCTTGTAGTTGGGTGGGTGTTTCATTACTCATCTGTACAATCCTACTCGTTATTTGCCTAATTACTCTGTTTGTATTTGGCATTCTAACTATACGAGGGCATTCATCAAATATCGGCTACAAATCAAAGTGGTTTCTGCCTCAATCAACGACAGAGTATTCCTTTGATATGTACAAAAAAGATGTCCAGTTGATGTGCGATGAAGATGTGATTGAGAATCTAGCAGCCGAACTTTATAAGTTAAACGACATTCATAGGCAAAAGTTGCGAACAAACAAGTGGGTAATACGTTCTTTTTCTGCAACATTAATTTTGGCGACTATCATTTGTGTACTGCTTACAATATCTGCACTATAAGGAGAAAATCATGTCTATCGATATTGATGCCATTTATAGAAATACATACAGCCACTATATGCAGGCTAAAAAGAATATTCCCACGTTAGAAATGTTCGAGCATCGTGCAGACGCTGCCATTTCGGACGCTATTCCGGGATTTGAAGCAGACAAGCTTGAGTTTGGTTCATATGATAAAGAAAATTACGCAGTACTTTTTGTGGACATGCGCCGTTCCACAAAACGAGCACAGGATGTAGGCGCTGAAAAGACATTTTTGACCATGCACGTTTTCCTTACGGCACTCCTGGAGGTTGTAAAGCATTATCATGGTAAAGTAATTGATATTATGGGTGATGGTTTAATGGTTTTTTGGGGTGGATCTGCTGCAAGGAATAAGGACAATATGGTCAAATCAATTGCCGTTCAAAATGCTGGCTTATGTGGCCGAGATATGCTAAAGATTCGTGAAGCTGTGATTAATCGAATTATCGAGGCTGAAAATCTTGGACCGCAAATAAGTATCGGAGTTGGTGTTACATTCGATAGCGTCATTGTTACCAAAATTGGAATTTCTGGCTCATATGATGTTAAGGCGTTTGGAAATTGTATAAATGTAGCTTCCCACTATGCAAGCGAAACGGAAAACAAAGTAAAAGTATCCAAAAAGGTTAAAAACGAGTGGCCTACAAGTAAGGGCGGAGGTATTCGGTTTGTTTCGGTTGGCGATAGCGAAGCGTACTATCTTCAGTCGACATAATAGTATCTGGAGCAGTTTATGAGTGAAAATAAAATTAACAAATTTGAGTTGGATTTACTGTCAACAGCAATTGACAAGATCAAGTCCTCTGAGATTATTGAATACTCTACAACAGATAAATTACCTTTAACAAATGATATACCAGACGCAAATAAAATCTATACCTGAAAAGTAACTATGCTTTTTGCCGATATGCGTGAGTCTACAAAGTTGCCAGATAAATTTACTCCAAATCAGCTCGTAAAGATTTATAGAAGTTATATTCGGACAGTCGTTCAATCCATTCGGTATTCAGGCGGCGTAGTAAGAGATTTCATGGGCGATGGAATACTTGCAGTTTTTATTGATAATGAAGAGGGAAAATCTGAAGATAAATCTGTGCGGGCAGCTAGATATATTGCAACAGCAATTGACAAGTTCCTTAATCCCGTATTAGATCAAAAATTTAAGCATCGAATATCTTGCGGTATAGGGATACATACAGGAAATATCTCTATTTCTAAAGTTGGAATGAGAGGAAAAGAACAGCAGGATAATGCTGAAAATGAGTTTGGTATTGCTTGGATTGGTAACAGTACTAATCTTGCGTGCAAATTTAGTAGTGTCGTCGATAACGGAACAATTTTTATCAGTGCATCAACATATGCTTCACTTTCTGATATTGACGGAAAACAAAAATGGGAAAAGATTGAGATTTCTAAAGGCGGCAATGTGCTGAGCGGTTATATTGCCAAACGATACTATTTGTCGCTTGAACATGAGATTGAGCCATGCCCAGCTGGGAATAGCGCTAGAACATTAAGGCTAGTCGACCAATTAAAAGAAGAATATCAAAAGCAACTTGCTAACATAGCAAGGGAGGCTATGAAACTAGGAAAAAAAGAACAATCCCTCCAAGCTAAGGAGCATCAGCTTAATTGTGAAGCAGCAGAAATCGAACGAAAAAAAGAAGAAATCATTTTCAGAAAGCAAACCGCTTACAAACAAGAATATCAGTTTCATTGCGATGTACTACGTAGCGGTCATTGTCAATCTACTTATGTAAAAGAGATGGGAAAGGACTTCTGGGAAGACCATCTAACCAATGTACTTTCTGCTGGAATAAAAATTGGGAAAAATGAGCATACAGTAAAACAAGAAATAAGCTATGCAATGGTCAGCATTTACGAAACTCTCGGCTTATACGACAAGGCTTATGATTTTTTAGTAGAACAAGCTACAGGGTGCCCTTGGCTTCTTCTGTCTACCGTTCAAACTATTGTAAAGAAAGTTGGCTATTACGATAGATTATCAACAGCAATTTATATACGACTAGCAGCAGATGATTTATCTCCAGAATGTAGACTTGAATTTGAAAAGATAAGAAACTGGTTGTTTTTAGAGCACTCGCGTTGAAACCAGGGCACAAAATGCCATGGTTTTGATCCCACGGCGTTTTTGTGATGTTTGTAATTTCAAACTTTCTAGCTACACGTCAAAAGACTTTCTTGGAGTACGAACAATCTTGAACTTTGCAAATGCCAAGCCTCTCTATGTCTTCCGCATCCGCACTGCTCTATCTCTTGAAATTACGCTAGAGTCGCACATTGCACGATAAGTCATTCATAGATAACTTGATACCCCATTATGCCGCACCATTCGCAACCATAATGGGGTATAACTCATATTTACTGCCAATTTCGTTTCAGGATCTCGCTCTTGAGATACAGCGTACTCTTTTCCGAGGATTTGATCGGATGGAGCTTTCCGCGTTTTGTTAGGTCAATGATGTTCTGCCGGGAGCAGCCCAAGATCTCCGCCGCTTCCGCTGCGTTGATGACTCTGCGTGCAGCAAAGTTCCGGAAGTCTTCCATTGTCAGCGGAACACTTTTACCAATTCGATAGAGCATCGTATCCGAAACGGTCATGTTCACATCCCACGCAACGCCGTATCCGCCCGTCTGCATCTGCACATGCTGAAAATAGTCCGGCTTCTTGAGAAGGATCTGAAACGCCTTCGTCTTTTCAAAGTGCTTCTGCAAATCGCACTTCTTCACTGCACCATCCCGAAAAAACACCAGCAGGCAATGATCCTCCAGCGGCAGCACATCTTCAATTCTCTTGGAGAAGCGCTTCGTAATTTCTTCCGGAAGCTCCTTCTCATCAATGGGAACGAGGTAGTAATCGTCCTGCGCGCATCGCCCCATTGCCAGCATCAATAGCTCGTACTCATCGTATTCCTTCAGATGATTGTCGCGCAAAATCTCGCCAATGTTCTGGCGGTCGGTTGGAACGATCCGCTGCTGAACCCAGATTTTGCTCCAATAGGAATTGACTGTGGTTTCTCCGCGCTTCACAAAGGAGTCCAGCAACAGCGGTGTCTCCCATGCGTCCGCGTTCTCCGGCAGCTCAATGTAGAACCGCTTTTCCTGCTCGTAGTACAGGAGGTACGCCAGATCTTTCTGTTTCTGCGATGATTCATCTCGAATGGCAAAAATCTTCATACGCGCACCACCTTTTCCAAATCATTTCCCATATCTTGTCCTGAAGCGTCTGTGAGAGCACGCCGTCCAGCCCTTCCATTAGTATCCGCCTGTCGCTCTCGTGCAGCGGCGTCAGCTTTGGCATTTTATCCTTCGGAATGATACGCAGGTTATCCCATGTGGACTTTGAGCCGATAAAGTTGTTGCAGGGCTTGTCGGCCATCACATCGAACGCATTCGCCGCAGCATCATCCGGGCAGCTGCAAAGCAGAGAGAGGCCATGGTCAAACAGTGGAGCTAGACGAATCGTCTTCTTTCGACTGTTGCGCAGCACCTCAATATTGGCGCCGTGGCGATCCCGGTTCAGGATCAGATAGTCTACGATCAGCATCTGATAAATATAGTCTTCCCATCCCATACGGATGCAGAAATCCAAGGCGGATTCATCCGGCAGAGCCTCCAGATCCTTGTAGGCATCCAAAGCGGTCTTGGACTCGCTCTTCGCTTTGAAATCTTCCGAGGCGCAGAGATAAACCTCATGGGTTCTGCCATCCACCGAAACATCTGCATGGATCAGCTGATAGGATAGATGAGGAATCCCCAGTATCGTCAGCAGCTGGTCAACGATCAACTCGTTCACGCACTCATGCCCAATGACCCCACGCGCCTTATCGAAGTTTGAGAGCTTATAGTAAGTCTTTGTTCCGCCGAGTTCGGAGTATGCTTTCAGAAAAGAACCGGCGGTTCCGGAAGAATTGCGATAAACGGACCACGACAAATACGTCAGGTCCTGCTTTTCTTTCATCAGCTGCATGTGTACCTTCACCTCAAGGTCATTATATCTTTTTGCTTGTCATACGTCAAGCTTGTTTTGCGTCACAGCTTGTCGTATGACAAGTTTATCCGATTTTATGCCACATAAAACCGCCGCCCCGATTTGAAGTCAGGGCGGTGGTTTTGTTATGCAAGGTTTCTCAGATATTCTTCCACGTTCTGATACTGAATGCCGTCTATCACTTGGCTTTCCCCACGGTAGAGGACGAACTTTCCGGTGATTGGGCCGTAGCGGTGCTCGGTCTGTGCGCATTTTTGCCCGTCGATCAGATGGCGATACTGCTGCGGGACAGCTTCTTCACTGTGCTTGATCTCGAAAATCCGGCAGGAGCCCGCCTCCGGGTCAAACACCACCATGTCAAATTCGCCCACAGGGAATTGCAGGACGAACACCTGCTTCTTGGGGGTTGCCAGCTTGGTTTCCAGCAGGACAATGTCTTCCAGCATCCGCCCCTTGATCTCGGCCAAGATGCGCTGCTGCACGGCAGTACGCTCCGCTAGAGACAGGGCACTGAACGTCTCATCCAGCAGCAGACTGCGGATCAAAGCATCCGCCTGCGCATAGCGGAGTCCTGGCTGTGCGATCACCGTGCGGCTGGACTTCGTGCTGACATCCGGCAGGTGCAGCACGTCGATCTCCCGCGTTAAGTCCAGCAAGTCCAGATACTCCTTGATCTCCGCCGCGTGAACATCGTCCAGCGCCACGGTCTGCTCTGCCCTGTTGCGGATCTCCAGCAGCTTCCGCAGGCTGTCGGTGACAAGCGCAAGGTCGATGCGGTCGAGGATGTCCGTCGGGTTCTTCCGCTCCCGGCGCAGATTGCTGGCGGAAATGCCAAGGTCGTGGGACTTCCAATCCTGCGACAGAACCTCCATCGTGAAGCGGTGGTTGATGTCCTCCACGACCCGGTTGATGGCGCTGGTCAGCTCGCCCTTCTCGTATAAATCCCGCAGATGGCGGAAATGGCCCTCGTACTGATAGCAGCGCAGGGAGTGCTGGATGTTGCGGGCAATGGCGGTGTCCACGTATTCGTCGGCGCTTTCCTTGCTGGCAAAGGTGGAGGTCTCGTTGTAGTGGACGCCGCCGAGACTCATGGTGCCGCCGTAGCGGATATACTCGTCGATGCCGTGGATGCCGAGGACAGATTCAAACTCGCGGTAAGGGATGAATGTGGTGTGCAGCAGGATGCAGCGGTCATAAAGCTGCTCGTCCTCTGTAAAGAGGAAGCCCAGCGAGTCCGTGCCGGAGAGCACGATCTTCATGCCGCAGGCCGCGAACACATCAGAAAACAGCGCCGCGCCCTCGATGAAATCCTCCATCAGCGTCACTTCGTCGAGGAACACATAGCGAAAGCCCTGCGCTTCCAATGCCTTGAGGTCGCGGTTCACGTCTGCCAGCGTGTCTTTTGCGGTGATCTGAATGAACGCTGCCTTGGCAAGCTCTGTGTCGTTCATCTCCGCGAAAATCTGGCGGATCATAGTGGTTTTCCCCGTCCGGCGCAGGCCGTAGAGGATGAATACCTTGTCCTGCGGCTCGCCGTAGACAAAGTCGTGCAGCTGCCGGAAGCACTCGC
>ERZ772889.3590-NODE-3590-length-10626-cov-16.269416_pt1 | contig 10626 bp, 9 predicted proteins | sample MGYA00512127_ERZ772889 | MGnify/ENA primary metagenome ERZ772889 (study PRJEB29015, sample SAMEA2737689) | human gut metagenome | biome: human gut; feature: human-associated habitat; material: faeces | place: China | collected 2012 ... | reverse complement strand
GAGAGTACACTCCCGGCGGCTTCCTCGCCTCTGCCTTCACTGACCGCAGCTTCGGTCCCACTAACGAGGACCTACTCTGGAAGCTGCAATACCGGATCATCCGGGAGCTGGCAGAAAAAGAGCCCTGCGTCATCGTAGGACGCTGCGCCGATTTTATCCTGCAGGACCGCACCGACTGCCTGAAGGTCTTTGTCCACGCGGACATGAAGTTCCGGGCTGACCGCATCGTGCGGGTCTATGGGGAACGGGAGAAATCGCCCGAAGCCCGTCTGAAGGAGAAGGATAAGCGCCGCGCTGCTTATTACCGCTTTTATACCGATATGAAGTGGGGCGATGCCGCCAACTATCATGTCGCGCTGGACAGCGGGGTAATTGGAATTGAAAAATGTGCCAAAGTCATTGAAAGCCTGGCATAAGCTGTAAATTCCGACACCGTCCCTGAGACAATAGAGCAAAACACCGCCCACCTGAGTTCCGTTACGCAGATGGGCGGTGTTTTTTGTTAATGGCAGTTCTATGGGAAGATCAATCTTCTAACCCATGGCTCCCGGCCACATTTTTCAAGTATTCCTCTGGATTACCATTCAGAATCAAATCTGCATAGCCTAGTGGGTCATTGTAGATAAGGTAGCCCAACTCTGACCGCTGTGCCATGGTCTCATCCAGTTCATCCTCGACCACGGTGCAGTCACTGAAGACTTTTCTCCCATCCCGGAGCAGCAATTTCACGCACCCAGTGTCCATGTTAAAATGGCAGGCTCTTTCATCGTACTTCATGTTCGTGGCCTTTCTACCTTACGGCACCTATACAGTTGTGACGTTACCACGGATAAAACGTGTTCCTTACACAGACGATCGCTGGTGCGCCGGATATAGGCATACGACCCAGCCGCCGGGACGTTTGCAAACTGGTTGATACAGACCCAGCGGCGGCAGATACAGCGCGCCTTGACCAACGGCCATGAATGCAACGTGACCGGCGAGGACGGCAGGCAGCACAAGGCCAGCGCCGACCCGCTGAACCACTGCACAAGCCTTGATCTGCCCCTTGATGTGGAGGACAGCGGCAGTACAACCATGGGCGAACAGCAGGAAGACCCGGCAGCGGCTTTGCCGCCTGGAGGCACGGCGGCAGCGTAGAAGAATGCCGAATTGAGTATCTGGACGCGAAAGGCGCGTACCTGTACGGGGGGCGGTAAACGCTGCGGTACAGCAAAAAGAAAGCACCTAAAAACTTACGTTTCTAGGTGCTTTTCTTTGGTGCGGATGAAGGGATTTGAACCCACACTCTTTTAAGGGAACTAGAACCTGAATCTAGCGCGTCTGCCAGTTCCGCCACATCCGCTTATTTTGTTTGGCCGCCTCATCGGCGACGAGTATTATTATAACCAGCAGTACCACTTTTGTCAACAGATATTTTCATATTTTTTTTAATTTTTTCAAATTTGTTTCGCAAAGCAAGAAATAAAACGGTAGAACGTCGCTTCCCGCTTGCCTATCTTTTGCTTTTGCCTTTTCTTTCACACAAAAGTGTTTCCTTTACTTCGTGTGCGGCTCCGGGCTGCTGTCAATCAGAGCTTGGCGCAGCGGAAGGAAGCTGAAATGAAAGTCATCATACCCGCTCTTGCACTCCTGCAGATAGCGGCGGGAAGGAACACCCAAGGGGTGGCTGGCGGGCAGGGTGTAAAGGATTGCTTCAATATTATGCAGAACTTCCCGTCGCGTAGTGACGTCCCAGACACACTGTACCTGCATTGTCTGCTTCTGGTAGAAATAAGGAACCCCCGCATAGACATCCAGAGCCTGCTCGTCTTTATCAGAAATCTCATAAACCCCGCAGCCCACCATAGACGGGCACCAGGGCTGCTGAAAATCCGTGGTCAAAAAACAGCCGTTCTTGGAACCACGGAAGACCAGGCGCACACCGAATAAATATGTATACCCGACCACACGGGCATTGGGGCAACGCTGGCGCATCTGCACCAGGTTGAGGTTGGGACCGTAAGCCAAGTAATACTTCATTTTCAGTTTGCCTCCATTTTACAATTCCGTAATAATTATATTGTAATTCTGATATGTCGATAACGCAAGGCACCAAGTTACACAAACTTATTACCTTGGGATTGTTGGGGTTTCTGTTGTTCTGCTGTTTTTATGGGCAATTACGGTATAAATAGTTTAGATTGTGAGATTTCACCTCAAAATCGGACGGCAACGGCATGACTGGATGGTTCTAAGATCATATCGTTTTTTCATGTGTTTACAGCTTTTCAGGCTGGTGAAAATATGCTATGATAAAATTGTTCATTTTGGATTGCGGCGTTGGAAAAATCGGGGCTCTGTCCCCTGCCGAATCCGCAGCAGGCCGTGGTAGTGGCGGCTGAACATAATGATGGCCAGGGCCAAAGTTAGAATGCCGCTTTCTGGGCCATAGGAAAGCCACGCGGGCAGGATGGCCAGCGCTGGGATCACCACAGCCCCCAACGGCAGGTAGCCGAGCCACAGGACCAGTGCCCCGCCAGCGATGCAGCAAAGCGTGCCCCAAAACGGAAGATACAAAACGAGCCAAACGCAGGTCACCGCAACCCCCTTGCCGCCGCGGAACCTTGCCCATGCGGGATAGTTATGGCCCAGCACTGCGCCAAGCCCGGCATATAAAATCGACGCCTGCCCGATCAGTGGTGCCGTAGCATAATACGCCGCACCGCAGGCAGCAACCGTTTTTAACGTATCACCTGCCAGGGTTAGCAGCCCGGCCCCCTTGCCCAGTTGGGCCATGATATTAGCCATGCCGGGGTTGCCGGTGCCAAGCTGCCGCGCGCTTTTGCCGGAAACAACGCGGGCGACAACTTCTCCCGTAAGAAAACTGCCGAACAGATAACCCAGCAGGATACAGGCCAGCCGGGCGGCCAAGGCGTCTGGATGCATAAATGATAGCTCCTTTTTACCACTGTTTGGGCAGCGGTTGTCTTTTATTATATTATAGTCCCCTGTGCAAGGGGGCAATACGAGGGATATTCATGAATTTTGATGAGCTGAAACAGCAATGCCTGGTGTGCCAGCGCTGCGGATTGTGTGAGACCCGCACCCATGTGGTGTTTGGGCAGGGTGTGCCGGACGCCGAGGTTCTTTTTGTTGGCGAAGGCCCCGGCGCCAACGAGGACGCACAAGGCCTGCCGTTTGTGGGCCGCAGCGGCCAGCTGCTGGACCATTACCTGGAAGCGATTGACCTTGACCGCAGCAAAAATATTTATATTGCCAATATTGTTAAGTGCCGCCCGCCAGAAAACCGCGACCCTGCCCCGGAAGAATCCGCCGCCTGCCTCCCGTGGCTGCGCATGCAGTTCCGGCTGCTGCGCCCCAAAATTGTGGTGTGCTTGGGCCGCATTGCCGCCCAGCAGATGATTGGAAAAGACTTTTCCGTCACGCGGGACCACGGTAAGTTTTTTGATAAGCAGGGCACATTGTTTATGGCAACTCTGCACCCGGCAGCGCTGCTGCGCAACCCAAAAAGCAAAATATCCGCGTTTGAAGATTTTGTAGCCCTGCGCGAGAAAATTGAGCAGGTGTGTGACCATACCTATAATCGCAGCTGACTGCCCCTGACAGGAGGACGAGCCCTTGCAGGAACCTGTATCCCCAATACAAATCACGCTGCCGGTGCGCCAGCTGGTGGAATTCTTGCGCCGGGTTGGCAGCATTGACAACCGCTTTACCGGCTTTGACCGCGCCAATGAGGGCGCACGCATCCACCGCAAATTGCAGCGCGCCGCTGTAAAAGAACATGCCGATTACGCCGCGGAGGTATTTCTTCGCGGTATTTTTGCGTATGAAGAAATTGAATTTACGCTGGAAGGCCGCGCCGATGGCATTTTTACCGCAGCGGACGGTGTTACCGTGGTGGATGAGATCAAGACCACCGCATGCCCGGCGGCAGATATTACCCCGGATTTTGCACCGGAGCACTGGGCACAGGCTATTGTGTATGCAGCAATTTATGCGGCACAGCATGAGTTGGAAGAGATGCGGGTTCAGCTGACCTATTTCCAGGTAGATGAAGAGCTGATTCTGCGGTTTGAGCGGCATTACACCGCGCAGCAGCTGCAGGAGGAGGTGGAAGCCCTGCTGGCGGAATATGCCCCCTGGGCGCGGCGGGCGGTTGAGTGGAAAAAGGCCCGGAACTCGGATTTGCAGGCCATGCAGTTCCCTTTCCCTGCGTATCGCCCCGGGCAGCGCGCGATGGCGGGCGAGGTATACAAAGTGTGCCGGGACGGCGGCCGGCTTTTGTGCCAGGCACCAACCGGGATTGGTAAATCCATGAGCGTGCTGTTCCCTGCCCTGAAATCTATGGGCAATGAGAGTGTGGGACCGATTTTTTATTTAACGGCCCGCGGCACAACCCGTACGGCAGCGGAAAACGCACTGGCTATCCTGCGCGATACCGAGCCGGAACTGCACCTGCGCAGTGTAACGCTGACAGCGAAAGACAAGATCTGCCTGTGTGAGACGCGGGAGTGTACCCCGGAAGCCTGCCCCTATGCCAACGGGTATTATGCCCGCATCAAAGGCGCTCTCTGGGATGTGCTGGATGTCCCCTGTCTGACGGCGGAAACCTTGCAGGAATATGCAGAACGCCACACGGTATGCCCCTTTGAGCTGGGGCTGGACAGCAGCCTGTGGAGCGATGTGATTATTGGGGATTACAATTATCTGTTTGATCCGGTTGTACATCTGGCGCGATTTTTTGAATCTGCCGGGGATTATATCTTCCTGGTGGACGAAGCGCACAACCTGCCGGGGCGTGCGCGGGAAATGCACAGTGCTGCCCTGACCAAAACCAGCTTTTATGAAGCGAAGAAGCTGTTGGGCAAAGGCAAAAGCAGCCTGAAAAACGCTCTGACCAAAGTAAATGATGTATTTATTGAATGGCGCCACCGTGCCGAGGAAGAAACTGCCGCCAGAGATGGACGGTTTGGCAAAACATTCTTTCTAAAAGAGCGCAGCGAGGAGTTTGATCACCTGCTGAACCGCCTGTGTGAACCGTTGGAAGCATGGCTGGACGACCACCGAGAACCGGATGAAACCCACACGGCACTGCTGCAGTTGTATTTTGATGTGCGGGCCTGGCTGCGCGTAGCGGATACCTTTGACGATCATTTTGTGCTGCAAATCACGGCATCCGGCAGCGAGGTGCGTGCAGCGCAGCTCTGCCTTGACCCCAGCGCCTTTTTGGCGGATAGTTTTGCCCTGGGGCGCGCCGCGGTGCTGTTCAGTGCAACGCTGGCCCCGGCCAGTTATTATAAGGACCTGTGCGGCGTGCCGGAAGCACGGGCCGTTGCCCTGCGCAGCCCCTTCCCCGCGGGCAATCAGGGACTGTTCTGCATCGGCAATGTCAGCACCCGGTATAAGGACAGGGATGCAAGCCTTGCCATTGTGGAGGAAAGCCTGGCGACGATGGTGCGGGCGCACTGCGGGAATTATCTGGCGTTTTTCCCCAGTTATGCGTATATGGAGCAGGCTTATGCACAGTTCAAGGAACACTGCCCGGAAATCAACTGCATCAAGCAGGAAAACGCGATGGATGAACAGCAGAAAGCGGCCTTTTTGGCCCAGTTTGTGCCGGGCCCCAGCCAAACCCTGCTTGGCTTTGCCGTGATGGGCGGCGTATTTGGGGAGGGCGTTGACCTGACCGGCGACCGGCTGATTGGTGTAGGCATCGTGGGCCCAGGGCTGCCGCAGGTTGGACCCCGGCAGGAGCAGCTGCGGGACTATTTTGAGCAGACACGCGGTTCCGGCTTTGACTACGCCTACCGTTACCCCGGCATGAACAAGGTGCTGCAAGCCGCCGGGCGTGTGATCCGCACCCCGCGGGACAAAGGCGTGGTGCTGCTGATCGATAGCCGCTTTGCCATGCCGGACTACCGCCGCCTGATGCCCCCGCATTGGAGCCACCTGAAAATGATTTATGATACAGAAGAGCTGGAACGGGAACTCTGGCGGTTTTGGGAAGAATAAAAACAAAACAGCACCGCAATCTTTGCCGTGCACATCGTCTTACTTGACTGTGTGTGCAACAAACTGCGGTGCTGTTTTTGCTTTGCTATTTAGAAGGTGGATTATTTCAGGGTGCTGGCCCACTCGTCAGGCTTGAATCCGACAAGGACAAAATCATCCCCGACCACCAAAGGCCGCTTGACAAGCATGCCATCTGTGGCAAGCAGGTGCAACTGCTCATCCTCGGTCATGGTGGGCAGTTTGTCTTTCAGGGCAAGCGATTTATATTTCAGGCCGCTTGTATTAAAAAAGCGGCGCAGGGGCAGCCCGCTGCGAGCGTGCCATTCTTTCAGCTCTTCATAGGTGGGGGGCTGCTCCAGAATATGGCGGTCGGTGTAAGCAACGCCGTTTTCATCCAGCCAGCATTTGGCCTTTTGGCAGGTAGAGCATTTGGGATATTCAATAAGCAGCATGATAAGCTCCTTTGGATTATTCAACCGGGATTTTGGCTAGCTGGGCATCCAGTTGATTCAATGCGCTTTCCGGCAATGCCGCCTGCAGGAAGCCGGAAATTTCGCGCAGGCTGATTCCCTGGGAAAGTGGGTTAGACACAATGGCCTGCCACATATCCCCCAGCACAGCCTGCAGCAGAGCGCTGGCCTGCGGGTTCTTCATCAACCTGCGCACCGGCATATTCAGGCTGAGCGGCCCGGCGGCAAGCTGGGCCGCAAGCTCGGTATCCGGTGCGGTAACGCCCAGGCAGCCCCACAGCTTTTGCAAAAAGTCAACGCTCATCGGCAGCCATTGGGCGGTTGCCGGGTTGACACGGGAAGCTTCCGGCCCGGAGGTACAGGCAGTGGCAAGGGAAATGCCGTGTGCCCCGGTCGGGAAGATGTGCAGCGCAAACGGGATGCTGTGGTCAGCCAAAGCATCTGCAAAAACAAGGCTGTTCTTAACAGGAACCAGCGCGTCCCCCTGGGTAGCAAACAGGAATGTGGGCGGGGTGTCATCATCAACCAGCGCGTGCAGGTCGGGCTCCTGGCGGCCAGCGACGGTCCACATTGCGCCCAGCGTTGCGGCATAGCCCAACACAAGGGCGTTGGGGCGCTGTGCCTTGGGCAGCAGTGTGCCCAGCGAAGCAACCAAATGCCCACCGGCAGAAAAGCCAACGGCGGCGATCTGCTGCGGGTCAATTTCCAGCTCCGCGGCGTTGGCGCGCAGGTAATCCATTGCGGCGGCACCATCCTGTAATGCTTTGTCAATCGGGGTAGTTGCATCTGCCGTATAGCGCAGAACAAACGCATTGAACCCCTGTGCCATATAAGCCAGGGCAACCGGTTCGCCCTCACGGTCAGAGCAATACTGGTAGCCGCCGCCGGGCACGACCAGCATAGCCGGGCGGATGGCGGCATTTGGCATTTTGGGGCTTTGGTCCTGCAGATAGCAGGTCAGAACAGCCTGGTTAGGAGCAAGTGTAACGGTGATGATTTTCACGGAAATCCCTCGCTTTCGCGCACATATTTAACATTTGACTGTATTGTAGCATTTGTGCCGGAAAACGACAAGCGAGATTGCGAAAGTTTTGTTCAAATTTTATATATTGTCCATATCACTTGTGATTTAAGGGGTGCAGTTCTTCCTGCTGCTCCTGCAAGGTTTTGCCGATGGTGTGCTCCATGGCTTTTACATCCTGGTGCAAAGCGGCAGCTTCCCGCTGCAGTTCAGGGTTCTCTTCAATGTCTTCACGGATAAACATGAAGCTAAGGCTGACCAGCAACGAAGCACAGCAGAACCAGATCACACGGTTGCCAAAGTGGATGGTCAGCAGACTGCCGGCAGCGGCCCCCACAGCAAACAGTGCAATTACAGCAAAATACTGCATGGCGCGGCGCAATACAGCGCGGTCTTTTGTGTGCAGGCCGGTGTACAGGTACTGCATGCCGCTGCGCATGTTGCCAATGCACATGGTGCTGGCATATGCATTGCCGTGCACCTTGCGGAAAGATTGTACCTGCATGGCGCAGACAAAGCTGACCAGCATATTGGCCAGCCAGTCCAGATTGTTGGGGATAAAGCCAACAACAAACAACAGTGCAATCTCAATCAGCAAAATCAGCTGGCGCCAGTGGAATCTCTCCATCAGGTGGTAGCGGTTGCGGATGCCCTCGGCAAAATAGACACCGGCGGCAAAGGCCAGCAGCGGCAAAAGATACCGCAGCGCTTTGGCAAAATCACCCTCGCAAAAATTGGTGGCCATCAGCACGATATTGCCGGTTTGAGCGTTGGCAAAAACCTTGCCGCGGCCCATGTAGGTGTAAGCGTCCTGAAATCCGCCGGACAGGGTTAGAAATACTGTTGTACGGAATGCATCGGACATTTGGCGGCTATGTGTAGCCATGATGATACCCCTCCCCGCCTGCTGTTTGGGCAGGCTGTTTTTCTCTTTTTCTGGTTGTCCTAAATACTTTTAATTTCTTATTGCCTGGTGCGCTTCCCTGTATGGAACTGCGCTGCGGCAAACTTAAAATTCAACGCCTTTTCTTGCCGGAATGCCTTTTTCGTATGGGTGGCGGCGGCAGCACATTTCAGTAATGTAATCTGCGGCATCCAGCATCCAGGGGGCCGGGTCGCGGCCGGTCATTGCCAGTTCCTGCTCGGCAGGCTTGTGCAGTACGGCGTTTTGCAGCAACTCTCGGTCCACCAAGTTCAGATTCCAGGCGGCGCAGGCTTCGTCCAGAATCAAAAGGTCCGCCGGTTCGGCAAGCGCCCGGCGCAGGTTTTCAGTTTGCAGGGCACGGGTGGCGGCCTTTTCCTCCTCATTCATCTGGAATACAAACTTCTGCCCGGCTTTGCCGCGGTAGAAGGTAGCGCCAAGGGTTTGCAGCGGTTCCAGTTCCCCGGTTGCACCGCCTTTCAAAAATTGCACGATCACCACGCGCCGCCCGCAGCCCAGCGCCCGCACAGCCAGGCCCATGGCAGCTGTGGTTTTGCCCTTGCCGTCACCGTGGTATAAATGAATCAAACCATTGCTCATAAGGCTGCCTCGCTTTGTGTGGCTTTGGTATACTGCACGGTTTCCAACAGCTGCAAGGTGTGGTCTGTTTGCCAGTTGGCGGCATCCAGGCGGTAGCCGCCCGCGTTGGGACCGCACCAGTCGTGATAATCCCGCCGCGGCAGACCGTAACGGGACATAACCGCCATCTGGATGCCGCCGTGCGCTACAATCACCAGCTGCTGTTTGTGCTGTGCAAGGCTTTCTTCCACCAGTTTGGCAAAGGCGGCACAGCTGCGGTTACAAAAATCCTGAATGCGCTCCCCATCCGGGCGGGCAGCAGTCTTGTTGGCTTCCAGCCAGGCAAGGTAGTCGGGGTCGTGCTCAATGTGGATATAATGCCGCCCCTCAAAACTGCCAAAGCACATTTCCCGCAAGTCCTGTACAATGATCTGCGGGCAGCCGGGGAAAAAGATTTCCGCCGTCTGCCGTGCGCGGATGAGCGGGCTGACATAGGCAACATTCGGCATAAACCCTGCCGGGCGCAGCTGGGCGCGGCCCGCGGCGGAAAGCGGGATATCCTGTTGACCCTGGTACCGGTGTTGGGCGTTATATTCTGTCTGCCCATGCCGCAAAAGGTAAATCTGCATGATTTCACATCCTGATATCAATTCTTTATCAAGCTGGCAGTTGCTGCCAATCCCTGCCCGGCTCCGGCGCAGCGGGCCCAAAGCCGCCGGAAGTCGAAGTATACAGGAACAATTTTATTATAACATTTTCCCCTTCCTGTGCAAGCCCCGTTGGTACATTGTGCGTATAATGCACCGCTGGTGGGGCCACAATAAGGTTACCATGCGGGTTGCATGGCAAATGATAAGGGAGCGGATGGGAAAGATGCAGGCAGTGCAGGAAATTATCAATGTGTTTGTTGCCAGTGTGGTTTCGCTGGCGGTACTGTTTATTTTAACGCGGCTGGGCGGCAAACGGCAGATTGCCCAGATGAACTTGTTTGATTATGTCAACAGCATTACCATTGGTTCCATTGCGGCAGAGATGGCCACCAACCTGGAACAATGGTACCGCCCGCTTACCGCCATGATCGTGTATGGTATCGCAGCTTTTGCGGTGCATTACGGCACCTGCAAAAACCGGAACGTCCGCCTTTGGTTGAGCGGACAGGCCATTCCACTGATGGAGAACGGAACGATTTATAAAGCGGAGCTGGACCGCGCCAAAATAGACCTGAATGAATTTTTAGCACAAGCCAGAGTAGCCGGATATTTTGATTTGAATGAAGTGCAGTGTGCCATGCTGGAAACCAGCGGCCAGATCAGCTTTTTACCCAAAAGTTTCAACCGCCCGGTCACTCCGCAGGACCTTGCCATCCAGACAGATCCGGCCAGCAAGTGGTATGACCTGGTGTTGGATGGCAAGCTGATTGAAGAAAACTTGCACACCAGCGGAAAGGACCGCACCTGGTTGAACACCCAGCTTTCCCGCACGGGCATCGGCCAGTTGAGCGAAACGTTTTATGCTGCCTGTGATAATCAGGACAACTTTTTTGCCTGCCGCGGAGAATAAATACAGGGCAACACCGCACAATTCCCGCCTTGCGGCTTAAGCACCGCTCCGGCAGCTGC
>ERZ772889.3587-NODE-3587-length-10642-cov-3.245206_pt1 | contig 10642 bp, 10 predicted proteins | sample MGYA00512127_ERZ772889 | MGnify/ENA primary metagenome ERZ772889 (study PRJEB29015, sample SAMEA2737689) | human gut metagenome | biome: human gut; feature: human-associated habitat; material: faeces | place: China | collected 2012 ... | reverse complement strand
GGAACAAAAGAAAATCCATTGGTCTTTCCCGAAGAATGTACGCTTGAATTTTGTGGCCAGTTGGCGACCGTATTGATATTGGAGCCTCTTGGGTATTCTACACGGGAGGCACCAGTACCATTCCGGAAGAGAAGACTACTGTTATCCGCCCTCACAATGGTGCAAACAACGGTTTTCTATGGTATGGAACCTACGATAATACCAATAGTTCACCTACTATCGGAGATGTGTCTTACATAGAACATCGTAACAACTTCCGCCTCCCTGCAAGCCACCGCCTCAACTTGGGAGTGAACTTCAATAAAAAGACCAAACACGGTATGCGAACCTGGAATATCAGTCTATACAATGCATACAACGCCATGAATCCGGCATGGGTATACCGAGGCCACAACAAACAAGGACTAAGCGTTATCAAGAAATACACCTTACTTCCACTGATTCCTTCTTTTACTTATACTTATAAATTTTGAATATGAAAACTATTTTTTACCTATCTATACTGTTCGTTACAGTCACAATGATGTCGTCCTGCGAGAATGAGTTACCCTTCAACATCAACAATAATCCGCCCAAACTAGTGATGAATGCTTTGATTAATGCGGAGAGCACGGATAATCTTCTTTTCCTCAACTTCACAAGTAAAGAAAATAGTACTCATGTACAAAATGTAACCGTAGAGGTACGTATCAACGGCGAACTAAAAGAGAGCCTTCGCCCTCTCCCACCCGAGACGGAAGGTAATCCACAATGCAGATTCGGCATTACTTCCCGATTTACCCCCGGAGACGCAGTGCGCATTGACGCTATTACCGACGACGGACAATATCATGCATGGACGGAAATCAACGTTCCCCAACGCCCTTTCGAAATAGAAAATGTCGATACTGTCACCGTTCCGCTTGCACAAAGCGGATATACCACAGAATATCTGCGCTATCGGATTACGATCAACGACCGTCCCAATGAAACAAACTATTATCGTATCGTGATAGATAAGCAGACTACACTTTGGGGATATAACCACGAAGAAGGAGGAGACGATTACATCTATTGGACAAAACACAGTTATAACTTCATTGGCCGCGAGGATGTCGTTCTTACAGACGGACAACCCACCACCGGTGATGATGAAGATAACGGACTATTCGATACAGCTAAAAATATTTATGGTGTATTCGACGACACCCGGTTCAGAAACACTTCCTACACTATGACAGTTTACAACAATACTAAAATCGAAACAGGTAGCGATTCCGGATATTTTTCAGGAATGGACGTCATTATCCGCTTGATGAGTATCACAGAAACGGAATATTACTACCTGAAAGCACTTAATTTAGTAGACTCCGACGCTTACGATGAAACAATCAACGAACCGATCAAATATCCCAGCAATGTGCACGGAGGTACAGGAATGGTAGGAATCAGCACGGAAGTTACTCAGACGATTCATATTATAAGTAGCTCTCACTCAAAAGGTAACCTTGCTCCACCAGTCCACGTTTATCAGTAAGCTCCAGCAATACGCCCTCACGAATCAGAGTGAGCCGGTTAACAACTTCCAGCACTTTTCCGTAATTATGATCGCTGATCACAATCCCTTTATTTACCGAATGCTTTTTTATCAGCTCTATCAGTTTATCCGCCAAATGAAAAGATAAATAATCAAACGGCTCATCCAACAATACGAATTTAGTGTCGCCAAGCAACAGTAACTTGGCTTCCAGATATCTCCGTTCACCTCCGGAAAGCTGTGAGACACGTCGGTCCATACACGATTGTGCCACTTCATCATCTTTATAAAAATCAGACACGACATCCGTATCCAAATAATAACGTACCAATTGTTTCATTTTTTGATGTTTAGGCAGATAACCTTGCTGCGGCAAGAAAGCAATCGTTCCGGAATGTCGGTAAGGAGCCGGAAGAATTTTGCATCCATCCAAGCGGATAAACTTCCTGTCGGCTTTCATTGTACCGAATATAATTTGCATAAGTACGGATTTCCCCGTGCCATTTCTGCCGAACAATCCGATGACGTCTCCCGTATTGATTCTCAGGTAGACATCCGACAGTAGTTGCCGGGTACCGAAGTTCTTGATAACACTATCTATTTCAAGCAAATGATGCATAATTTCATAATCCAGAGAATGAACCAATAAACAGCAAATACGGAAATTATCAAATTCCGCTTCGGAATACCGGAATTATAATAAAAATAGTAGGCTTCCTTTTCAAGAATTTCCTTGTAAAGCAAACTTGCAACAATGCCCAATCCCCCTAACATATAAGGAAAAGGTTCAAAAAATATACTCCAATCCCACTTTACTATAAGAAGACTGGCCAACACGGAGAAAGGTACATTGATTTTCAACGTACTGAAGAAAAACAAATAATATAGTTTTATCCTCCGCATTTATCTTGTATTGATTTGCTGCCAAATATATTAATAAAATAGGGAATCTTACTACAATCGGTCCTCCTATTTCAGCTTTTACCTTAAATTCTCCAACAACTCCTTCATCCGAAAGAAAGTTCCCGACAGTTTTAATTAGGAGCAAAGCACTTTTTCAACTATCTTTGCAACCAAAAACGAGTACAGACTATGTTTATCATCATTGGAATTATGCTGACGGGGATGCTGTTTGGTTATCTATTACGTAGCAAACGTCTCACGTGGATACATAAAATAATCACTTTCCTTATATGGGTACTGCTATTTCTGCTAGGTATTGATGTAGGTGGCAATGATATTATTGTCAAAGGATTGCATACATTAGGACTCGAAGCACTTATTATTACGCTGGCAGCGGTTATCGGCAGCACATTATTCGCCTGGGGGCTCTGGTACTTATTGTATATAAGGAATAGAGGAAAGGAGACGAAAGCATGAAAGGCAGCCTGATTATCGTCTCATTCTTTATCGTGGGTACCCTGTGCGGATTCTTTCATCTGATTCCTTACGACTTTACTGACAGTAAACTTAGTTATTATGCTCTCTGCGGTTTGATGTTCTGTGTAGGTACCAGCATCGGAAATGATCCGAACACCCTGAAAAGTTTCCGCTCACTGAATCCCCGTCTCATGTTCCTGCCTATCATGACAATACTGGGTACACTGGCAGGGTGTGCCGTAGCAGGCTTCTTCATGAGTCAACGTTCATCATCAGAATGTATGGCAATAGGAGCAGGATTCGGCTATTATTCGCTTTCCAGTATATTCATCACCGAATACAAAGGACCGGAATTGGGGACTATTGCATTGCTCTCCAATATCATGCGTGAAATTACAGCCTTACTCGGAGCGCCTTTACTAGTGAAATATTTCGGAAAACTAGCCCCTATTTCTGTTGGTGGAGCTACAACTATGGATACTACGCTTCCAATCATCACCCGATGTTCCGGAAAAGAATTTGTCATTATTTCTATCTTTCATGGTTTTGTGGTAGACTTCAGCGTTCCTTTCCTGGTCACATTCTTTTGTTCAATTTCATTCTAATAAAAATAGATAGCACGTTTATTCTTTTTATTATAGTCTCTTATGTAATTCTTTTGTATATTTAGCACATCAAACAATAAAAACGAATTTATTATGAATTCCCCAAGTTTATCACGACAATTTTGTTCTGTTGCTTCCTCACGACAAACATCTAGGAATATCCCTATTTAACAGTCACCATTGTAGCTCCAAAGCCATATTCTTGGAAAGAGGCATCCTGATAGCGACAATTACTGTATTTCCGTTTTAGTTCGTCAATGATAGCTTTCCGAAGTACTCCGTCCCCTTTTCCGTGAATAAAAACAATCTTTTGTTCACGCTTGTTCTTATAGGTTTCCATTACCTCCCGAAACTTATCCAATTGATAGTTTAAGATCTCACTATTACCCATACCTTGTGTGTCATCCAGCAATGAATCAATGTGAAGATCTATTTCGATAATTCCATTCTTACTCCCATGACCGGATTTCACGATCGGCTGCGATTTAGGTTTATCAACAGATTTCTTCTGTAATAAAGCAACTTGGATCTCCTCTGCGGAAACATAGACTTGCTTGGCCGGCATATCATCTTTCACAATATCATAAATTAAAGCCGGTTCTTCAAAGAAGTCAGAATCACCGAACGTATGAAGTTTATAGAACTTCACCGTATCAATACGTATTTCTACACTAACGGCAGGTTTGATAGCAGCCGTTTTACCATCCTTGAAAGCTACCAGTTGCACAGCTACCCGTTCCATATCATTCAGTACATCTTTTGTAAACTCCTCCAGCAACAGTTTTGTATTAGGTTCCACCAATCCGTGCGAACGAGTTTTCCATGCCTTTCCTTCTGCGCTCAAGTAAGTATAATACAGATAATAATTGCTATCATTCACCAAATAAGCCTCGAAAGGAGTAGTCATCATTGCTTTCGCATCTTCGGGCACATAAGCCAGAAAAACATTCAGTGTATCTCCACCACGTACTTCCGGTTGACGCTGAATGACAGGCATTTTCGGTTTTACGGGCTTGACAGGTCCTTCCGTTTTCGGAGTCGATGAACCAGGTTTTCGTTTCATGTTATAGTCATCCGTTTCTATCACTACGCACTCACGTATCGGCATCGGAATGTCAAAGCCGTCCGCATCTTCTACCAAAACAAAATCTTTTCCCTGGAATCCGGTTACGATCACGATCTTACGGTTCTCCAGTTCGTGGGTGATACGGTCTGTATCCACTCTTTTAAATCTTGCATTTCCGTTCCGCGCCGTAGAATGCATCTTTACCTGGAATGCATTCAGCGAGATTGCCGGAACATTCAAAAACTGAAGTGCCATTGCCATCAGTGCCACAGATACCTGCTCTCCCGTGGTAAGGAGCATATCAAGTTCTCGTTTTGATGGATACGGATTGATCTCGGCTGCCTTCTCAAGCAGTTCATCTGTTGTATCTCCCATTGCAGAGAGAACAACGATCACATCATTCCCCATCTGATACTCTTCTGCGCAGCGTCTTGCCACATTAAAGATCCTCTCTTTATCTGCAACCGAACTGCCGCCAAATTTCTTAACTACCAGCATAATTTCCTCCTACAGTTCCTGCATTTTTATACTTCTTCTTCTACTCTTATCATATGCAGAATTTCCGGATAAGCTTTTGCTTTTTCCTCATATTCTCCCTCGGTCATCACCGGTGTGACAAAACCGAATTCTCCATTGACTCCTGCCTCTACAAATCTTACTTCACCAAAATCATTGCCGATTCGTTCTTTGAGCGCATCCTCATTTCCACGGATTCGCACCAGGAACTTCTTGCTGGTCTTGCTTCTGTCTTCCAATGTAAGCTTTTCTTCGCTCCAGAAATTCATGATATCTCTGCCCTGATTCTGTACAACTGCCACAATGTCAGCCACAACCGCACTTGCAGTCGGAAGCTTTCCTGCCCCACTTCCGTAGAGCATCGCATCTCCCAGCATATTCCCCTTTACAAATACGGCATTAAATACACCATTCACACTGTAAAGCGGATGTTCTGCATGAAGAAGCACCGGTGCAACTCCCGCATAAAGAGTTCCGTCCACATGCTTACACTCAGCAAGAAGTTTGATATTCATTCCCAGAGCCTTTGCATACTGCATATCTTCTGTTGTGATCTTTGTAATACCTTCGGTATAAATTTCTTCAAAATCCACATATTTTCCTGAGATGATCGATGCAAGAATCGCGATCTTCCGGCATGCATCCTGTCCTTCCACATCAGCAGTCGGATCTGCCTCTGCAAATCCATTCTTCTGTGCTTCACGGAGAACCTCTTCATAGTTCGCTCCCTCGTAGAACATCCTGGTCATCATGTAATTGGTTGTTCCGTTCAGGATTCCTGCGATTTCTTCGATCTCATCACCTGTCAGGGATGATCCAAGTGCCCGGAGGATTGGAATCCCCCCTCCCACACTTGCTTCAAAAAGGAAATTCACATTCTTTTCCCGTGCTGTTTTAAGAAGTGCGGATCCATGCTTGGCAACCAACGCCTTATTGGATGTCACAACACTTTTTCCTGCTTCCAGTGCTTTTCTTGCTTCAATTCCGTATTTAATCTCTTTTGCCATGATCTTAATTACCTCCGACTAATTCCTTGATTAAATCAAATAATTGTGTAATGTGATAAAACTATTCTACAACTGCTAAAATATCATTCTGTTTTACGATGATAAATTCTTCATCTTCTAATTTTACTTCTGTTCCTGCATATTTAGAATAAATAACTTTCTGTCCTACAGAAACTTCCATCTTCACATCTTCTGTTCCAGGTCCGACTGCAACAACTTCTGCTTCCTGTGGTTTTTCCTGTGTTGCTGTTGTAAGGACGATTCCTGACTTAGTTGTTGTTTCTGCTTCCAGCTGTTTTAATACAACTCTATCTCCTAATGGTGTTAACTTCATAATGATATTACCTCCTAAATATATTAGAATTATTGTTCTTTTTATCTTTTGTTAGCACTCACTTATATCGAGTGCTAACTCTATGTTCTTTAGTATAACACCAGACAAAAAAAATGCAACCCCCTTTTTATAAAAATTCTATAAACTGAGATTGCATTCTTTGGTATTTTACTTATTCTTTGATGTATTTTTTTGCTTCTTCTGAACTTCTTGTTGGAACTGTCTGGAAATATACATGTACATGTTTTTTGATCAGTTCATGAATAGCTTCCATCTCCATGGTATCACACGCAACTCTTCTTGCAACTGCTTTACGTTCTCCACGAATTCCCATACCTCCGATATTAAGCTGATTGATCTTGATCCCTCGTTTGATCAATTCTTCAAATACCAGTGGGGATTCTGCAATTACGATCACCCGCTCTCCATCAAAGGATGGGGCTTCTTTTAATTTCTCCGTTGCACGATCGATCCCATATACATGAATTATAAGGCCTTGGGGCGCCATCTCTTTGATCACTTTGCTTCGGAATTTATCCTTCGCCACAACATCATCTACAATAATGATCCTGTTCGCTCTGACTTCCGGCACCCATAATGTCAAAATCTCCGTATGTATGAGCCTGTCATCAACTCTCGCTAATACAATGTTTTTCATTCTTCTACCTCCTTATATAATTCACGCACATCTTTCACTGTCTCTGGTGCTGCCTTAAGAAGATCTTTGCACACCTCTTGTGCACTCTTTCCCGCGTAACGTCCCATAACTACTTCCATCATCAACGGAAGATTGATTCCAGTTACGTGGTAGAGATTGTATTCTGACATTAAAGAAATTACTGTATTAAACGGACTTCCATAAAACAGATCTGTTAATATAAGGACTTCTTCTCCTTCTGATGTCTGTTCAATACTCTCTCTGATTTTCTCTCTCAAAGTATCCACTGATTCTTCTGGTTCAAGCCCAAATGCCTCAAGGTCTTCCTGTTCCCCTGCGATCATCTGTGCTGTATCCACAAGTCCTCTTGCATAACTTCCATGAGATACCACGATTACCTTCATCAATTTTCCTCTCTTCTGTCTCATCACATCTTGCCTGTTACGGCAAATTTGATTAATTTGGTTTGTAAGAACTCTTTAAGCTTACAATTCTATTAAATACCATGTGTTCTTTTGTAGAATCTTTGGAATCTAAACAGAAATATCCTGTTCTCATAAACTGGAAACTGTCTTCCTTATCATATTTCTCTAACTCAGGTTCTACATATGCTTCCTTGATCACAGTCAGTGAATTTGGATTCACATTGATACTTCCATCTTCATTATATACACCTTTTTCTTCATCTACAATATTTTCATACAGACGAATTTCTGCTTTTTTCGCAGTTGGTACAGATACCCAGTGGATCGTTCCGCGGACCTTTCTTCCATCCGGACTGTTTCCTCCTCTGGATTCTGGATCATATGTCGCATATACACAGGTTACATTGCCGTCCTCATCTACATCATATCCTGTACATGTCACAAAATATGCATTCATCAGACGCACTTCATTACCTACATATAAACGACGGTATTTCTTAGGCTTCTCAATCTTGAAATCTTCTCGTTCGATATATAATTCTCTTGAAAATGGTACCTGTCTTGTTCCCATCTCTTCGTTTTCCTGATTATTTGGAACGTCAACGAGTTCCCCTTCTCCTTCTGGATAGTTTGTGATCACCAGCTTGATCGGATCTAAGATCGCTGCCATACGTGGACGTTTTAATTTCAGATCATCACGGATGCAGTATTCAAGCATCGCTGAATCTACAGAGCTGTGGCTCTTTGCAACTCCGACAAGTTCCATAAACTTCTTGATGGATTCTGGTGTATATCCTCTTCTTCTAAGTGCTGATAATGATACCAGACGTGGATCATCCCATCCATCTACGATTCCATCTTCTACCAGTTTCTTGATATAACGTTTTCCGGTAATGACGTTGGTCAGATACATCTTCGCAAACTCAATCTGGCGCGGCGGGTTCTCAAACTCGCACTCTCTTACGACCCAGTCATAGAGCGGTCTGTGATCCTCGAACTCCAGTGTACAGATAGAATGTGTGATATGCTCTACTGCATCCTCAATTGGGTGAGCAAAATCGTACATCGGATAAATGCACCATTTATCCCCTGTGTTGTGATGTGTCATATGTGCCACACGGTAAATGATCGGGTCTCTCATATTGATATTCGGAGATGCCATATCAATCTTTGCGCGCAGCACCTTCTCTCCATCCTTGAATTTTCCGTCTTTCATTGCCTCGAACAACTCCAGGTTTTCCTCAACGGAGCGTTCTCTGTACGGACTGTTCTTACCGGGAGTTTTAAGAGTACCTCTGTACTCCCTGATTTCTTCCGGTGACAAATCGTCAACATATGCCTTACCCTTTTTGATAAGTTTTACAGCCGCCGCATAAATATCGTCAAAATAATCAGACGCATAAAGCACCTTGTCCCACTTAAAGCCAAGCCACTTTATATCCTCCATTATTGCGTCAACGTATTCTGTATCTTCCTTTGTAGGGTTAGTATCGTCAAGACGCAAGTTACATTTTCCGTTATACTTTTCAGCCATACCGAAATCTATGCTTATAGCCTTTGCGTGTCCGATATGAAGATAACCGTTAGGTTCGGGAGGAAAACGCGTTTGTACATGGTCGTACACTTTTTCCTCAAGGTCTTTGTCTATTGCTTCTTCAATAAAATTTCTGCTGAATATTTCTTCCATATATCTTTATCCCCTTAAACTTTCTATTGCTTCGTCAAATCTCTTCATCACTTCGTCCTTACCAAGCACTTGAAGTATTTCGTAAAGGTCCGGAGTATTTCTTCTGCCTGTTGCCGCAACACGAATAACGCCTGCAACATCACCGACATGTCCCTTATATGAATCAGGGTCTTTTTTATAAACCTTAGGTGCTTTAGCATAACCTATTGTTTCCGCCATATCTCTTACCTGTGGGAACCAATCGTCGCTGCTGACGTTTTCGTCGTAAATCTGCTTGTAAAGTTCAAGTATTTCTATCATATCATCATTTGAAAGATTATCCGGAAAATCAAATTTTCTGTCCCAAAGCTCCGAATAGAAATACGAAACGTAATTTTCAACGTCTGTCCAAGCCGAAATATCTTTACGCGGTTTTGCGTTTCCACGCTCTATCGCAAATATTGCCTTTGCATATTCTTCGTCAACAAGAAGTTTGTATAGTTTCTTATTGTTTTCCTTTGCCCAATCAGTAACCATTTCATAAACTTCTTCCGCACTCAAACGGCAAATATAGTTTTTGCTTACATCCGCAAGCTTAACCATATCGAAAAGTGCGCCTGCTTTACTCATTTTCGAGAACGAAAACTTAAAGTTGTCTATATCCTCATTAGGATTTGCAAGACGCCAGTCTTCATAATTTGAATTGGCAAGCGTCATTAAGTATTCCCAAATTGCACCTTTCGGATAACCGACCTCACTGTAATAGCTTACTGCTGCCTCAGGGTCTTTTCTCTTTGAAAGTTTACGCTTACCGCCGTTTTCCTCTTTCATAATAGGCGAAATGTGCGCATACTTAGGCGGTTTTAAACCGCATAGCCAGAACAACTGCAAATGTATCGGCACTGACGAAATCCATTCATCACCACGAATAACGTGAGTTGTACGCATTAAATGGTCGTCAACAACGTGAGCAAAGTGGTATGTAGGAGTTCCGTCCTTTTTCAAAAGTACAACGTCAAGAATATTTTCAGGCATTTCAATTTCGCCCTTGATAACATCCTTAAACTTAATTCTCTTGTCTTCCTTACCCAGTGACTTCAATCTTACAACGTATTCATCGCCGTTTTCAATTCTCTTTTGTGCCTCTTCAACAGTGATGTCGCGATACTTTGCAAATTCACCGTACACACCCGGAAGTAATTTTTCACTTTCCTGCTTTTCTCTGATTGTTGCAAGTTCTTCTTCCGTCATAAAGCACGGATATGCAAGTCCCTGCTCAACAAGCGACTTAACATATGCCTGATATATATCTTTTCTCTTACTTTGAGTATATGGACCGTATGCACCCTTTTCGTCAGTTTCTGACAGCATACCCTCATCGATTTCTATACCGAAATCGTTAAGTCCCTTTACTATAAGGCTTACACCGTTTTCAACCTCACGTTTTTTATCGGTATCTTCGATTCTAA
>ERZ772889.3577-NODE-3577-length-10654-cov-64.247854_pt1 | contig 10654 bp, 9 predicted proteins | sample MGYA00512127_ERZ772889 | MGnify/ENA primary metagenome ERZ772889 (study PRJEB29015, sample SAMEA2737689) | human gut metagenome | biome: human gut; feature: human-associated habitat; material: faeces | place: China | collected 2012 ... | reverse complement strand
TACCACCCAGGAAGACAACAAAGTCATCCGGGTGGTATTTCACTAACTCTCAATTCACAGCAGTTCCTTCAGCATCTGGTTGACGCTGGCGGGATCTGCCTTGCCTTTCATTGCTTTCATGGTCTGACCTACCAGGAAGCCGATGGCTTTCTCTTTGCCGTTATGGTAGTCCTCCACAGACTGCGGATTAGCGGCAATGACTTCCTCCACGACTTTACGCAATGCACCTTCGTCATTGACGGTCTTCAGTCCCTTCTCCTCCACATACTGTTCAGGATCGACATCTTCCTCAAACATCACCTGGAATACTTCTTTTGCTACAGAAGAGTTGATAACCTTGCCATCTACCAGCGCGATCAGCCTGCTCAGATGCTCCGGTGAGAAGCGGATATCCTCCGGCTCCATCTCTTTTTCTTTTAACAGGCGCATCGTCTCCACCATCAGCCAGTTGGACACCTTCTTGGGCTGGCTTCCCAGTGCCACGGAAGCTTCGAAGATATCTGCCAGATGCTTGGAACCGGTGATGATATCGATATCATATTCCGGAATATCGTATTCTTCCTTGTAACGCTTCATCTTCTCGGTGCGGAATTCCGGCTGTTTGCTGCGGATGCTTTCCAGCCACTCATCACTGATATAGACCGGTACCAGATCAGGATCCGGGAAGTAACGATAATCCTGTGCATCCTCCTTGGAACGCATCGCATAGGAATATTCCTTATTATCATCCCAGCGTCTGGTCTCCTGAATGACCTCTTTTCTGGCCTCCAGCAGATCGATCTGTCGCTCCCGCTCTCCCTGAATGGCTCTGGCGATGGCCTTGAAGGAATTCAGGTTCTTCATCTCGGTACGGGTTCCGAACTTTTCCGCTCCCACTTCTCTCACGGACAGATTGACATCGGCACGCATGGAGCCTTCCTGAAGCTTACAGTCGGACGCTCCCAGATACTGGATCAGCAGACGTAATTTTTCCAAATAGGCAATGACTTCCTCTGCGCTGCGCATATCCGGCTCCGATACGATCTCAATCAGAGGCACGCCGGAACGGTTGTAGTCCACCAGTGTGCAATCTTCCCAGTCGTCATGCACCAGTTTACCGGCATCCTCCTCCATGTGGATCTCGTGGATACGCACCGGCTTTGTATAGGTGTTGCCGTCCTCTCCTGCCACCTCGATCTCCACCGAGCCATTCCTACAGATGGGTAGATACAGCTGGGAAATCTGATAGTTTTGAGGGTTATCGGGATAGAAATAATTTTTTCTGTCAAATTTACAATACTGTGTGATGGTACAATTCGTCGCAAGTCCTACTGCCACCGCATATTCTACCACCTGTTTATTCAGCACGGGAAGAGATCCCGGCATACCGGTACATACCGGACAGGTGTGGGTATTGGGTCTGCCACCGAACGCTGTGGAACAGCCGCAGAATATTTTCGTCTTCGTGGCAAGCTCTACATGAACTTCCAGACCGATCACTGTTTCATATTGTTTTGCCATAATAAATACCTTTCCGTATCTGCATTGTTACTTTATATATGTGTATATTTTCCGTTGTTCTACTTCACGCTCTGCTCATAGGTATAGGCTGCACGGATCAGCGTCTTCTCTTTGAAGCAGTCACCGATGAGCTGCATGCCGATAGGCAGGCCCTGGGAATCCGTACCGCAGGGAACGCTGATACCGGGCAATCCCGCCAGGTTGATGGAGATAGTGTAGATGTCTCCTAAATACATCTTGATGGGATCTGCCAGACTGCTGCCCAGCTTCGGTGCCGTGGTAGGTGCCACCGGTCCTAAGATCACATCGTATTTTGCAAAAGCTTCATCAAAAGCTTTTTTGATCAGTGCTTTTACACGGAGTGCCTTCAGGTAATAAGCATCATAATAACCGGAGCTTAATACAAAGGATCCCAGCATGATACGACGCTTTACCTCGGGGCCAAAGCCCTGCGAACGGCTTCTCTTGTACATGGTGTGCAGATCCTCCGCATCCTGTGCACGGTAACCGTATTTTACACCGTCGAAACGCTCGAGATTGGAACTTGCCTCTGCAGCCGCGATCGTATAATAAGTGGGGATCGCATAGTCTACCAGACTTAAGTCGAACTCCTCCACTTCTGCCCCCTGTGCTTTCAATACTTCCGCTGCTGCCAGTACTGCATCCCTGACCCCGGGATCCAGTCCTTCTCCAAAATAGTCTCTGGGAATACCGATCTTCATTCCTTTCACATTCGCTACCAGCGCAGAGGTAAAATCCGTATCCTCCCGCTTCATGGAAGTGGAATCCTTAGGATCATGGGAAGTGATGGCTTCCAGCACAGTGGCACAGTCTGTCACATCCTTAGTCAGCGGTCCGATCTGGTCCAGAGAAGAACCATAGGCGATCAGTCCGTAACGGGAGACCGTTCCGTAAGTAGGTTTCATACCGACCACCCCGCAATAGGATGCGGGCTGTCTGATGGAGCCGCCGGTGTCGGAGCCCAGTGCCGCAAAACATTCCTGCGCTGCTACTGCCGCCGCGGAACCGCCGGAAGAACCGCCGGGAACATGCTCCGGGTTTCTCGGATTTCTCGTCACACCGTAATAGGAAGTCTCTGTGGTACTTCCCATTGCGAACTCATCCATGTTAGTCTTACCCAGGATGACTGCACCGGCTTTTTCCAGATTCAGCACTGATTCCGCACTGAAGGTCGGAATAAAATTCTCTAAAATTTTAGAAGAGCAGGTGGTCAGGGTTCCCTCGGTACACATATTATCTTTGATAGCGAAAGGAACGCCGGCCAGGGGGCCTGTCAGTTCTCCCGCTTCGATTTTCTTTTGTACTTCCGCTGCCCGCTGTAATGCTTTGTCCCGTTCTACGGTCACATAGCAGTGATAAACATCTTCAGCTGCTGCGATCCTGTCCAGTACTACCTGCGTCGCTTCCACCGCCGTAGTCTTACCTTCCCGGATCGCCTTTGCCAGCTCTACTGCTGTCAGGGATAAAATATCCATATCCATTCTCCTTTTTTAACACCCTAATCAAATGTCTTTGGTACCACAAACATGTTGTCCTTCTCGCCGGGTGCATTGGCCAGTGTCTGTTCACTCTCGTCCCCATTGGTCACCACATCCTCACGGAAGACATTCTGAACCGGGAATACATGGGACATAGGTTCCACACCGGTAGTATCCAGTTCGCCTAGTTTGTCGATATAGTCCAGCATTCTGCCCATATCCTTTTTCGCCGCTTCCTTCTCTTCATCAGAAAGCTCGAGTTTTGCCAGAATGCCTACATATTCTATGGTCTCGTCACTGATCACGTTCGCCATACTAATTTCCATTCCTTTCCTGTTCTTTCCGCACTAATCTCTCACCTTAATGTGTACCTCGCGCAGCTGCTGTTCTGTCACTTCGTCGGGAGCCCCGCACATCAGATCCTGTGCATTGCCGTTCATGGGGAAAGCGATCACCTCACGGATGTTATCCTCGTTCCGAAGTAGCATGATCATACGATCCACACCGGGAGCCATTCCCGCATGAGGGGGTGCTCCGAACTGGAACGCCTGATACAGTGCTCCAAACTTGGTCTTTAATGTCTCTTCGTCATAACCTGCGATGGCAAAAGCTTTTTTCATGATCTCGATGTCATGGTTACGTACTGCGCCGGAGGACAGTTCCACGCCGTTGCATACGATGTCGTACTGATAAGCCAGGATCTCCAGCGGATCCATGGTATTCAATGCTTCCAGGCCGCCCTGGGGCATAGAGAACGGATTGTGGGTGAATCCGATCTGCTTCGTCTCGGGATCCAGCTCAAACATCGGGAAATCGTTCACATAGCAGAAACGGTAAGCATCCTTCTCGATCAGATCCAGCTTCTCGCCCAGCTCGGCACGGATATGACCTGCATAGTAGTTCGCCTTATCCTCTTTGTCCGCAATGAAGAAGATGGTATCTCCGGCAGAAAGTCCTGCCATTTCTGCCAGTTCTCCCTTCATCTCTTCGGGGATAAATTTATCGATGGGTCCCTTGTAACTCATATCCTCTGCCACTTCGAGATAACCAAGTCCACCCATACCAAGAGAAGTCGCAAAGCTTAACAGCTTCTCATGGAAGCCTTTGGACATCTCCGCATGTACTTTGATGGCACGGACGGTTCTGCCGATAAAAGGTTTAAACGTACATCTCTGGAAAAGCTCCGTCACATCCATAATTCTCAAAGGATTGCGCAGATCCGGCTTGTCACAGCCGAACTCCAGCATTGCCTGTTTGTAACTGATGATGGGGAACGGTGTCTCGGTGATCCTGCTGCCTTCGGGAGCAAACTTTACAAAGGTATCATGTAATACTTCCTCGCCGACCTTGAAGACATCCTCCTGAGTCACGAAGCTCATCTCGAAGTCCAGCTGATAGAACTCTCCGGGAGATCTGTCTGCTCTGGCATCCTCATCACGGAAGCAGGGAGCGATCTGGAAATATTTATCAAAACCGGAAGCCATAAGCAGTTGCTTATACTGCTGGGGTGCCTGGGGCAGCGCATAGAATTTTCCTTTAAATTTTCTACTTGGAACAATATAGTCTCTGGCGCCCTCGGGTGAAGAAGCACACAGGATCGGGGTCTGGATCTCCAAAAATCCCATGTCTGTCATCTTCTGGCGCAGATAACTGATCACCTTGGAACGAAATACAATGTTGTCCTTTACTTTTGCATTTCTAAGGTCAAGATAACGATATTTTAATCTCACATCTTCCCGGATCTCTTTAGACGTCTGGATCTCGAAAGGAAGCTGTTTATATACTCTTCCCAGCACATCGATCTTGTGTGCTTCCAGTTCGATGGTGCCGGAAGGAATCTTCGGGTTGTAGGTCTCTTCGTCTCTGTGCTCCATGAGACCGGTTATGGACAGGCACATTTCCTTGGTGATGCCCTTTAAAAGCTCCGGCTTACGGATGACCACCTGTAATACACCGTACATATCCCGCAGATCGATAAAGGATACGCCGCCGTGGTCACGGATGTTCTCCACCCAGCCTGCCACCTGCAAGGTCTGTCCGATCTGCTGTTCACTGATCTCTTTCATTGTTAAATCTCTGTACATATCGCACCTCCTGTTATATAGTGTCCCGAATGTGCGCTCCCTGTACAGCTTATTTTTGAATACAAAAAGCCCCGGGACATGTTAAAACATATCCCGGGACGAATCATCTAATCCGTGGTACCACCCGAATTGACAGGCGCCTTTGCCTATCCACTCTTGTCACTTAACGCGTGCAACGTGTCATCCTAGCTGCATGTGATATTCTGCAGTTCAGATCACCTGCTCCGGAGTGTTCCCTTCGCCAGCTTCCGCAAACAGCGCTCTCAGTCGGTGACGCTGTATTCCTGTCGTTTCCCTTGGCAAGAGTCTCTTTCATAGCATTTACAAAATAGTTTTTCAACTTAGGTTTATAATATGCGCACGAAAGAAATCTGTCAAGAACTTTTTTCATCCATTCAGCGAATGGTGCAGGCTGAACAGGATGTTAGTCACATGCATTCTTGAACTGATTCCAGATCTCCGCATGCAGATCCTCTGCCTCCTGGGAGATATTCTGCACGATCTCGCCCTCCGCAGCATCTTCCGGCAATACGATCATTTTCTTCATATCCTCGGAAATATACTCTTCCGCGGCTTTATTTGTGCAGTAATAGCCGATATATTCAAAGCATTTTGCCGCATTTTCCGGTTGGTTGATATAATCTAAAAATGCATATGCCGCATCTGCATTGGGTGCCTTCGCAGGAACAAACCCTGCCATGATACCGAATCCGAGACCTTCCTTCGGATATACTACCTCCAGGTCCGGTCTGGCCTGCAGTGCCGTGGACACCTGGGAAGTGTACAGAAATGCCGCTGCGACTTCCCCGCTGATCAGATAATCCTGCGTATTATTGTCATTGATCACACGGATGTTGGGAGCCAGTGTCAGCAGTTTATCTCCCGCTGCCCGGATCACATCCAGATCCTCTGTGTTAAAGGATTCTCCCATGGTCTTTAGGGTAATTCCATCAATGACACGGTAATTTGCAGTCAGTGCCACATTGTTTTCCAATTCCGGATTCCACAGATCTTCATATCCCGTAATCTTCACATCCGTCAGTCCCGGATCGTATACGATCAAAGGAATGCCCGCTCCGTAGGGCACAGTGTATTCATTCTGCGGATCATAGAACTGTGACATAAACACCGGATTCAGATTATCATAGCTGCTGATCCTGGATGTATCCAGCTTCTGTACCAGTCCCTCCTGTATCGCAAGTTCGATGATATAATCATCTGCAATGACCAGATCGTAATCACCGCCCTTGGTCTCCTCCAGCTTTGCCAGCATGTCTTCATCATAATCAAAGTTGGAATAATTGATCCGGATACCGGTCTCTTTTTCAAAACCGTCCAGGATTTCCTGAGGGAACATGCCATCCCAGGTATAGAGATTCAGTTCTCCCTTATCTTCTTTCCCGCCTGCTCCACAGCCGGTAAACAACGTGGCCAGCATGGTCGCTGCCAACAACATTGCCAGCTTTTTCTTCATAATCTCCTCCTTCGATGCAGATTTTCTGCATCCTATTCTATTTTTCCATGATGATCGTGGGCAGTCCCCCGATCATTTTTCTCCGGGTATTTCTCCTGCGGGTGCCTGACATTTACGTCCCAGTAAATACGCACCTATCAGACACAACAATATCACAAGCAGCATGACTGTTGCAAGTGCGTTGATCTCCGGTGTCACACCGGTCTTCAATTTCGTATAAATCTTCACCGGCAGAGTATTGACCTTCGGTCCGGTGACAAATATGCTGATCACCACATCATCAAAAGACATGGCAAATGCCAGCAGTACTCCCGACAGGATTGCCGGCAGGATCTGCGGAAGTATCACGTCCCGGAATACCTGCCATTTCGACGCTCCCAGGTCCAAGGCCGCTTCTTCCAGGGAATGGTCCATTCCCACCAGCCTCGCCCTTACCATCGTAAAAATATACGGCACGCAAAATGTAGTATGGGCGATCACCAGCGTGACCATACCGAAGGGCAGACCCATCAGGGAAAATACGGACAAAAATACCATACCCAGAATGATCTCCGGGATCATGATCGGCAGGGTAGACACATAAGCCACAACCTCATCCGTCTTCCGCTTCCTGCGGCTCATCCCCAGCGCTCCCGAAGTACCGATCAGCACAGCGAAGGTACAACTGAGCACCGCCAGGATCAGGCTGTTAATCAGCGCTTCTCCCAGATCTCTGTCCCGGAATAATTCCCGGTACCACTTCAGGGAAAAGCCTTCCCACACAGAGGTCAGTTTGGAGGCATTAAAAGAATACACCACTGTTAACAGGATCGGAATATAGGTCAGGATCGTGATCACAGCCACATAAATAAAGGGCCATTTTTTCTTCTTCATACTTACAGCATCCCTTCTAACTGCGAGGTTCCGGTAATCTTACGATACAGGCGGATCATCACGGAAGTCAGTACCATCAATACAGCTGACAGTGCCGCCGCAAAAGGCTGGTTACGCCCCTTGGTGATCTGCTCCTGGATCACACTTCCCACCAGAACGATCTTATTGCCTCCCAGAATATCCGCGATGAAGAACAGACCCATGGATGGGATAAAAGAAAGAACCACTCCGGACAAAAGTCCAGGCAGGGTCAGCCGGAAGCTGACTGTCCAAAATGCTTTCCATGAGGATGCTCCCAGATCCCTGGAGGCTTCCACCAGAGAATGATCCAGTTTCTCCGCACTGGAATACACTGCCAGGATCATAAAAGGCAGCAGAGCATATACCATGCCCACTACGACTGCCGGATAAGTGTAGAGCAGCTTTAACGGCTGATCCGTCAGATGCAGTCCCATCAAAATCTTATCCAGTACGCCGTTACTGCGGAACACGATGATCCATCCATACAGGCGGATCAACCCACTGGTCCAGAACGGGATCATGATAAGCAGCAGCATTCTGCGCTTCCATACCGCATTCATCTGTGCCATAAAATACCCATAAGGGTAGCCGATCAGCGCCACGAGCAGTGTGGACGTGAATGCCAGCTTCAGAGATTGCAGAAAAGTATTCAGATACAACGGTTCCAATATGCGTTTGTAATTATCCAGTGTAAATGTAAAATCCACACCCCAGACCTGCGCACGCTGTAAAAAGCTCAGCAGGAACATATACAGGATCGGCAGCGCCACGAACAGCACAGTGAACACATACATGGGTATGAGCAGTCCTATATTCCCGGCATCCCTCCTGCCGCTACTTTTTTTCGTCTTCATCATTGTCTATTACCTTCACAGCATTTTTCGCATCCCAGCCGATCTTTACCGTCTGTCCCGGCTGCAGATCATGATCGATCCCATAGCGGCTGGCTGTCAGAAGCTGTCCGTCAGGCAAGCGGAACAGGATCCGCAGTTGTCCGCCGGCAAAGCTTTTTTCCACCACGGACGCCTCATGGACACAGCCCTCTTCCCCATTCATCAGAATGTTCTCCGTACGGATCGCCAGCGTCTCGGATCCCAGATGCAGAATATTCGCATTGCCCACAAAATCCGCCACATAGCTGGTCCTGGGCTGATAATATACCTCATTCGGAGTCCCCAGCTGTTCCAGTACCCCTTCGTGCATGACACCGATGCGGTCCGACATATTAATGGCTTCTTCCTGATCATGGGTAATATAAATAAACGTGATACCCAGCTGTTTCTGCAGCCGTTTCAGTTCCAGCTGCATCTGCCTGCGCAGTTTCAGATCCAGTGCACCCAGCGGCTCATCTAACAGCAATACTTTCGGTTCGTTGATCACAGCTCTTGCGATGGCAATCCGCTGCCTCTGTCCACCGGACAGCTGATCCGGCATACGTTTTCCGTATTCTTCCAGCTGTACCAGCCGCAGGGCCTGCTTCACCCGCTCTGCGATCTCTGCTTTCGGCACTTTACGGATCTTCAGTCCGTATCCTACATTATCCGCCACATTCATATGCGGAAACAATGCGTAATTTTGGAAAACCGTATTCACGTCCCGCTTATTGGGTTCCCAGTCCGTAATGTCTCTTCCCTCCAGGATCACACTTCCGGAATCCGGCAGCTCCAGTCCCGCAATGATCCGGAGTGTGGTGGTCTTGCCGCATCCGGAGGCTCCTAACAGCGTAATAAACTCGCCCTGTGCCACCTCCAGGTCCACTCCCTTTAATACTTCCGTATGATCAAAAGATTTCCGGATCTGCTGCAGTTTCAATATACTTTCGCCCATACTCCGGCTCCTTCCTTATTCCATCTATCTTAATCTATCTAATCTGTGCAGACTGTTCCGCCTGTCCTTATCCGATCCATCCCCAGCATAATCCCAGAAATTCCGCAAGATAATACATGCCCCTCAGCCATACCAGCATCGCACAGCTGTAATACATCCAGGCATTTTCCTTCTGCCTGTCCACCGCTTTTCCCGCCAGAGACAATATCACGCAGAGCAACAGTGCCATTGTTCCAAAGCTTGCTCTGTCCGGATAATGGGGCGACAATATCATTGCTCCCCACGACAACAGTGCTCCCAGCAAAAGCAGTACGTTATCTCTTCCTATTTTTTCTTTTAAAATCCCCTTGCATATCACAAGGACAACCGCCGTAAGCAGCAACGTGGGAAACAGATATTCCAATGCTCCTCTCGCCTCGCTGTAGCAGCGCAGATAGAGGTTCCACAGTATTCCACGGGTGCTCTCTGCCGTCTCCCCGCTGCGGACAAAATTCCCCGGTGCCACGATCATCAGAATGCTTCCCGCGAGACAGCTGATGTTTCCCAGATACATCCATACCGGAATCTTTTTTTGTTCTCTGCGGCGGAGCAGCATTACCACCAGACTTAAGATCCAGACCACCGGCCCCATATTTTCATTGCTCCAGCCCGCGATCAGTCCCAGCGGAAGGATCCAGACTGTGATCCCCCACAGATTCTTTTCCTCATATTTCAGATAGCAGAGCAGAAACGCCAGGATAAATCCTGTCATGTACAGATAATTCGCTGCACCCGCTTCCCAAAACATGCTCATTTTCCAGTTGGCATTCAGTCCAAACAGCATTCCCAGTGCCGCAAAATAATAGGGCATACGAACTCTGCCGGCATCCTGGCAGATCAGCCACGCCAGTATAAACGTCATTGCCGTGTTCAGAATATCCGCCCAACTCTCACCGGTTAACAGGATCATCTGCAACAGCGCGTGAGCCATGCTTCTGCCGCCCCAGTTAAAATAATGCCAGATCTGCGCATGGACAATATCCCCGAGATTGCGGATCGGCGTATCCGCATACAACAACGTGGAATACCATTCATCGTCCATCATAAAATCAATCTCATAATTGACCCGCCATACAATGATCCCTGTCAGCAGGATCAGTGCAAGGCTGCTCCATTGTATGATCTTTTTCTGTTTTTCCCGCATGTTTTCCCTGCTCCTTTTATGGCAAAAAGCGGCTGCTTCTCTCTAAGCAGCCGCACATAATAGTTTAACAGTTCTTTTCTCGTCCGTCAAACCATTTATCACCATATCTGTTTTTATTTGTCCGGAGCAAAATCCAGTTCAACAACCCGGTCATTCACCTGTGTAAAGCTGCCTCCGTCCATATTTTTACGTA
>ERZ772889.3575-NODE-3575-length-10662-cov-39.817950_pt1 | contig 10662 bp, 7 predicted proteins | sample MGYA00512127_ERZ772889 | MGnify/ENA primary metagenome ERZ772889 (study PRJEB29015, sample SAMEA2737689) | human gut metagenome | biome: human gut; feature: human-associated habitat; material: faeces | place: China | collected 2012 ... | reverse complement strand
ACATCATGGCTTCCTTGCCGTAGGCGTGGACGATGTCGGTCATTTCCTTCATCAGACCGGCAACCTCGCGGCGCTGGAATGCCTGAAAATCCTTGTACTCCTTGGTGGGCACGCGGTACTGGTTGTTGTAGTAGCCCTGATCAATGATAAACTCCGGGCGGAATTTGTAGCCGACTTCCTTCTCAAACTGCTCCAAAATATAGGGAGAAACGGACGCCGAGTAGCCGTACCAGTCCACGTACTTCTCGCGGCGCAGCTCGTCAAACACCAGCGTGAACAGGTGGAAGAAGGTCGTAAAGCGCACAACGTTGACATAGGGGTGGCTTTCCAGATACTCGCGCAGACGGCGCAGGGTGTAGGCGTGGGTCTTGGGCTGGCGCACATCGAACGGGATCTGGTGCTCGACATCCTTCCAGTCATTGATGACCGAGTTGTACATGTGCACGGGATCCCAGATCAGGTACGCCAAAAAGCTGACCGTGTACTCGTGGTAAGCGGCGGGGGCGTCGATGACAACGCTCTCGGTTGCTGCGTCATAATGCCACGCAGCGGCATCCAACGGCTCGCCCGTCGTGCGGTCGATGACTTCCCACCAGCGGGCAATGTCGTCGTGGTCGTTGACCTTCATCAGCTCGCGGCTGATGCCCGTCATCAGGGGGATGGTCAGCGCACCGTCCGCAGCGGTATAGAACGGGGTCATAATGTAGCACTGCTGCGTTTCATCGGGGTTTGCCTTAGCCCAAGCGTTGTCCTTGCGGGTGGTGTAGTAGGTGGCGTAGATCTTGGCTCCGGTGTCCTTCAGCTCCTGCGGGAATTCGGTGCCGTCGCAGTCGCGGATGGCATCCGCGCCCCAGCGCTTGAGCAGGTCAAGGGTTTCGGGTACTGCGTCCATATCGGTGGGAATCGTTACACGACCTTTGGTATTCATTTCTTGTTTTCCTCCGTCCATTGGTAAGATTGAGTTTGTCCGGCCTGCAAGGTGACCCAGCAATGCGTGTTGCAAAGATACCAGCTTCCGTCCTGTGTTGCTTTTACGGTAAGGCTGTGCTTGCCGTCTGCTGTCCGCTGATAAGAAATCAGCAGACCATTTTCTGCCCGCAAATTCTGAAATGCAACAGGTTCATTTTTCCAGCCCTGCGGGCAGGCCGGTAAAACCTCGATATGATTCTTTTCGGAACGCAACAGCATTTTCTGTACTGCGTGTGCCGCCAGAAAATCCGCTTCCAGCGTAAAGGGGCGATAGTGGAAATCACAAACGCCGCTGTTTTTGTAGTCGCCGTTCAAATGAAATCCGTTCGGGCTCAAGAAATACTCCGCGAAGCGATGCAACTCATACAAAGCGCCATTTCCATTGTTGCGGGCAATCTGCAAAAGTGCCATCCAACCGAAGGAAAACCCTACCCACTGCCCACTACCGAGGTGTACAAGGTGATCTACTGTTGCATCTATTACGCTTCGATCCTGCGGATTTTCATAACGCAGCATACACAGCGGCTCGATTGCCATAGCGTGGGAAAAATGGCGGTGCGTTTCCTGCAAGGTTTCATCGGGCGAAAGCATCAGCCCTGTTTCTGTATCTACACTCAACGGAGCAAGTTTAGCCTCTAGTGCACGCCAATAGCTGCGGGGGTTGCCAAGCTGGTACTCGATCTGTACCAGCGTGTGGAACAGATAGTGCAGCAGCGCCAAATCATAGTTGCTGTTAGGAGTCAGCCATGAGGCTGCCTCATCATCGTGAATTTCCGGTGAGGACGAGACCGGTAAAACCAGCTTTCCGTCCGGGCCTTCTTGGAGAAGTTCTTCCATGCAGGCTGCCGTGGCGGTAAAGTAAGGCTCCACACGGGTGCGCAGAAACTCTTTGTCCCCCGTCAGGCGGTAGTATTCATAAAACATCTGGCAGAGCCAGATTTGATTGGTCGGTGACAGGGAATACATCGGCCAGCCGCCGAGCGCTCCGCCGTCAATGTCCATGACACTGGGCAGGCACACCCCTGCCGTACCGTAAAATGCACGGGCAAATTTTGCTGCCTGCGGACGCAGTGACCAGAGATAGTCGAGAAAAACCTTTCCCTGCTCCGGGTGGTTGGCAGTCAGATAGTGACAGTAGGTGAATTGGGTGTTGAGGTCGTTGTGGTAATCACCTTTCCACGGTGGGAGCTGATCGTCATCCGCGCACCATACCCCTTGCAGCGGCATCGGGGCATTGCCCGGCTCGGAACCCGCTGCCAAAAAGTAATTGGCGCGGTACCAAAGCTGTTCGAGTGTTTCATCCGGCAGCTGCAAACTGCTTTTGCCCCAGTATTGCTGCCACCAGCGTTTATGCTGTTGCAGCAGCTTCTCTGCACCCATATCTTCCGCTGCACATAGTTCCAGCTTCGCCAGTCGGCTTGCCTTTTCTACGCTCTCTGCCTGCACAGCGGTATAATACAGCGTTGTGCCGCATTTTTTGCAGAGCAGCGTATAGGCAGTTCTGTCATCGACCTTTTGGGAAAAGCCAATCATGCCGTCCTCCGTTTCGAGGTTGGCATCCGGCAGGGCGAGCTGCTGCAAGCTGCCAGGGGACACGCTGTTGCCCGCTTCGGCTGCCTGCGTGCCATTCCCGAAAGAGGGGCGCTCCACCGTGAGCTCTGCATCCCGGTACGCCTCCGGCAGCATCAGTACCCCAACAGGCCGCCTCATACAGAGGAAGGCGCGCAGCATGGTTGTACCCTTTTGCGAAAAGGATGCCACCGCCGTGCCCAAATCAAGGCTTGCCTGATAGCTGCCCTGCGGCAGTCCATCCAAGAACAAGTGTCCCGCGGGGATTTTTGTAGGTGTCGGGCGGGCATAGGGCGTATCAAAGATACGGCGTGTTTCTGCCACATCGCCTTTCCGTGCAAGCTCTACCAGTTTTGCATAAGTAAATTCTTTATCGAGTTTTTCCTCCGGGCGGCGACGCAGCCACAGTCCGGCAATGTCCACGGAAATGCGCAGGTGCTCCATCGGCCCCCAAAAAAGAGAACCGAGTATGCCGTTCCCCAGTGGAATTGCTTCATCCCAGCGGGGTATTGGGCCGGTTAAATTGATGTTGCAATGTTTTGGGGGCAGCATATCGGTTCTCCTAACCTATTTGATTTTATTTAGCCCTTAACGCCGCCAACGCTCAAGCCCTGCACGAGCTGCTTCTGGCCGACGATGAAGAGGATGACAGTGGGAATCAGTGCCAGCACGAGGGCTGCGAACAGCGCGCCCCAGTCGGTAGCGTAGCGCTGGATCTCATACAGGTTGGCAAGGCCGACAGGCAGCGTAGCCTTAGTCGGATCGGTAACCATAACGAGAGCCACCGGGTACTCGTTCCATGCTGCCATAGCGGAGATCATGCAGACCGTCACGATACCGGGCTTGCACATGGGAATGATAATGCTCGTCAAAATACGGAACGGGCCGCAGCCGTCGATCATGGCTGCCTCCTCATAATCACGCGGGATACTGCGCAGGAAGCCGGTCAGCAGGAAGATAGCAAACGGGAACTGCATCGTTGCATACAGTACACCCAGCGCCGTCAGGCTGTTGAGCAGGTTCAGCTTGTTCATCTGCAAGAACAGCGGAATCATAATATAAGTGGCCTGAATGAAGATGGCCGCCATGTAGATGTTCAAAATCAGCTTCGCGCCGGGGAACTTATACCGCACAAGGCAGTAAGAACACGGCACAACGCAGATCACAATAATGACCAGCGTTTCCAGCACGACATAAATCGAGTTGCCGATGTTGGCAGCAAGGTTAGATTTTTCATAAGCGCGGACGTAGTTATCCCATGCAAGTCCCTGCGGCCATGCAAAGGGGTCCGTCAGAAACTCTGTACTGGTTTTGAACGAAGAAACGACGTTCCACGCCAGAGGGTACAGCATGATAATGGCAACCAAAATCAGGAACAGGCGCGTCACCCACTTGATGACCTTTGCTCTGATTTTGCTTTTTTCATTTTGCGTCATATTACTGACCTCCTTCGGAAGCATCGGTCAATTTGCGGGACAGCATGGACAGCGCCACGGAGATGGCGAGCGTAAAGACCGTGATGGCCATGGCATAGCCAAAGTTGCCGTTGACAAAGCCCTGCGTGTACATATATTGCAGCAGAACGCTGGATGCACCGTTAGGACCGCCGCCGGTCATGACCTGCGAAAGCACGAAGCTCAGGTTGATGGTGCCGGAAAGTGCCAGAACAAAGGTGATGCCGATAATATCTTTCATCAGAGGCATCGTAATACTGACGAGTTTGCGCCATGCGCTGGCACCGTCCAGCGTTGCGGACTCGTAGATTTCCGGCGAAATGCCGTCCATAGCCGCGATGTGCATGACCATGTAGTAACCGGCAGCCTGCCACAGCAGCGTGAACGCGATGCACCAAAGTGCAGTCTTGCTGTCGCCCAGCCAGGAACGCTGCAAGCTCTCCAGCCCGACAGCACCGAGAATCTTATTGACGATGCCCACATTCGGGTGGAACACAAAACTCCATATAATACCTACAACGGTCAGAGAAACGATGTTCGGGAAATAGAAAAGCGTGCGATACAAGACCATTTCTTTCAGCTTGCACTGGTTCAAAACGAATGCCAGCACCAGACTACAGAAAATTGTGATAACGGGAACAACCGCCATCAGCTTTGCTGTGTTTATAAGTGCTTGAATGAAAGATTTGTCGTGGAACATATAGATATAGTTATCCAGTCCCACAAATTTGTTGTTAAGCCCCAGAGAGGTCGCATTGGTAAAAGAAAGATATAATGCCTGCACCGTAGGCCAGATCGTGAACATAAGAGTTAGGATCACGGCAGGCAGAACGCTGATGCAGATAAACAGTACGGGAAGCGGCTGCGCCTTTTTTTGGCGATTTTGGCGGTTTTTCAAACAAGTTTCCCCCTTAAAAAGAACCCTGCCAAGTTCGCATGGCGTTTACTCGGCAGGGTCGATTCTATTTTGGTCCGTGGAAATTCAGCAATTCAGCTTACTTGGAAGCAGCAATCTCCTCGAAAGCAGCCTCGATGCCGTCACGCCACTGCTCGGCAGTCATGTCACCATTCATAACGTCACTGGCAACATTGAAGACGGAATCAGCGATAACGACCTTGCTGGTGTCGGGCATTGCATCCCAACCGAAGACCATGAAGGTGCCTTCCTGATAGATGTCGTTCATGTTGTAGACACCATCGGTAACGATGCCCTTGACCATCTCGTTGGCCTTCTTCAGAGCGTAGATGCCGTTGGCTTTTTCTGCGAACAGCTTAACGGAATCCTCAGTGTACAGGAAGCGCAGGAACTCTTTTGCCAGTTCGGGGTTCTTGGCGTTGGCAGGAATCTCAAACTGCTCAACGGAACTCATAACATAGCGGGTCTCGCCGTCATCCAGAACGGGTGCGCAGGTCAGACCAAACTCAAAGCCGTCAGCACGGGGAGCATCGGCCATTTCGCCTTCCATCCAGTTGCCGTTGGGGATGAACAGAGCCTTGTTCATCATCATGTCAGTCTGGCTCTGGGTATGGTTCAGAGCAACGGTGCCATCCATCAGGTAGCCATCGGTGCCGATCTTTGCCATGTTCTGGAAGACCTTGAGGGCCTCATCAGAGCTGAGGGAGCCGGGCGTGTAGGAGGCGATTGCCTTCATGTTGTCGATGCCGGTGGCAGAAGCCAGTGCGGGCCACAGCATGCTCTCAAGGTAGCCGGGGTAGATGCCCTGATAGGTAAACAGCGCGATACCCTTTTCCTTGGCCTTGTCGCCCAGTTCAAAGAAGTCATCCCAGGTCACAGGTGTTTCCCAGCCGTTCTCTTCGAACAGAGTCTTGTTGTAAACCAGACCCATCGGGCTGGCATCAAACGGGGCAATGTAGATCTTGCCGTCGCCGTAAGGAGAGCACTTGGCGGAATCCAGCAGGCCATCGATAACCTGATCCTTCAGCGGGGTGTCATCATCAATGCCGCCCTCCTCAAAGACATCGGACAGATCCATCAGCGCATGCTCCTTGACCATAGAGGAAATCAGGCCGGTGGAGTCGTTGTCGTTCATCGAGATGAAGTCGGGAACATTGCCTGCCACGATTTGCGGGCGGATGATGTCGCCAATCTTCGGGCTGATCTGCATATTGACAGTGACGCCGGGATAGGCATCCTCGAAGCGTTTGATGATTTCGTCCCAGTACGCGGAACCGTAGCCGCCCTCGAACACCGCGATGTTCAGTTCATTGTTCTCAAAGGTCTTCTCACCGGTAGAGGCTTCGCTGGTAGCGGCGGACGTTGCTTCGGAAGAAGCGGCCTCACTGGATGCTGCTGCGCTGGAAGATGCTGCGCTGCCGCAGCCTGCCAGACAGGTAGCTGCCATTGCAGTGGCAAGCATCATGCTGATTGCTTTTTTCATGGTTTTCCTCCTAAAAATTATTCCTTCTTTGTTTGGGATGCGGCTCATCTGTCGTTCCCTGATTGCACTCTTATTATATCGGGCAAGCCGGATTTGATAAATGTATTCCCTTTACTTAAAGATGGATTTTATTGACTTTTTCTGTCGTTGCCCTTATAATTCAGGTAATGTATGGATAGATTGTAGTCACTTTGCACAAACGGAGGTCTATATATGTCACCAAATGCACAAAAAACGCACGAGTTTTTCCCCAATGTGTTGCGACGAATCAAACTTCGCACCCGCCTGTTTGTGACATTTTTGATTATTTCTCTTGTTCCCGTCATCACGATTGGTATTTTTTCTTACCATGCATACACCCAATCCATGAACGAAAAGGTCAAACAGGCTGCCTTACAATCTATCGAACTACTCAATAATAATATGTCTACCCAGCTTGGCATTTATAGCGACTACATAGGTTCCATCTCCGTATCTGATACTGTACAGAATGGTGTCGCATCTGTCAATAATGGGCACCCCCTTACGAGTGATATTGTGAACGGTATTGGTGAAATGATCGTCACAATTCCTTTTCAGAGCACACACCTTAAAAACATCCGCGTCGTTTCCAATGACCGCACAGTCCTCTACGATTTGGGCTATGACGATATTACACCTCAGCGTTTTAATGAATTGTTGGATAATATTGAAGCCGCCTCTCCACAGGATAGTCTGCAATACATCCACACTTACCGCGCCAACGATAAAATTGTCATTGGCCGTAAAATCTATGATATGCACCACACCAGCACGCCGCTGGGGTATATCATGCTGTACATTGACGAATCCCAGCTGAGTCGCTACATATTTACTGATGTTTCCTTTGGCGAGGGGTCCAACTTCCTGCTGATTGATGCTGCCGGCAATGTGGTATCTTCTCAGAACGCGGAACTGCTGGGAGAAGATTTGGCCGATGACCCGATTTTCCAGCAGATCACGGCGCTTCGGCAGGCGGGTGAAAACAACTTTTTATGTGAGCTGAACGGCGTAGATACACTGACAATTTTCAAATACAACACAACCTATAATGTGTATCTGGCGGCCACAATTCCGCAGGCCTACATTACCAACGGCACAAGAACCATCAATATGATGCTTATTGCGCTGGCCGCAGTGCTGGTCGTTGTCAGTTTGTTCCTGACACTGCTTGTCTACCGCAGCGTCATGCACCCCATTGACAACATGGTTGCCGCCTGCAATGCAAAAAGCGACGAGGAAATCGGGCTGAAAATCAATGATACCAGCCCCGACGAGCTCGGATTTCTGGCGCGCACCATCGACAACATGGTCAACGAAATTGGCCTGCTGGCACAGCGCTGGAGTGACGACCAGCGCAAAATGCGCGAACTGGAATTGCAAACCCTGCAATATCAAATCAACCCGCACTTCCTGTTCAATACCCTGAACACCTTAAAGTGGATTGCCACACTCAATCATGTTACCCCGGTCAGCCATGGTATTGATGCCCTCTCTTCTCTGCTGCAAAGCACCCTTATTAAAAAGGATGAATTGATTCCGTTTGATGATGAGCTGCGCAACCTGAAGAACTACTGCGACATCCAGCAGCTGCGTTACGCAGGGCGCTTTGAGATGGAATATCAAATTGAAGATGCTGCCGGATACTGGACTGTGCCGCGCTTTATTTTGCAGCCGCTTGTAGAGAACTCCATCCTGCACGGCACGGCGGATGAAGATGATTTTGTCACCATCACCGTCCGTGCCACCGTGAGCGAGAATTTGCTTACCATTCATATCTCCGATACCGGCTGCGGTTTTGACCCCAGTGCCATCAAGGAGAAAAATTCTGAGCGCTTCTCCGGCATTGGATTGAGCAACGTAGATGAGCGTATGCGTCTGCACTACGGAAATGAATACGGTCTTACGATTGAAAGTGCCCCCGGCACCGGCACACAATGTATTCTCCGTATTCCAAATGAAGCCATTCGTTGAGGTAACACAATGTATAATTTATTGCTTGTAGACGACGAGCCACTGATTAAGGTTGCTTTCCAGTCCGCCGTGGAGTGGGGCAAGAACGGATTCCTGCTGGCGGCAACAGCCAGTAATGGGCAGGAAGCGCTGCACATTGTAGAGACACAGCACATTGATGCGGTTATCACGGACTTGAAAATGCCAGGCATGGATGGGCTTGCGCTCATTCATGAACTGAAAAAGCGCAGCTTTACCGGTCCGATTCTGGTATTGAGCAACTATTCCGATTTCGATTCCGTGCGCACGGCTCTGACGGACGGTGCTTATGACTACTTCCTGAAAATCAATATGAACGGGGAAAGCATCGGCGAGCATCTGGAAAAGATGGCCGATTTGCTTCGTGTCCAGCAGCAGCGCCAGACGGAGGAGGACCACCGATCCTTTGCCATTGAAGCGCAGAAAAAGGAGAATGCCCTGATTCACTGCGCCCAATGGGTAACGTCCACTGCTGAACCCTCCCCTGCTTCTAATCCGTTTTCCATGCTGCCGGAACCGCTGTCCTTTCCTATCCGGCTGTTTACCGTCACTTTAATTCCCGCAAAAACTCATCCTATGCCCGCGCTGGATGCTGTGACCGACTTGATTACCGAGGTTTTCGATGAAATCAGCGGCAAAGTATTTCTGCACACCCATGAGGATGAAATCTGTGGGCTGATCAGCAATGAAAGCCTTGTAGCCTCCGGGCGTACTCTGGATAAGAAACTTGCCCGCTTGCAACGGCAGGTCACAACATATTTTCTGGATGCCCCGGTCATCATCTACCACGACAAGCCCATTTCACTGGCTGAACTCCGCCAGGGCTACCAGCTGTGTGAGGATTCTAAGGCGCTCGCCTTTTATGTAGGGTGCAGTGCTCCCATAAAGGCAACGGCACACACAGTTACCGCCCAACCCTTCCATGTCTCTCAGGCAGAACTGTCCAAGGCCACCGCAGCAGCAGCGCAAAATGCCGATGAGTTGCAGATGCAGATTGCCGTTCACACCTTCTTTCAGAACTGCGCGGCGCTCTGTATGCCGCCGCAGCGCGTCCGTGAAGCCTGCCATCTGTTGCTGGAGCGTCCCGGCGAGAATATGATTCCGCAGGAGACACTGGAGCAAACCTTTAAAGAAATAGAAAAAGCCCCCACAGCGGAGGCTCTTGAACAACTGCTCTGCTTGATTTTGCAGGAGCGCATGGGACTTAGCAAAATTGCCTTGAGCAAATTCAAAAAAGAGGTGCAGGCCGTCATCATCTATGTAAACGCGCATTATATGGACAAGCTGACGCTGGACAGCATCGCCGACTATGTAGGGCTGAACCGGGAATATCTGAGCCGCCTGTTCTCCAAAGAGACCGGCATCGGCCTGTTCCAGTACATCAACGAGGTGCGCATGAAACGCGCCGGTGAGATGATCCGCAGTAATAAGCAGGCCTATATCAAGGAAGTAGCTGCTGCCGTAGGTTTTGATGACCCCTACTTCTTCTCGCGGAAATTCAAGGAATTTTATGGGAAGACACCAAGCGAATATGCTGAAGCGTAAAGGGCGCATTCGGCTGTTTCGTGGCAGCATTGAATTTCAGAAACCGCTAAGGGAAACGGACACATGAGCAAATATGATGCGCTTTGGGCATACATACAAGGGCGTAATGAAGAAACGCTGGTTTTGAGTTTTGCGGATATTGCGCAAATTGCCGGTACACCGTTGGAGCAACGCCCTGACCAGCGAGGCATTTGCCGCTTTCATTTAGGAGCATAGCATTACAGATTTTTATGTTGTTGGAGCGGATGCCGCAGCCTGCATCAAATCCACTTGCTACAACATGGCGAAAAGCGGCTACACCGTTCATGTGCTGTCGGACTGCATCACCAGCTACGATAAAGGGAAGCTGCCGGAGATGCTTGCGTATTATGAAAGCAAGGGCTGTTCTGTCACAAGGCTTAACGAAGTCATGCAGGTGTAAATGCTATGGCATTTGCAAAGTTCAGAGAAATGAGAAAGAAAACAAATGAAACAAAAAATTATAAGAGCCGCAACCCTCTTGTGCTATGTTTTGGGGATTGCTGTTTTCCTGACTGCCTGCGGAAGCCGCACAGTTCCCGCCTGACGGCTTAAGCGCCGCTCCGGTGGCTGCGGCACAGCATCTGCGTTGCCAAAATGCTCGTCAATACACAAAGTATTGCCTGCGCTTTTGGCTTAGCTGCTGCCGCACGACGGCAAAAGAAAAAAGCCGTCGTACAGCAGACCATTTGACACGC
>ERZ772889.3553-NODE-3553-length-10700-cov-9.324378_pt1 | contig 10700 bp, 5 predicted proteins | sample MGYA00512127_ERZ772889 | MGnify/ENA primary metagenome ERZ772889 (study PRJEB29015, sample SAMEA2737689) | human gut metagenome | biome: human gut; feature: human-associated habitat; material: faeces | place: China | collected 2012 ... | reverse complement strand
GGCGGCGGCGCTGGGCGGCGTCGTGTGGGCGGTCGGCGGGCTTGGCCTGCTTGACCGCTATGACCCCGCGGCGGAGGGCTTTACGGGCGCATACTCCGACGTGCTGCGCAAGACCAACCACACCGCCCTCGGCTACAAGGGCGGGATGCTCTACGGCGTCTACTGCCGCAGCATGACCGCGCAGCAGGTCAACGCCTTTTGCCGGGACAAGCTCAAGCTGGAATACGCCGTTATGCTCGACGGCGGGCACGTCGCCGCCATCCACGCAGCGGTCAGCAGGATCAACACCAACCAGCGGCAGTATTACGCTGTGCGGTTCCTGTGAGGGGTGAGACGATGAAGCGCGACGAATTGATCAAAACCATGACGGGCTGGGTCGGCGCCGTGCGCGGCGACGCGGTGCACAAGCGCATCGTGGACGCCTACAACAGTTACCTCCCGCACCCGCGCGGCTACAGGCTCACCTATTCGGACGACTACTGCGCGGCGATGGTGTCCGCGGCAGCGATCCTCTGCGGCCTGACGGATAAGATCCCGGTCGAGTGCTCCTGCGGGGAGCAGATGCGGTGGTATCAATCGCGCGGCCAATGGATTGAGGACGACGCGCACGTCCCCCAAATCGGCGAGCAAGTTTTCTACCATTGGAACGACCGCAAGGACTACGCCCTCACGGACTGCACGGGCGCACCGAACCACACGGGCATTGTGACCGCCTGCGACGGGAAAACCTTTACCGTTTTCGAGGGCAACAAGGGAAGCCGCCACGAGTGCGCCTACCGCATTATCCCCGTGAACGGGCGGTATATTCGCGGCTTCGGCATACCTGCATATCCTGCGGAAAAGCGCACGTTGGTGCGCGGCGACAAGGGCGAGGAAGTCAAAAAGATGCAGGAATTTCTCAATGCCTGTGGGTACGAGTTGGACGCAGACGGTTCATTCGGGCCCGCGACGCAGAAGGCGTGGGGAGAGTACATCACGGCATACATTCAGCAGATCATAAAGGAGTGAAGTGAGCATGGCCTACAACGAAAAGACAAACTACGCCAATGAGCGGAAATATCTCAACAATCTCATCTCCGGCGGCGGGGGCAACGCCGAGTGGGCGAAGAACCAGATGAAGGCGCTAAACTCCGCTGAGCAGAAGTACGGAAATTCCGGTGGAGGGTCATCCGGCGGTGGTTCCGGTGGAGGTTCCTCCGGCGGCAGCTCCGGTGGTTCGGGCGGCGGATACACGCAAAAGACCGGGAAAGCCTATTATTATGATACGGAGAGCCCGACACAGACCGGATGGGTCCGTGAGGATGGCAGCGCGCCAAACTCGAATTACAAGGACACCACGCCCTACGCAAAGGGCACGAAGGGCTCCTACTCCGGCGCCGACCTGTCGCGTGATATGCGCTGGGCCGGGAAAACTGTGCAGAAGAACGGTTACGCCATTACATACGACGAAAACGGTTACGCTGTGAGCGCAATCAACGTCCGCAATGGTGCGGCGCGAGAGGACCTTGCTAACGTTTATCCGCGCGTAGACGCAGACGGTGAGCTGATCTACCCGACGTATGCGGACGGCACAAGAGGCAGCGGGTATGCCGGGACTTCCAGCGGAGGTTCCGGCGGCGGCTCCGGTGGTGGTTCCTCCGGCGGAGGAAGCACCGACATCATCGGCTACTCGCCGGGCGGCGGAGAGTATCCGGTCGGCAGCGAACGGGGACTCAGCTTCATCAAGAACGCGACCGCGGGGAGTAAGATCATCGGCTCGGACGGAAGTGTGTGGCTGAAGAACAAGGACGGCAGCACGACCATCACAAAGAATGGGCAGACCTACACGATCGGCAAGCAGGGGAACAATGCATCGGAGGAGCTGGAAGCGCTCCGGCGTGAGCTGCAGCAGCTTTATGGAGAGCAGGGCTCGTATGCGCAGGCCTTGGCCGCGCAGCAGGAGGCGAACCGTGCCAACGTGCAAAAGGCGGTCGGGAGTCTGCAGGATCAGAAGCGGGATACGGAGACGAGCTATGCAAATATGTTCCGCCAACTTTATCTGAACAAAATGAAGTCGCAGAAGAACATCGGCCAGCAGCTCGCGGCACAGGGAAAGACCGGCGGCGCGGCGGAGAGCACACTGCTCGGGCTGGACACGAGCTACAGCGACGCCCTGCGGCAGGGCGAGCAGGGGCGCATCGGCGCCCTCGGGGACCTTGACCGCGCGATCACGGATGCCGAGCTGACGGGCGACATTGCCAATGCCGAACTCGCGGCGGCGAATGCCAAGGAGCGCACGGACAGCTATGCCGATGTGCTGCGCGACCTGATGGACCGCTACGACCAGCAGAATGCGCAGAACACGGCATACGAGCGGGAGGACGCGGATAACGCAAGAGCCTACGCCTATAAGACGGCGATGCAGCTGCTGCAGAGCGGAAGCATGGCGAGCGACGAGCTGCTGGAGAGCGCCGGCATCAGCAAGGCGGACGCGCAGGCGATGGTGGCGGCGGTGGCCGCGCAGAAGGCCACGGCGAAAAGCTCCGGCAGGACGACTACGCCCAGCAAGCCGAGCGCGGCATCGGCGGAAGTTGCGCTTGCAGCTGCTCTTGGCGGCGACAGCAGTGACAACGTGCGGCAGATCCTCGAAAGCTACTATGGTATGCCAATGGAGACGGTGCTGGGAGCCTATGGCTACAGCGGCAGAACCGCTCCCTCGGAGGCGGAACAGCTTGCAGCGCGGGACAAGAATTTTGCGACGTGGCTGAACGAGGCGAACCGTCTTGCCGAGGGCGGGACATCCGTGCAGAGGCTCGCGGAGATCCTGCAGAGCTGGATCGCCCTCGGGAGGATCACGCAGGAGCAGGGCAACATGATTGCGGCAACATTCGGATATTGAGGAGGTTACAATGGGAGCGCTTGACAATATGCTTGCCGGAAAGCGGCAGGAGAGGACGACGACCGGAGCGCTCGACCGCATGATCGAAGCCTCGAAGCAGGAACAGACTGGGACGCAGACCGCGCCCCGGTCTGTTGCCGCAATGCGGAAGAGCGCGGAATACAGACCGCTGAAGACGGCGGAGGAAGCGATGAGAGCGACCGCGGAGGACACCTCACGCAGCGGCGGTAAGGCTGACACGCCGACGCTCGGCAGACGGTTGAAGAGAATGGCATCGGGTGCGGGAAAGCAGTACGTCTCCGGCTATGCAAACCTCGCAGGACTGGGGCAGACCGGGACGACGAAACGGATGAGGTCAGAAGCGGCGGAGGAGCTTGACAACCTGGAGCGCGAGATCGCGGTGCAGAAAACACTCCTGAGCGATCCAAATGCCAGCGAGGCAGATCGCGAGAGTGCCCAGAGCATGATCGAGGGCATGGAGAAAAAGGCGGACGCCTACCGAAGGGCCTACGGGACCGGAGGCGAGAACGAAAAGACGGCGGCGAAGCTATATAAAACAGCGGACGATCTTGCCGAGCGCGGCGCACAGGACGTGCAGGAGGCAAAACGGGGACTTGGCAAGGTGGGCTCGCTTGCGGTCGATGCGGGCGTCGGCGGGATGCAGCTTGGCGCGGATATTCTCCTCGGCTTGCCGACCGGCGGGGCGATGCTTCCAATGGCGCTTCGTAGCGCCGGCGGCGCGTCACAGGAGGCGCGGCAGGAGGGCGCATCGCACGAACAGCAGACCGGGTACGGTATGGCGGCCGGTGCGATCTCCGTGCTGACCGAGGGCCTGAGCAACGCGGCGAAGCCGCTTGCCAAGGTGTTCGGGAAGGGTATCGCGGACGACATGGTGGATCAGGCGGTGAAGTCCCTTGCCGCGCGCCTTGCGAATACGCCGGCGGGACGCACGGCGGCGCAAGCGCTGCTCAAGGCCGGCGTGAGTGCGCTCGGCGAGGGCTTTGAGGAAATGGCCGAGGATGCTTTCGACGTTGCGGCAAAGCGGATGATCTATGATCCGACGGCGGAGCTCGATATGGGCGAAATGCTCTATGACGGACTGGTCGGCGGAACGCTCGGCGGCGTGCTGGGGCTTGGCGGGGAGATCGTCGGAGCACGCGGCGAATACGAGAAATACCGGCTCAAGACGGCGGAGGAGATGGCGGCACAGAAAAAAGCCGCCCCCACAGCGGAGAGCGGCGTGCAGAAGGAGACGACGCCAAAGTACATCAAGACGGTTGAGGAGATGGCGGCGGAAAGAAATGCCGCCGCAGAAGAAACGGCGGTAACAGTTGAAAGCGGCCCGACCGCGCTTACGGAGCGAAATCGAGAGAACAATACGCTGGCATATACGCTGGCGACCAACGTCGGCTCGCTCGAAAGTATGCAGCCGGTGACAAAGCTCCGCGGCACGGAACTGAATGACCGGACAGTGAAACCGGATCAGCAGATTCGGAATTTCTTCCGGACCATTGGAGGAAAAATCTTTCGCAGCGGCTTTGGCGACGTGAGCCTTGGCGAGTACGGCGTGGGGGGTGTGCTGAATCATAGACCGCTGAACCGCGCAAAAATGCTGAGTCTTGCCGCTGTGCCGGATGTTATTCAGAGCGGCAGACAAATCAGCTACACGGAAAACTGGAAAGAACGTGGGTATAAGAGCTATATCTTTGCTGCGCCTGTTGTGGTTGGAAAGGACACGGTATACGTTGCGGCGGTGGTGGATCAGAGACCGGATAACAAATTCTATCTGAGCGAAATGGTAGATTCCAATGGAAACTATGTCAGAATAAACGAAAGCCCCTCCGGCAGCTCAAAAAGCGGGATTACCGATGGTGCCGAAAATATCGACGGGGCCGGAGTTACCGCAAGGCCAGAAGGGCTTTCTGAGGGAAATGCCCCCTCCACCTCGCAAAATGAGGTGAAACCAGCATTTCCTTTTGTTAACACTACTGTACCACAAGATACGGCGGGTGTCAATGCTCAGGATATGCAGGGAGACGCGGAATATGCGCAGGAGGGGCCGCGGTATCTGAAGACGGCGGAGGAAATGGCAGCGGAGAGAGCAGCTGCGGAGGAGACGTCCTATCGGCAGGCCGAGCAGACCGCCAAGGACGATGAGATCGGCGAAATGCTGGACGATCTTCGCCGGCAGGCACCGCAGGGGCCGGAGAAGCCGAGCACGGTACGCGGAACCGGCGCGATGGACACGCTGGATATCCGCATCGAGGGAGATCAGGGCGATTACGGCAGGTCCGCAGCTCTGCGCGGTGCGGAGGAGGCGAAACGGCAGACGATCCGTGCGAGACGAAAGGCAGAGGAGCAGATGAGCCCGACAGCGGCAGAAAAAACCTTCGCAAAGGGCGTGGCCGACGGCACCTATCAGGAAAATGATATTCCGGCGAGCATGAACCGTGAGAAGGTACTCGCGCTGGCGGACTATTACTATGCGGAGAGCACCTTTAAGGGCATCGGCGGTGTGCAGGAGCGGGCAACGGAGATCCGTGCGCGGAACGAGACGCTTGCAAAAGAGGTTTTTGAGAAAGCCGAGAAGTCCTACCGACCGATGAATATGCTCAAAATGAACCTCAATACGCCGGAGCGTGTGATGCGCAGAAGCTTCGGGGAAACCATCGGCGAGGAGATCAACAGCACATACTTTTATCCGACGCAGAAGAACGAAGCGGAAAAGGTGCGCTGGATCAACCGGATGCTCGATGAGGTGCGAACCTTCAAGGGCAGAAATGGCACCGAGAGCGAGCTGACGCAGGCGGAGCGGGCCTTTGTGCAGCAGATCATGGAGGATCGCGCGGTGGGCGAGACTGTTGCCTCGATGGAGCTGCGGGGAAGCATTGAAAGCGCGGCGGAGAACATCCGCGGCGGCGCCGAGGCAAAGGACGCCGCGAAGGAGTTCGGCCTTGACCGAAAGGAGCGCGAGCTCGCCGAGCGCCTGGCTCGCTGGAGGACCAACGAGGAGCTGCTTGCTTCAGGCGAATGGGACAGCGTGAAGATCGAGAACGCTGTGGAAAAGTTTTCAAAGCAGTATGACCTGTTTTATGACGCTATCAACGACTTCCTGACCGCGCATGGCTTTGCGCCGATCGGCTTCATCAAGGGCTATGCGCCGCACATGCAGAAAGCGGAGACGCAGAACAAGCTCTCCTCTGCACTTAAGGCGATGGGCGTCAACATCGACGTGACGGAGCTGCCGACCTCTATTTCCGGCCGGACGGCGGACTATAAGCCGGGCAAGCGCTGGGTAGGGAATTTCCTGCACCGAAAGGGGAGCAGCACGGACTATGATATCTCGGCGGGATATGAGAGCTATGTCGGGAAGATCGCGGATGTATTCTACCACACGGACGACATTGCGCGGCTGCGCGGCCTGGAACGGTACCTTCGCAAGACCTATGCGCCGGAGGAGATCAGCAATGCCATTGACCATGCGCAGAGCCTGCGCAACGTGGACAATGCCACAAAGCGCGCGGCGCTGGAGGATGCCGGCGTCGTGGACGGCGGCACCGAGCTGTCGGCGGTGAAGATGAGCGAGGAGCTGGAGAAGTACATCGGCAGTCTTTACGACGATGCATCGAAGATCACGAAGTATGGGGAATTTGTAAAGTACATCGACAACTATGCGAATCTGCTGGCGGGCAAGCAGAGCATGGCCGACCGAGGATTGGAGTACATTGCCGGCCGCACGAGCCTGAACGCCGGCAACAAGCTTGTGTCGATGTTTGCCAGAGCACAGGTGGCGGGCAACCTCAGCTCGGTGCTCAACCAGAGCTCGCAGCTCAAGGACATTGCGGCCGAGATCCCGGCGAAGCATATCACGAAGGCCATCGGAGATATCTGCCGCGGCACCGGCGGCAAGCCGTGGAACGTGAAAAACACGGAGATGTTCAATAGCTACGATCTGCTCACCGGCAAAAAGGGGATCGAGTATCTGACGGCGAAGGACAATAAGGCGAACGCTTTTGTGACCGGCCTCTTCAAGCCGGCGGACATTGCGGACAGCCTTGTTTCGGCGCTCGCGGTGCAGAGCAGGTACAACCAGCTCATTAGCGAGGGAAAATCGGAAGCGGATGCCAAAACGGGTGCGGACAGATGGGCGACGAGCATCATGGCTTCGCGCATGAAGGGCTCGCGACCGATGATCTTCGAAAGCAAAAATGTGGTGACGCAGATGATCTCGATGTTTCAGGTCGAGGCGGCAAACAGCTGGGCTCACCTGACGCAGGACCTGCCGGCAAAGGTGAAGAGCATCGAAACGCAGTACGGCAAGGGCGCGGCACAGAAGTATGTTGCGGTGACGGCGACAAAGGGGCTGCTTTCCGCTTTTCTGATGAATCGGATCGCGGAGGCAGCCTATGGCGGTACGCCTGCGAGCTTTGATCTGCTCGGCTATGCGGCGAGATTCATCTCGTCCGGCATGGGCATCACCGTCAACGAGGGGCTGAAGCGCATTTTTGAGGATATGGCGGAGACCGTGTTCGGAGAGAACATCTTCGGCGGAGACGACGAGGATGACGAAGATGACGAGGACAAGAATCGGACGTTTGACTTCGATGCAGCGGTCAGCGATGCAGCATACGATATCAGCAACGACATCCCGTTCGTGCGCGGCGTCTCCGGCGCACTGGGCCTCGGGGATCAGACGCTGCCGCTGGCCAACGTTGCCGAGGCAGTCGGCGGTGTGAAAAACGCTCTGACAGCGGAGGACAGGAGCGCGGGTCAGATCGCGGATGCTGCGTTGGAGCTTGGCAGTACGCTCGCACCGGGCGGCCGTCAGCTTCAGAAGACGTATCAGGGTGCAAAGACGATGCTGCAGGGCGGACGCACCTACGGCTACGGTGACAAAAAACGGCTGCAGTACACCGTGGAGCAGACACCGCTCAAAGCGTTTCAGGCTCTTGCCTTCGGCAACAGCGGACTTTCGGAGACAAGAGACTTTTATGCGGGGGATGCTAAGGGATTGAGTGTAAGACAGACACAGGCGGTTGAGGAGCTGCACAGCATCGGCGTGGATCGCACGGAGGCTTACGGTATCATTCGGAAGATGCGGGGAGCAGAGAAGCAGGCGGACAAGGCAAGGATCGTTGCCGCGAGTGATCTGACGGATGAGCAGATGATCCGGCTGTATGGAAGCATCTCGAGCGAGAAGGAAGCGGAGAACATTGCGGCGGCCTATAGTGCAGACATCAGCCCAGCGGTGTACATCGGACTCAAGACGAAGGCGGGCGCAATGGAAGCAGACCGCGACGCCGATGGTGAGGTCATCAACGGCTCGAAACGGGAAAAGGTGCTGAAGCTGATCGACAGCATGGAGCTGAGCGATTACCAGAAGGACGTGCTTTATCTGACTGAGGGGTATTCGGAGAAGACGATCGATGATGCGCCGTGGAACCAGAGTGAGTATGAGAAGTATCGGCTGAAGCTTCCAAAGTACGAGCTGCCGGAGTATGAGCTGAAGGTGAAGCCGCTGCCGCGACCGTGAGCAACAGAAAAGCCCGTCTTTTCGACGGGCTTTTTCCTATGGCTGGCAAATGAGGCAGGGGGAGTATCCACGAAAAATACATTGGTCGCGGGATGTGGGAGTAACGCTGTGTGACAGGCCGAGCACGGTGCACGATGCGCTTTTGTGATAGGCTCTTGATGCATCGCCGATATAAACAGTCGTTGCCTGGAGATTCTCGAGGGACCCTTCTAAAAGTTCGACGCGGGTACGCAGCATATTGATCGTATCGTCATTGAGACGGATCTGAGCGTTTGCCTTTTCGAGCTCACCGGTCAGGGAGGATACTTCGTTACGGGATTGCATGAGGAGACAACAGACGACCGCGAGTGCGCAGATGCAAATGGCGAGGGCGAAAAGAAAAAACTTATCGGAATGAGAGAGTGCACGACGCATTTGAAACAGCTCCTTTCTTCGATGATGAAACAATATCATTGAAGAAAGGAGACTGTCAAGCACATAGATTTGTTACTAACAGGTTAAATCTGTACATAATGACGGGTTGCGAAAATGGGGGATTTGAAAGGGAAAGTCAAAGAATGCGAGGGAGAAAGAGAAATTTACTGGAAAATGGGGCGAAAGGGATAAAATTGTGTTAAGATTGGCCGCTTTGGGCATTTCGCCGCGGCTGCATAAAACGCCCGCCTTCGCGCGAAGGGCGCAGAAACGTAAATTTCTCTTGTTATTCTCCCCGGTATCGTATATAATACCATTGATTACGCAATGACGGAAACGATTTTCCAAACGCAGCTTTGCAGAAAGGATGCGCGAATATGATAGAACTGAAAAACGAAAAGGGCAGCGTCTTTGTGAGCGACACCGCACTCTCGAGCATCACCGGCGCGGCGGCGACGAGCTGCTTCGGCGTGAAGGGCATGGCCTACCGCTCCATGACGGACGGTCTGGTCCATCTGCTGCGGCGGGAAGCCATGAGCAAGGGCGTCAACGTGATCTATAACGAGGACGAATCCATTTCCATTGAACTCCACATTATCGTGGAAAACGGCGTCAACATTCCCGCAGTGTGCCGCTCCATCATGAACGAGGTACGCTACGTGGTGAATAAGAACACCGGTGCGGAGGTCCGCGCTGTGGATGTGTTCGTAGATTCCATGATCCTGTGAGGAGGACAGCAGAAGAATGAGTAAAGAAATCACCGGTGCGCTTTTCAAGCAGATGATCCTGCACGGGGCCGCCGCTATCACGGCCCAGAAGCAGGCCATCAACGATTTAAATGTATTCCCCGTGCCGGACGGTGACACGGGCACCAATATGTCCATGACCATCGCCACCGCTGCCGAGGCGCTGCGCAAGGCCGCTCCCGCCTCCGTGGGGCAGGCATCCTCCGTCACCGCCTCCGCGCTGCTTCAGGGTGCCCGGGGCAACTCCGGCGTCATCCTCTCCCTGCTGTTCCGGGGCCTTTCCAAGGCTCTGAAGGGCATGGAGACCGCTGATGCCGCCGCCTTCGCCGCCGCCATGCAGGAAGGTGTGGCCGCCGCTTATAAGGCCGTTATGAAGCCCGCCGAGGGCACGGTGCTGACGGTTTCCCGTCTCGCTGCCAAGCGGGCTGTGGACACTGCCGCTGAGGGCGCCGACGTGGAGGCCACCTTAGCCGCTGCCATCGAGGAGGGCTATGACGCGCTGGCCCAGACCACGGACATGAACCCGGTACTGAAGAAGGCCGGCGTGGTGGACGCAGGCGGTAAGGGCTACCTGCTGATCCTGGAGGGTATGCTGGCAGAGCTCCGCGGCGAGCCCATCCCCGAAAATGTGGAGGAACCTGAGTCGCACAAGGAAAAGGCCGACTTCAACGCCATGGCGCAGGAGGAGATCACCTTCACCTTCGACACCGTGTATGTGGTGCGCAAGGCCCGGGAGGACATCGACCTCATGCCCCTGCGGGCTTACCTCAGCAGCATCGGCGACAGTCTGGTCATCGGTGAGGATGACGAGACCTTCAAGGTCCACGTTCATACCGACATTCCCGGCGCAGCCCTGACGGAATCCCAGAAATACGGCACGCTGGAGCTGGCGAAAATCGAGAACATGCGCTCCCAGGCGGATGCCCTGGCCGCCGGTAAGGCCGCCCAGAGCACCGATGACCTGGAAGCCATTGAGGAGGAACTTGAAAACGGCGAGAGCGGCCACAAGGTGGCGGCTCCCGAAAAAGCCGTGGGCTTCCTGGCTATCTGCGCCGGGGACGGCCTGGCCGCCGTGTTCCGTGACCTGGGCTGCGACGCCGTAGTCTCCGGCGGGCAGACCATGAACCCC
>ERZ772889.3544-NODE-3544-length-10722-cov-7.216087_pt1 | contig 10722 bp, 11 predicted proteins | sample MGYA00512127_ERZ772889 | MGnify/ENA primary metagenome ERZ772889 (study PRJEB29015, sample SAMEA2737689) | human gut metagenome | biome: human gut; feature: human-associated habitat; material: faeces | place: China | collected 2012 ... | reverse complement strand
TCACCTGTACTATGCGGCAATGCATCACCCGAAGATTACACAAGAAACTTTCCTTCATAAATTCTTATCAACAAAAATCCCCCGGCGGGGCGAACAGGCGGCTGCTGCCGCCGTAACACTACCCTTTTTACAGTTGAAATTGGGGCGTAAGGTCTGCGGCGACCCGCCGCGGGCGTAAAGTCTGCGGCGACCCGCCGCGGGCGTAAGGTCAGCGGCGACTCGCCGTAGGGAGGTGTGTTTATGCCGAAACATGGCGGAAATATCTATCAAAATCCGGAATGTTCCGCCGAATGGCTGGACTTTTCGGCAAATATCAACCCGTTCGGCGTGCCGGAAACAGTGCAGCATGCCATTCAGCGTGCTGTCGCTGCGTTGGTGCACTATCCCGATCCCGCCCAGCAGAAACTGCGGCAGGCACTGGCGGAATTCCATGGCAGACTGCCGGCGGAAATCGTCTGCGGTAATGGCGGTGCTGATGTGATCTTTCGCATCGCCCATGCTCTGAAACCGCAGCACGCCCTGCTGCCGGTTCCTGCATTTTCAGAGTACGAAGCGGCACTCCGCGAAGCCGGCTGCCACGTGACACACTGGAATATGCCGTTTCCGTATCAGATCACGCCTGCCCTGCTGGACGAACTGCGGCAGGGAAATTATGACATTCTGGTGCTGTGTAATCCCAATAACCCCACAGGAACCGGAATCCCGCCGGCACTGCTGGAACAGCTCCTGCATCTTGCCGCAGAAAAGCACGTCTTTGTCCTGCTGGATGAGTGCTTCTGCGATATGGCGGAAACAGAGCCGGACATCGTTTCCATGATTCCGCGGCTGTCGGAGTTTCCACATGTGCTGGTGCTGAAATCCCTGACGAAACTGTACGCCCTTGCCGGTCTTCGGCTGGGTTACGGCATCTGTTCCGATCAGAAAGTGACGGCAAAAATCGCACACACCGGACAGCCGTGGTCGGTCAATCTGCTGGCAGAAGCTGCCGGCATCGCGGCACTGTCGGCGGAGGACTATCGGAAAATGTCGCTGGAATTTCTGCAAAATGAGCGTTGGCGGCTGTTTGACGAACTGGGAAAACTGGGGTTCCGTATGTGGAAACCCAGTGCCAATTACGTGTTCTTTCAGGCGGAACAATGTCCGGATCTGGACAGGCAGCTGCTGTCCTACGGAATCCTGCTGCGGCATTGCGATACCTATGACGGACTGGACGCGACTTATTATCGTGCAGCTGTGCGGCTGCCGGAGGAAAATCAATATCTGCTGCACTGTCTGCGGTGCATTCTGGGCGAGGAGGGATTGTTATGGCAGCAAAATCACTAATGGTACTGGGGACAATGTCGTCTGCCGGAAAAAGTTTTGTCACGGCAGGGCTTTGCCGGATCTTCCGGCAGGACGGCTACCGGACAGCCCCGTTCAAATCCCAGAACATGGCACTCAATTCCTATATCACCGCAGATGGCATGGAAATGGGACGGGCACAGGTGATGCAGGCGGAAGCGGCAGGTATTGCACCAGACGTTCGCATGAATCCGATTTTGCTGAAGCCCACCAGCGACAGCGGCTCGCAGGTGATCGTCAACGGCGAAATCTACGGCACCATGCGTGCACAGGAATATTACACGAAAAAGCAGGAACTGATTCCCTACATTCTGAAAGCCTATCACGCTCTGGCAGCGGAAAACGACATCATCGTACTGGAGGGTGCCGGCAGTCCGGCGGAGATCAATCTCAAGTCAGTGGACATTGTCAATCTGGGCATGGCGGAACTCTCGGATTCTCCGGCGATTCTGGTGGGGGATATTGACCGCGGCGGCGTGTTTGCATCACTTTATGGTACGATCATGCTGCTGGACGATGCGGAACGCCGCCGGATTCAGGGTATTGTCATCAACAAATTCCGCGGAGATGTGGAAATCCTGAAGTCGGGGCTGACTATGCTGGAGGAACTGACTGGTATTCCCGTGCTGGGCGTGGTGCCGTATCTGCCGTTGGAACTGGACGATGAGGACAGCCTTTCCGAACGGCTTTCCCGACGGGAAGCGGCGGCGGAATCTCTGCTGGACGTGGCGGTTATCCGGTTTCCCCGCATTTCCAACTTTACGGATTTCGAAGCGTTGGAACAGGTGGAGGGCGTGTCGGTGCGGTATGTTTCCCGACGCGGCGAGCTGGGCACACCGGATATGATCCTCCTTGCAGGCACCAAGAGCACAATGGCGGATCTCCGCTGGCTGCGGCAAAGCGGACTGGAGGCGGAACTGCTGAAATGCCACGAAAAAGGCGTGTTCCTCATGGGTATCTGCGGCGGTTTTCAGATGCTGGGAAAACGGCTCTGCGATCCGGAACAGGTGGAGGACGGCGGCGAACTTCGCGGCATGGGGCTGCTCGATGTGGAAACCGTTTTCCGACCGGAAAAGCATCGTGCTCAGACTGCCGGAAGGGTTGCCCGTTTGTTCGGACAGCTGGAGCCGCTTTCCGGCTGTGCTGTGCGGGGCTACGAAATTCACATGGGCGAAACGGTGTACACGGAAACGGCAAAGCCTTTTGCCATGCTGACAGACGGCAGAAAGGACGGCTGTGTTTGTGCAGACGGCACAGTTTGCGGCACATATCTGCACGGTATTTTCGACACGCCGGAACTGACGCAGAAGCTGGTGCAGCTGTTGTTGGAGAAAAAGGGCATTTCCGGAACGACAGTGCCGGCGGTGGACTTCGCGGCAAAAAAAGAACAGGAATACGATAAGCTGGCTGATCTGCTGCGGGAGCATCTGGACATGCCGAAAATCTACGACATTCTGAACAGCTGGGGGAAAACGCCATGAAGCAGCTGCGGGAGGGATACACGACCGGCTCCTGTGCGGCGGCGGCAAGTTTTGCCTCAGTGCTGTGGCAGACTTCCGGCAAGTGTCCGGAGTGGGTCGAACTGGAAGTGCCGGCGGGAAAGCTGCTGCATCTGGAAATACAGGCAGAAGAAGCCTATACCTGCGGTGTGCAGAAAGACGGCGGCGACGATCCGGACGAAACCAACGGCTGTCTGGTGACGGCTTCTGTGGAGATTCTTCCCGCTGCCGGAGCCGTGCAGTTTCGTGCCGGAACTGGTGTGGGGACGATCACCCGAAAAGGGCTGAAACTGCCGGTGGGAGAACCGGCAATCAATCCGGTGCCGCGGCAGATGATCGAAAAGGCTGTGCGGTCTGTCATTGGAGAAAAGGGTGCAGTGGTGACGATCTCCGTGCCCAACGGGGAAGTGATCGCAGAAAAAACATTCAACGGACGGCTGGGCATTACCGGCGGGATCTCCATACTAGGCACCACCGGCATCGTCCGCCCCATGAGCGAAGAAGCCATACGGGAAACCCTGTATCTGGAGCTGTCCATGTGCCGGCAGGAGTACGGCACTGCCTGTGCCTTTGTGACGGGCTATGCGGGGGAGTCATTTCTGAAGCGGCAGTATCCGCAGGGAAAAGCCATTGTGCTTTGCAGCAATTATCTGGGCTATCTGCTGGACTGTGCAGAAGAACTGGGCTTCACTCATGTGCTGCTGGCAGGCCGGACGGGAAAGCTGGTGAAGCCGGCAGCGGATATTATGTATCTGCACAGTCACACTGCCGGCGGACAGCGGGAAGTGATCTGCACCCATGCGGCACTTGCCGGAGCGTCCCGTGCACAGGTGCAGCAGCTGTATCAGTGTAACACCACACGGGACATGACGGAACTGCTCTGTACCTATCCCCTTGCGGAGCAGGTCTGGCATACCATTGCAGAGAAGGTCTGCGAAAACTGCATGCGGCGTACCCATGGAAAAATACAGGTGGGGCTGCTGCTGCTGGACGAAAATGACAGGATTCTGGCGGAGAGCAGCCAGACGGATTCCATCAGAAAGGCGTGGTTGACATGCGGCACAAACTGATTCTTGCCGGAGGCGGCAGCGGCACGGCGGAGTATCTGCTGCCGGCAGCAAAAAAAGCACTGGAAGAAGTGGAACTGGTCATTGCTTCTCCGCGGTTTCTGGAACTGCTCCACGCCAGAAAGACCATGCCTATGGGGCATATTTCCGAACTGCTGGAATCCCTTCCGGCAATGCTGGAACGGGAGAGCATCGGCATTGTGGTTTCCGGCGACCCGCTGCTGTACAGTCTTTGCCGGACGCTCCGGAACCGGTATCCGGAACTGGAAATGCAGGTGATCCCCGGCGTGGGATCGCTGCAGCTGTTGGGGGCGGCGTTTGGGCTGACGATGGAACAGGCGAAGATTTGCAGCATTCACGGCAGGGCGTATCATGCCGGCACCATTGCCTGCACGGTTTCGGAGCATGCGGAAACTTTTTTCTTTTGTTCCCGCACACAGGGACCGCGGGAGATCGCGGCGGCATTGCTGACATACGGGCTGTCAGATACGGAAATTTTCGTGGGGGCAGATCTGACCTATCCCACCCAGAAACTCTGGCACGGCACACCGGCACAGGCGGCAGAACTGGACGATCCGGAACTGTGCGTGGCGGCGGTGCGGAATCCGGCTCCCAAGCCGGTGACCAGACTGGGACTGCTGCCGGACAGTGCATTTCTGCGGAATCGTTCGCCTATGACCAAGGAGGAAGTCCGTGCGGTGATACTGTCCAAGCTGCAGCTGAAACCGGACGCGGTCGTCTGGGATCTGGGGGCAGGAACAGGCAGTGTTTCCATAGAATGTGCCCGCATGTGTCCGTTCGGGGAGGTCTACGCGGTGGAGTATAAGCCGGAGGCACTGGACATTCTGGAACAGAACAAGACACGGTTTCAGACGAAGAATTTGCAGATCATTGCCGGCAGGGCAGAAGAACAGGTGCAGCATTTGCCGGTGCCGGACTGTGTCTTTTTGGGTGGCAGCAGCGGTGCGGCAAAACAGCTGGTTGCCGGTCTGCGGCAGCTGCGGCAGCCGGTACGGCTGGTCGCCAGTGCGGTGACAATGGAAACGCAGGCGGAACTGTTTCCGCTGTTGCAGGAACTGCCGCAGTTCGAAGTGGTGCAGCTGGCAGTCGGCTGCGGAAAAACGGTGGGAAATTATCACGTGCTGGAGGGCAATCATCCGGTGCTGCTGTTCTCGTGCATGACAAAGGAGTAAACCATGAAACAAGGAATTTTTTATGCGGTAGGCGTTGGGGCAGGTGACCCGATGGACATGACTCTGCGGGCAAAGGCAGTGCTGGAACAGGCAGACATCATCGTCACGCCCATTCCCAAAGCCGGCGGCACATCTGCGGCATATGCCATTGCGGCACAGGCGGCAGACCTCTCCCATGCGGAACGGCTGGACATTCTGTTTCCCATGCAGGCACACAACGACTATCGGGAACGGCTTCGTTCCGGTGTATTGCAGCCGGTCTGTACAGCCCTGGACAGCGGCAGGCAGGTGGCAATGGTGACACTGGGTGATGTTTCTGTTTACAGCACAGCTTCCTATGTGCGGCAGCTTCTGGCGGAAAAGGGCTATGCCACACAGGTGATCGCCGGTGTGCCGTCCTTTTGTGCCGGTGCGGCAAAGGCACAGCAGAGCCTTTGCGAGAACAGCGAGTCCCTGCGAATTCTGCCGGCAGTGCATTCCCGTGAAGCGGTCGAAACCGCACTGGAACAGTTCGACAATCTGGTGGTGATGAAAGCCGGACGTGCTATGGCGTGGCTCCTGCCGCTGCTGCGGGAACGGGGACTGCTGGAACATACCACCATGCTCCGCGATGTGGGCATGCCGTCGGAATACATCGGCAAGCCGGAACTGGAGCCGTATTCATATTTTACCACACTGCTCATCAAGGGAGGAGATCTGTAAATGGTATATTTTGTAGGTGCCGGTGCCGGTGATCCGGAACTGCTGACAGTCAAAGGCAAGCGGCTGATCGACAACGCCGATACAATTATTTATGCCGGTTCGCTGGTGAATCCCGCGGTGCTGGCAGAACGCAAGCCGGATTGTCAGGTGTACGACAGTGCTGGCATGACACTGGAAGAAGTCCTTGCTGTGATGCAGGAAACAGAAGCACAGGGGAAAATGACTGTCCGTGTCCATACCGGCGATGCTTCCATTTACGGGGCGATTCGGGAACAGCTGGACGCGTTGGACAAGCTGGGAATTCCTCATACAGTGGTGCCGGGAGTCAGTTCGTTTCTGGCTGCGGCTGCGGCAATGCAAAAGGAATACACCCTGCCGGACGTGACACAGACGGTGATCCTCACCCGCATGGAGGGCAGAACACCGGTTCCGGAACGGGAACGGCTGGAAGAACTGGCGAAGCACCGTGCCACCATGATTATTTTTCTTTCGGTGGGACGTATTGCGGAGCTGGCGGAACGGCTGCGGACGGCTTATCCGGCAGCCACACCGGTGGCAGTGGTGTACAAGGCAAGCTGGCCGGAGGAAAAAATCGTGACCGGAACCCTTCTGGACATTGCCGAGAAAGTGCAGGCGGCAGGCATTACCAAGACTGCACTGGTGACTGTGGGCGAATTTCTGGGGGATACCTATGCCCTGTCGAAGCTGTACGATAAAACATTTACCCACGAATTCCGAAAGGGTACCGAAGCATGAAAACGGCGTATTTCTGGCTGACACCGCAGGGGAAACAGCTGGCAGAACAATTGCAGGCACACTTCGGCGGCATGGTGGAACCAAAGGCAGATTTTGCAGAAGCAGTGCGGCGGGCGTTTGCAGACTGTGATGCACTGGTGTTTGTCATGGCGACAGGTATCGTGGTGCGTACCATTGCTCCGCTGGTGCAGTCCAAGGCATCTGATCCGGCAGTGCTGGTGCTGGATCAGCGGGGAAAACATGTCATCAGTCTGCTGTCCGGTCATCTGGGCGGTGCCAATGCTATGGCAGAGCAGGCGGCGGCGTATCTGGGCGGAGAAGCTGTCATCACCACGGCGACTGACGTGGAACACGTGCCGGCGTTCGATCTGTTTGCCAAGGAAAATCATCTGACTATCGAAAATCTGGAAGAACTGAAATATATCAGCGGGGCATTGGTGGCGGGAGAGCCGGTTTCCCTTTGCACAGCGTTCCCGGTGGAAAAGAACGCGTTTCCGGAAACGGTACAGATACAGCCTTTCTCCGAAACGCCCCGGCATGCCTGTGCTGTGGCAATTGCAGATACCACGGAATCTGTCGCGGCACCCCATGTACTCTATCTGCGGCCGAAAAGTCTGGTGCTGGGGGTGGGGTGCAAAAAGCAGATCCCGCCGGCACATCTGGAACAGTGCTTCCGGACGTTTTTGCAGGAGCACCACCTCAGTCTTTCGGCAGTGGAAAAGCTGGCGACCATTGGGCTGAAGCGGGAAGAGCCGGCGATTCTGGCACTGTGTGAGAAGTACCGCCTGCCGCTGGAGATCGTGGCAGATGCAGATATTCAGGCTTGTGCGTATCCCTTTGCTGCATCGGCATTTGTGCAGCAGGTCACAGGGCTGCCTTCTGTTTCAGAGGCTTCTGCCTATCTGGCATCGGGCTGCGGGGAGGTGCTGACCGGAAAAGTGAAGTACAGCGGTGTCACGTTTGCCGCCTGTCGGAAAACAATCGAGCCGCTGCATTGGAAGGAGCGAGGGCAATGAAACCGAAAATTTATGTTGTCGGGTTTGGACCCGGAGAACGTCCGTATATGACACAGCAGGCAGTGGATGCTATGACACAGGCAGATCTGGTCGTGGGCTACACCACATACGTCCGCCTGCTGGAAAAGCAGTTCCCCGAACTGCAATATTATGCCACTCCCATGCGGAAAGAAGCAGACCGCTGCCGTGTTGCAGTGGAAGCGGCACTGACCGGAAAAACAGTAGCTCTGGTTTCCAGCGGCGACAGCGGTATTTACGGCATGGCTGGAGTGCTGCTGGAAATTGCAGCGGAGATGCAGGCAGATGTGGAAGTAACTGCCGTTGCCGGTGTCACGGCTGCCAGTGCGGCGGCGGCAGTACTGGGAGCACCGCTGATGCACGACTTTGCCGTTATCAGCCTGAGCGACTGCATGACACCGCTGGAACAGATCTACCGGCGGGTCGCACTGGCGGCGGAAGCGGATTTTGTCATCTGCCTGTATAATCCTAAATCCCGTTCCCGCACGGCGTATCTGGCAGAAGCGGCAAAGCTGATACAGCAGCACCGCAAGCCGGAAACACCGGTGGGCATTGTCCGGAATGCGGGACGGGAAGGGGAACGGGTCTGGATCACCACGCTGGAAAAACTGCCGGAAGAACCGGTGGACATGTTCTGTGTGGTGCTGGTGGGCAATTCCCAGACCTATGTGCAGAACGGCAAAATGATCACGCCACGCGGCTATTGTGTCAGACGGGAGGAATCGCGTTGAAGATCGCTGTCATTGCCGGAACCAGCGAAGCTACGGAACTGATCGCGGCACTGCCGGCGGAAGATACTGTCACCGCCTTTGCTGCTACGGCATACGGGAAAGAAATTCTGGCGGGACAGCACTGCACCGTGCATGTGGGACGGCTGGACACGGAAGGGTTCCGGCAGGCTCTCCGCGGTATGCATGCCGTGGTTGATGCGTCCCACCCCTTTGCACAGGAAGTGACAAAAACCGTGCGGCAGGTCTGTACTGAATTGCAGCTGCCTTATTTTCGGCTGGGACGGCAGAAGATGACGTATGCCTATGACAAGCTGGTGCCGGTGGATTCCAAAGAAGCGGTGGCAGCTTATCTCGCCGGAATTTCCGGAAACATTTTGCTGACCACCGGTGGAAACACCCTTTCGTTTTATGCGGAAAATGTGCCGGAATTTGCGGTGCGGGGGTGGGCGAGAATTCTGGACACACCGGATTCCCGCCGCCTGACGGAGCCGTTTCAGGCACATTGTATCTACGCCAAGCCGCCTTTTTCGCAGGCGGACACGGAGAAGCTGCTGCGGGAACATCAGATTGCTGTACTGGTTTCCAAGGACAGCGGCAAACGCGGCGGCGTAGCAGAAAAAATTGCAGCAGCAAAGACCATGCAGATTCCGGTGGTGCTGATTACGGCACCGGAGGAATCCGTTCACACCATTGCAGAGGTCGCAGCACAATTGCAGCAGTACCGGAGGAATTTTTATGGAACCGATCTATCAGAAACCCATGGACATTGAAGCGAGAAGCATGGCGATCATCGAGAAACACCTCACCGGCGTAACACTGCCGGAGCCGGAACGGAGCATTCTCAAGCGGGTGATCCACACGACTGCCGATTTCGATTACACGGAAAATCTGTGCTTTTCGGAAAATGCCGTGTCGTCTGCACTGGAAGCCCTGCAAAGGGGAGCACACATTGTGACGGATACCAATATGGCACTTTCCGGCATCAATAAGCGTTCACTCCACGGGCTGGGGTGCGAAGCGTATTGTTTCATGTCCGATGCAGACGTGGCAGAGGAAGCCAGAGTGCGTGGTGTGACGCGGGCAATGGTTTCCATGGAAAAGGCATGCCGGCTGGACGGGGACTTGATTTTTGCAGTGGGAAATGCCCCGACAGCTCTGATACAGCTGGACGAACTGATTCGTGCAGGGAAGCTGCTGCCGAAGCTGATCATCGGCGTGCCGGTGGGATTTGTCAATGTGGTGGAAGCCAAGGAACTGATCATGGCACAGGAGCAGGTGCCGTATATTGTGGCAAAGGGGCGAAAGGGCGGCAGCAATGTGGCGGCGGCGATCTGTAATGCATTGCTGTATCAGCTGTACCGGTAAAAACAGAATTGGAACCGGAGAAATTTTCAGCACAAACACAAAATATAATATATAAGGCAATACCGCACAAAGAGCGTCTGGCGACTTTGCACGCCATCTGCTTGCAAATTTCCCGTCATATTTCACAAAAATGCTCGTGAATACATCCAGTATTCACTCCGCTTTTTGTTTCATCTGACGAAAAATTTGACGACGCATCTGTCGCACAATCTTTGTGCGGTATTGCCATAAAGGAGATCTCTGATGCATAATCCAATACAAGACCTTACCAAAAAGGAATGGCTCCTCTGGCTGGGATCGCTGTTGATCGTCATTCTTTCCAATCTGGTATCCGGCAGTGTGGACGTTCTGACACTGGTTGCCGTCTGTGTGGGCATTACTTCGCTGATCTTTGCCGCAAAGGGAAACGTCTGGGCACAGATTCTGATGATCGTGTTCAGCATTCTGTACGGCATCATTTCGTGGCGGTTCCGCTACTGGGGTGAGATGATTACTTATCTGGGCATGACCATGCCCATGGCGGTCTGGTCTACGATCACGTGGATCCGGAACCCGTCAAAAAACGGAAACGAAGTGGAGATCCAGAAGCTGAACCGGAAACATATTGCGGGGCTTTCTGTTTTCAGCGTGGCGGTAACTGCGGCTTTTTACTACATTTTGCACGTGCTGGATACGCCGAATATCGTGTTCAGTACCATTTCCGTTACCACCAGTTTTCTGGCGGCATCGCTGACCATGCTGCGTTCCTCTTATTATGCGTTGGGGTATGCCATGAACGATATTGTGCTGATCGTGCTGTGGGTGCTGGCATCGCTGAAAAATCCGGCGTATATCCCGGTGGCAGTGAACTTTGCGATTTTCTTTCTGAATGACCTGTACGGGTTTGTCAGCTGGAAAAAGCGGGAAGCAGTGCAGGGGTAGTTTCTCTTTCTCATGGAATGATTCTAAAAAAGGCAGCGGGAATTCTTTCCCACTGCCTTTAGGCAATACCGCACAAAAAGCGTCTGGCGACTTTGCACGCCATCTGCTTGCAA
>ERZ772889.3537-NODE-3537-length-10738-cov-4.054385_pt1 | contig 10738 bp, 7 predicted proteins | sample MGYA00512127_ERZ772889 | MGnify/ENA primary metagenome ERZ772889 (study PRJEB29015, sample SAMEA2737689) | human gut metagenome | biome: human gut; feature: human-associated habitat; material: faeces | place: China | collected 2012 ... | reverse complement strand
AATGACTCTAGACCTGATTTTTATAAGGCCGGTGTAGAATTAAAAGTGACACCTTATAAAGTAAATAAGAATGGTACACTAGTGGCGAAAGAAAGATTGATTATCACTATGATTGATTATTTTTCGGTTATAGAAGAAAGTTTTGAAAGTAGCCATATGTGGAATAAGGCAAGATTGATTTTGCTTATATATTATTTTTATCAACAGGAAATACAAAGCCGACTTGATTATAGAATTGGATATGCAAAACTGTTTTCACCGCCAGAGGCAGATATTAAAATAATAAAAAATGATTTTGAGATTATTGTCGAGAAAATAAAAGCAGGAAAAGCTCACGAATTATCAGAGGGTGATACGATGTATTTGGGAGCTGCGCCTAAAGCAGCAACATCAAAAGATAGGAGAAAACAACCTTTTAGCAATGAGCCTGCTAAACCAAGAGCATTTGCATTTAAAAATTCATATATGACATATGTGCTGAACAATTATATTGTTCCGGGAAAAGATACATACGAAGCTATTATGCAAGATGGAATCGAATGTAATTTTGAAGATTATGTTATATCAAAGATTAACTCATATAAGGATTATACTGTCGAAGCTCTTTGTAGGGAATTTAAAATCGAATTTGATAAAAAACCTAAAAATCTTGAAGCAATGCTCGCGTATCGTATACTTGGCATTAAGGGAAATCATGCAGAAGAATTTGAAAAGGCTAATATTGTTGTAAAAACTATTCGAATTGGCAAAAACAACAAGATTAAAGAGAGTATGTCATTTCCGACATTCAAATTCAAAGAAGTGATAGAAGAAGAGTGGGAAACATCAGTGTTTGGTACATATTTGAGTGAGACTAGATTCTTTTTTGTGGTGTACAAGTTTGATGAAAATGATGTGCTTCGCTTAAAAGGTTGCCAGTTTTGGAATATTCCATACGTAGATTTAGAAAATGAGGTACAGAAGGTGTGGAATAGGACAAAGAAGGTGCTCATAGAGGGATTACAGATAGAACAACGTAATGGAAAGAATTATAACAACTTTCCTAATGCTTCAGAAAATCCGGTTTGCCACGTGAGACCGCATGCTCAAAATGCACAGGATACATATGAATTGCCAGATGGTAGACAGTATCCAAAACAGTGTTTCTGGTTGAATAATCATTACATTTTGTCACAATTAAAAGATGAATTTAAGGAGGGGTAGTTTATATGGCAAAATTATTGTCGAATGAAGAATTGATAGCTGTTTTAAAGGCAGACTATAGTGCGAAAACAATTAACAAAGAGTCATTATTAAGAAGACAGTGGAATATTGATACATTTAATACCTTAGAGAGAAAACAGTTGAAGTATGATAAGCTAGAAAAAAGAATAATGTTGTATAAAACAATGGAGGGAGAAGAAGTATATATTCAGTATCCAGGTAAGGAATCAACTGAAAATCCTAAGATGCCATTAGATTTTAGACCAAAAGTTAAATTGAAGACAGGAGAGTATGCAATTGATTTATCCTTTGGTGCTATATGGGATATATTAGATGATATTTCTAGAAATCATAATGCTTATTTGAAGTACGTAGCTGCTTTATTTTTTAGAATGGGTTATAAGCATGAATATAAAAAAATAAAGATGAGTTATGATTGTGAAATAGTAAAAATCAGCAAAGTTGGAGAAAAGATTGAAAAAAATGAGAAAATTCAGCTAGAGTGGTATACTATGCAATTGGAAGAAGATGTTTGGTATACACTCAATGATAAGATGGGATGGATAAATCTTGGGAACAATCAAGTAATTTCATTTGAAGGTTTTATTAAATTGGTGGATTTATTGTTTCAGAATGAAGATTGTAAGTATTATTATAAAAACATTGTTATAGATAAGAAAGATAAATACAAGTTATCTAGTGGTAGAACAAATTCAAGTGCAGCAAATCTATTTATACTTAATTATTTAGAAGGAAATGTTAAGTTGTCAAAATTACTTGATGCATTCCAAAAGAGTAGGGGAGTTCCTATGATAAAAAAGAGTGATTACTCTGTGGTGACCGATAAAATAGTGATTAATGTCGATATAGAATCAAGATAATAATAACCCGAGAGACTACATTGCCTCTCGGGTTTTGTTATCAGTTTCTACAGGAGTAGCTTCTTTATCAAATATTGTATTGAGATATGTTCCCATGCGAGTGATAAGCCCAACAACTAATGCGTTACCCATGCAGAAGTAGCGGAATTTTTCAGGCATTCCTGTATTGGTCCAATCATCATCGAATCCTTGTATACGCTCAGCTTCTATTGGAGTAAGAAGTCGGAGTTGTTTGGTTTGAGGATCTTCAATAACATGAGTACTTCTGTTGAGACTAGATTCGCTTGTTAACATTGTACGTGCAGGCTTATCTATTGGGTCAGGAAACGCAATAGGACCTTCAGAAAAAGTATAGGTATGACCAGTTTTACTGGTACGTTCTATTTTCTTTGCGCCCTTTAAATATTTCCATTTATCAAGGTTGTTGCCAAGGTAAAAGCGTTCTTCAACATCTTTATTAAGAAGAGTACGAAGCATTGTAGATTCTTCGTAAATAGGTGTTGTATCACATGTGTAAATTGTACCGTTATACATAAAGCCAGCATTGCCAAAAGCGTATGAAAAATGTTCAGTCACATCGGCTAAGTCAGATTCAGTTAATACGGTACTTCTGATATCATCATTAGATACACAAACAATCTTAAATGTATGAGCAAAGAAACCAATATTGTTGAAAATACAGTCTGGTCTAGCAACTGACTTGCTGATATGAGTTGAATAATTGGTTTCATTTTTGTATGCAAAAATGAAAGTCCGTCGTCTTCTCTGTGCAAAACCATATTCAGCAGCATTAATTACGCGCCATTCTACATTATACCCTAATTCGTTGAAACAAGTAAGAATAATACCAAAGTCTCTTCCACGCTGATTTGCTGGTGATTTTAGTAATCGGTCTACATTCTCAAGAATAACAAAACTAGGAGATTTTGTTTCAAGAATATCTCTTATATCCCACCATAAGACACCTTTCTTCCCGTTAATTCCAGTTGCACCAGTTCGCGCAACAGAGTAATCCTGACATGGAAAGCCACCAACTAACAGGTTATGGTCAGGAATTGAAGATTTTTCAATTTCTGAAATGTTTTTGTTAACATGGTTAATTGATTTGCCAAAGTGTGCACAATAACAGTCAAATGCATGTTGTGTTTTTTTTCCAGGTTCCCACTGATTGGCCCATACAGTGGTCCATTCTTTGCTAGCACGTTCCATTCCCAAACGAAAACCACCAACGCCTGCAAATAATTCACATATAGTTTTTTCCATCTGTAAGGCACCTCCTTATTTGGCCGAACGATCGTTCGTTTTAACTTATGGTACTATATAATTATTGAAATGTAAAGAGTAAATTTTTTAGCTTTGTTAATAGTACCATAAAAGGAATTCAGAATCAAGATCAAAAGTGAGGTTTTTAAATGAAAATCATTAGAAGATGTGTTAGAATCGATAGAGAAATCTGTACATTTTATAATACAAATTATTATACGTAAAAAGCAGGAGTTGGCGCATGAATGATTTCAGTAAAAACAGAGTACTGGCATTATATAAAATTCTCACAACATATACGGACGAGCAGCATCAGATTTCTATGCAGGATATATTGTTATATATGGAATCTGAAGGCTATTCTTGCAGTGAAGACAGTATTCTACGCTATATAAAGCAATTAAGAAATGAATTGGGTGTAGATGTGATTTCTAGTCGTGGAAGGAATGCTCGCTACTTTATCGGAACTAGACTTTTGGAAAAGGAAGAGATGAAGCTTATCATTGACTCTGTCAATGCATCTAATTTTATTGAGAAAAGTATTGCAACCAAAATGATTGATAAACTAAAGAGTACCATGAGTGCTTATGATGCTGAAGACTTAGACAGAAGTGTGTTAGGTATTAACATTGCAAAAGCGGAGAATAAGAAAATTCTCTACAATGTAAATATTATTCAGGAGGCTTTGGTAAAAGGCGTCCAGATTAGTTTTGATTATATGGGTTGGGATAAAAATAAAAAGCTGGTGAAAAAGTCTGAACGAAGATATAACATGAATCCCTGGGCATTAATATGGGCGAATGACCGATATTATTTGTACGGTTATGATATAAAAGAAACGGACGGTGTATTGAGCGAAAGAAACTATAGAGTGGATAAGCTTGACAATATTCAGTTGTCTGACATTCCGAGAGAAGGAAAAAACCAGTTCAGGAGTTTTAATGCAAATACATATGTATCAAGGCGAATGGGCATGTTCTCAGGAAAAGAGCAGGTAATAAATGTAAGGATTCCGGAGTCTTTGGTTGGAGCATTTATAGATCAGTTTGGTAAACGAATTACAATTTCTGAAGATTCAGAAGACAAGTTGTTGGTAACTTTTATTGCAGTGCCTTCGGTTATTCTGCTTGGATGGTTGTTGGGCTTGAAATCTGTAGAAGTTGTGGAACCACAGAATGTAAAAGAAGATATAATTAATTTGTTGCAACATAATATGAATTTCTATGAAGAAAAGAATTGACGCAAATATGCGGCAATTCTTTTTGCACTTCGTGGTAAAATTATATATAATTTTACTAATAACATTCACATGGGACACGAGCAAACTAATAGAGGAGGTTTGAAATTTGAAAGATTATTTATTAGATGTTATGCAACAACAAGAGCATGGTTTATATCTGTGCGAATTACCGACTGGTAACGGAAAGACTTTTGATTCGGCACAGGCAATGAAAGAGTATGCAGATTCAATTGGCGATGATACCAAAATCATTTACCTGACAACTTTAAATAAGAATTTACCAGAAGATGCATTGAGGGCGGCATATGGGAGTGAGGAGCTTTATAAGCGTAATGTATTGAGATTACGCTCTAATTTTGATGAGGTTGTAGAAAAAATTCTTGGGATTGAAGTGCCGGAGGAAATGAAAACGGATGCGTATCTTAAATTATGCAAGGATGTTTCCCTTTATCGTAATGCTGTGGAAAAAAGATATGCTGATAAGGAATATATAAAAGAATTGGCTGACAGAATAACAGAAGGGGACAGGCAGCTTCGATATGAAATTACTAAACGTTTAAAGAATAGATTTCAAACAAAGACACAGCGAAAAAATGCTATTAGAACTGATGCTAAATATAAATGGATTGGGAAATTATATCCTGCAGTATTTACAGACGATTACAAAATAATATTAATGAGTGTCAGTAAGTTTATGAAGAGAAATTCTATTCTTATTGATTCCAGTTATGAGTTTTTGAATTCGGATTTAATAGAAAACGCAGTAATTGTTATTGATGAATTTGATGCAACGAAGGATACTATACAAAGTGAGCTGATTGATAAGTCATTGGCAATGCAGGAAGACTATATACAGTTGTTTCGTCAGATATATCGTACTTTGAATCCAAACGATTTTTCTTCCAGTATGAGACAAGCTATGGATGAGGTTGAAAAATCAGGGAATAGAAATACATTTACAACACTAATGGATGAAGCAAGAAAAATTGCAGAGAATTATCATGTAAGGTTAAGTATAAAAACCAAAGAAGATTTAGTGGATCAGAGACAGATTTTCTTGTTTAATGATGGTTCATTCCATACGGTTTTAAAAGAAGGGGCACAGTATATCCGCTCATCCTTAAATAAAGAAGACAATCGTATTGATGTTTTCTTTGAGGGGAAAGATGATTTTTTCAAGAACAGAAACAAAGAGAAGGATATTGTGTTATATAGCTTATTGCGTGAGATTAATGTATTTCTTTTGCATTTTAGGTTATTTTCTATAGAATGGGCAAGAAATTACATGGAAATTATAAATAGCTCCAGAAGCGGTATCATGGATGCGATGAATTTGGAGAATGCTATTAGTACAATCCTAAAAAGATTAGAATTAACTAATAAGCAAAGAGATTTGTTGATGGGTGAAACTTGCCAAATGATTAGAAATAATCGTGAACTGATATTGGAGGATAGAAGCTTCTATCAAGTTGGCATGGAGTATTATGAATTTGAGGATAATGATTCTCATCATGACAATACAAATCTTAAATTTGTTAAGGTATATGATACTCCTGAAAAAATCATGTTATACCTTGCAGGAAAAGCAACTGTGTTTGGGATATCGGCAACTGCTGAAGTTGATACAGTTGTTGGAAATTATGATTTGAGATATTTGAAGGAGCGGTTAAAAGACAGGTTTCATAAGACGCCGGGTTATTTAAAGGACAAAACAAGAACTGCATTAGAAAAAAGATGGAGCGCTTATGCAGATGGCGAGATAAATGTACATGGGGAAGTAATCAGCAGTAATATACAAGGATTCAATGCAGAGGATTATTGCAAAACATTTATGGATGCAGAATTTGCACGTTATGCTTCAAACATTATCACCAATATAACAGATAACGAATATCAGATAATAAGATACTGCAATGTACTTCAATCAATGTGTATTTTTAATAGGAATGAAGATATTCAATCAATGTTGTACTTGGGAATGGCATTGCCGAAAAAGAACAATCCCGGCATGGATGAAGGCGTTCTGCAGCAGTTGTTTGAATACTCTCAGATGGAAACACAGCAGAGTAATAGTAGTGTTTGTTTCTTGAAAAGCGACAATTTTGAACAGGATAAGGAAGAATTGCAGCAGCGATTGTCATGTGGAGAAAAGATATTTGTTATGTCATCTTATCAGACTATAGGTGCTGGACAGAATTTACAATATAGGATTCCGAAAGGTAAAAAAGTTGTTCAACTGGGAGAGTTTACCGAAGGTGACAAGAGATTCTTATATAAGGATTTCGATGCATTGTATCTGGGAAATATAACTAATATGACAGTAAATACATATCAGGATGAGACAATAACATCTCATGATTTGTTGCAGATGTTGTTTCAAATTGAGGAATTATACGAGAACGGTGAAATGAATTATTCTGAAAAGGACCAAATGTTAAAGCTTGCGTTTCGTTCTTATACAGGAAGTGACCAATTCACTTTAAACAAGTTGTATAAGTTAAAGAGTGTAGTTGTGCAAGCTAGCCGAATGGTTTTACAAGCAGTGGGGCGTATGTGTAGAACATTTGTAAAGAGTCCTAATATATACTTGTTTGTTGAGTCGGAACTGTTAGAGAAATTGTATGTTGGTGAAATAAATAAACGTATATTATCACCTGAAATGAAAGCAATTGTATCTATGCGAGAGACAATTGGAAAGGATTATCTTCCGGACGAAAACCTTATGCTTAATAAGGCGGAAAAGATATCCTCGGTTGGTCTTTGGACGATTCGAAGAATGTTGGCAAAGGATTGGACTATTGAAAGTATGCAGTTGTGGGAACAGTTAAGGTCGTTGGTATTACAGTATCCGACGGCAAGTACATATGACTGGCAGAATAATGAATATCTTCAAAAACTTTATATTACAAGTGGAGAAAAGCGGAACCAGTATATTTACTCACAGTATTCAGATTTCAATGATGTTACTATAGATTTTGGAAACGACAAGGTGGCATTTAAAAACAGTAAAAGAGCTAAAATAAAGGGGAATTCTGATGAAGTTGCTATTTATGAAATGAGTGAAAAGGAATCCGGTTTGCAGGCGATACTTAGATATCCCGGAATGAAAGCTCATTTTGAAGAAATGGGATATGCATTGAAATTTGAAATGAATGAATATCTTCTTAGTCCAGTGTTGTTTCATAATATTTATAAAGGTGCATTGGGCGAAGTGGCTGGTAAGTTTATATTGAAAAGAGAATTGGGAATTGAATTATCACCAATAACAGTGCCGGAATATTTTGAATTCTTCGATTATAAGCTATCTGATGATGTGTATGTTGATTTTAAGAATTGGAAGTTTACATATGTGCAGGATAGAGACGAAATCAGAAAAGATATATTGAGAAAGCTGGAGGCTATAGGGGCTAAACGGGTTTATATCATAAATGTTGTATCAGATCAAAATTACAAGCCGAGTGCCATAGTGGATCAGTGCTTGGTGGAGATTCCGATGCTTATAAGAGAAGATGGTACAGTTTGTTATGAAAATTTACATATGATTTGTAAGGAGGATTTCGAAAATGTTAACTAACAGAATTAATGTTACCTACAATATAGAAAATATTGATGCTGACTTTGATATTTTTAGGGTCGAGAAGTCTAATAAGGATTATTACAAATACAATATCTTAGATTCGGCAGTATAGGAATTTAAGGCGGCAGCAGTTCAGTGGACCTTTGGCGCAACTGCATTGGTGCTGTTCCGTAAGGGTGAGGTGACAGAAAAACAATTTAAAGAAAGTATTATGAAAGAGTATGAGGATGTAAAAATTCAAAAGATTGATTTGTTTGATAGCGAGCAGTGCAATAAATGTTTTTATTTTGAAAACAGATTACTTGCACAACTCCTGATAAATTCAATGAGAACGCCTAAGCATGAGGCTTTTATGTATAATAATCTCACAGGTAAGCTTTTCTATCATGACCCATCATGGAGACATAAAGATAAATTAACAGGTAAGGTGAATTTTATCAGATTCTTGGAGATTGTTATTGATCCAGGAATGTATCTCAATTTGGAGCATAAAACCTTCAAGAGATATGATCGAGAAAGTAACGGATTGTATGTAATAGATTCAAAGACTGGTGAGTTTAGAAAAAAATTAAAGACAGATACCAATGTCATTACATACAAGGAAGGTTCCTTGCCGCATAATCACTTTAGAGTAGATAATTTTGATATATCTGATATTGCACATTTTAGGAAAAGTAAGATGGGCGTAATGGAGCAGTTTTTAAGAGATGTGAATGATAATCTTTCTAAATATATGTCCATAGACATTGTGGAGAGGGAAGATGCACAAGAATTTGATATCTCCAATTTGGAAAAGAGGGGAATATCAGAGTTTGAATATGGTGAAATGTTACAGAAAAATGGTGTTGTAATTGTAGATGATAATAACTCTGAAGTATCAAAGGATATTGTAGCAAAGCTCCAAGAGGAGTTGGAGAAGTATTATCATGTAAAGGCAGCGGTAGGAAATCTTTCGGAAGAAGCATATAATATCAGAATCATTCATGATGGTGAATATTATGCTGAAAATGAGACGCATGATCCACACAGTGATAACTTAAAAGGATATATTGTACAGCATATAACAGAAGAGGCCGAGCATTTTACAAATACAAAGGGAAGTTCTCCAGATATAAAGAAGATTGTTCAGGAACTTATAATAAAAGGTGATGTAAGAGAACGCATGATTTCAATTTTTGATTGGGAAAGACTTGATTCTGGAAAAGATTGGACCTTTGTTCTTAGAAAGAAGATAAAAACAAAATACGGTGAAAATGCAGCGCATATAAATCATGTTAATAAAAAGGCACTCAATTATTTCCAATATTATCGTTTGGAAATTGATTGCAATGGTGAAATGAAATTTGATACATTTTGTGATAGTAATCAAGATGAAGCAGAAGAGTGGAACAAGATTTGTTATGCATATGATTTTGTAGAAGACAAACATCGTGGTTCACAGAATCCGGTAGAAGGATTAATGTATTCGGATATTGATAATATTCATGCCATATTGTTAACACGCGAAAAGACATTGCCTAATATATCAGCATTAATGAATACACTTATGGAAACGGATGCAAAAGAAAGAGTTTCAAAAGAATTATTATTGGAAGCAATAGATGATTTTGAAAAAGATAATATTGATTCAAGGGAATGCATTTCTGAATGGAAAAGTAAGGTGGCTGCAGAAACAGAAATGATTACCAAGAAAGCAATGAAAAAGATTTTAAATATGCACACAAGGATTGCATCAAAATTCAATAGGTTTTTACATGAAAAGTATGGAGTCTGGATTGATGGCGAGCTGAGAAAAGGGGAATTTGAAGCGACTTACCAAATTGGAAATCTCTTAAACATCAAGTACGAATACAATGAGAAAGACTACTTAGATGGACGTACATTTGTATATTATGTGGGGGCTAAGAGTAAGAGATTAGCATATCCAAATGCTTGTTGTATGCGTAAGGTGATTTCTTTGGGAGAAGAACTTGAATATGAGGAGGCTCTTCCGTTGATGGCAGTAGAATTTGTGCGTAATAGTCAATATACGGTTCTTCCATTTCCGTTTAAGTATTTGAGAGAATATATTGAACAGTGCTAATTTATTTGACGGGTATTTGATAAAACCAGTTTATTAGCGGTATATTATGCCGGAAAAACTTGATATTTTCGGCGTGTGTTTATTTGATGGGTATTTGATAGGAATGCCGGTACATATATTTAGTTGATGGATAGTTGATGATTTAACAATTTTTCTATGTATCTGTTAGCGAAAAGGCTTTGTTTTCTGGATGTTGACGTATTTTCTGGCGTGGGAATTTAGTTGATGGGTAGCTGATAGACGGAAGGCTATTTAAACAAGAGCATAAAAAATAGCGGGGCCGCTTTTTCAGGTTCTGCCCATATCTGCATTATAGAGACCGTTCTTATATCCGGAATCTGTATGCATGATGAGAAGGACGTCTTTAACGTCCGCTCTTGACATGCCCGAAATCATGTCGTATATATATAACAAGAGCTGGAAGCTCCAATTTAGTGCTTCCAGCTCAATCATTATCATAGAAGATTATTATTTACAGACTTTTCTTCATA
>ERZ772889.3531-NODE-3531-length-10754-cov-19.176185_pt1 | contig 10754 bp, 7 predicted proteins | sample MGYA00512127_ERZ772889 | MGnify/ENA primary metagenome ERZ772889 (study PRJEB29015, sample SAMEA2737689) | human gut metagenome | biome: human gut; feature: human-associated habitat; material: faeces | place: China | collected 2012 ... | reverse complement strand
CCACACGGGCCATGGCCAGGTACATGCCGACCTCGCTGCACTCACCCTCAAAGTTTGCGCGCAGACCGTCAACGATCTCCTGAGGCACACCCTCAGCCTTGCCGATGCCGACCACATGCTCAGTCACATAGGTGTTGCCGGTCTTTTCGACAAATGCGGATGCAGGAGCCTTGCAGACAGGGCACTGCTCAGGGATAGAGCCTTCAGCGATATAACCACAGACGGTGCAGACATACTTTTTCATAGGAATATCCTCCATTGTTTTTTATTATGATCTTGGCCTCTCCTCTGGTACAGGGGGCCTTGCTTCTGAGCCTATTATAGCAACGATTCCCAGATTAGTCAAGGCTAATTTTAAGAATTATTCCTATTTATTTTTCAGACCTGCAGGTTGCCGCTGCTCGGAGCATCGGAACCGTTGGCAGCATCAAACTCGTAATCATTGCCGGGGAGGATGGCGTTGAGCAGGATGCCCACGATAGCAGCAATGGCCAGGCCGGACAGGTTGATGGAGACACCACCCACAGCGAAGGTCAGACCGCCCACAGAGTTGAAGCCCAGTGCGCAGACCAGGATGACAGCGGCAACGATCAGGTTGCGGCTGTTGGTAAAGTCCACACGGTTCTCGACCACATTGCGGACACCGATCGCGGAGATCATGCCGTACAGCACAAAGCTGATGCCGCCAATGATGCCGGTGGGGATGGTGTTGATGACGGCCTCAAACTTGGGGCTGAAGCTCAGGATCACAGCCATCACAGCGGCAATGCGGATGACGAGCGGATCGTAGATGCGGCTCAGGGCCAGAACACCGGTGTTCTCACCATAGGTGGTGTTGGCAGGGCCGCCCAGCAGACCGGCCATGGCAGTGGCAAGGCCGTCGCCCATCAGGGTGCGGTTCAGGCCGGGGTCGTTGATATAGTTGTGGCCGACCGTAGCGCTGATGGCAGCGATATCGCCCACATGCTCCATCATGGTTGCCAGCGCAATGGGGATGATGGTGAACATTGCACTGATGAACTCAGGGCTGCCGTCGATGGCGAACAGGCCCATGGCGCTCTTGTGCAGGGGGATGCCGAACCAGTCGGCAGCGGCAATGGCCTCAAAGTTGACTGCACCAGTGACCAGAGCCACAGCATAGGAGACCAGCACACCGATCAGGATGGGCAGGATCTTGACCATGCCCTTGCCCCAGATGTTGCAGACAATAACGGTACCCAGGGCCACAAAAGCCAGCAGCCAGTTGGACTCGCAGTTGGTGATGGCGGAGGGGGCCAGGATCAAACCAATAGAGATGATGATGGGGCCTGTGACCACCGGCGGGAAGAATTTCATAATGCGGCGGATGCCAAAGGTGGAGATGAGCAGGCTGACCAGCAGGTACAGAATGCCGGACAGCGCCACGCCTGCGCAGGCGTAGGGCAGCATTTTGGTATTGGCAACGGTCAGGTTGCCGTCTGCGTCAGCCAGCATGGGGGCTACAATGGAAAAACCGCCCAGGTAGGCAAACGAGGAGCCAAGGAAGGCCGGGACCTTGCCCTTGGTGACAAGGTGGAACAGCAGGGTGCCCAGACCGGCACAGAGCAGAGTGGTGGAAACGCTCAGGCCGGTGAGCAGGGGCACCAGCACAGTTGCGCCGAACATGGCAAACATGTGCTGCACGCCCAGGATCAGCATCCGTCCGGTGCCGAGCTGCCGGGCATCGTAAATGCCCTTGGAGTAATCGATCTTTTCACTCATAGAGAAGTTCTCCTTTCATCGCTGCCCAAAAAAAGAGGCATTGCCGCAGCAACGGCAGTGCCTCAATCCTTCTGGAGCAGATTCAAAAAACGGGACCGGAAGGCAAAACACGCGCTCCGCAAAGTCGAACGAAACATTTTGCTCTCCCCTTCCCTGTCTGACTTTATAAAGTATACCAGAAACCCTGCCCGGATGCAATCCGTTTGCCGCAGTTTCCCTCAGCTTTTTGGCCGAGCATCTTGAAATATGCCCCTGTCCGCACTATAATATAACCTATTGAATTGATTTGTATTTCAAGAGGAATGTTATGATCTATCTGGATTATTCTGCAAACACCCCGGTGGATGCGCGGGTGTTGGAGCAGTTCTGTGCTGTGGAGCGCCGCTGCATCGGCAACGCCAACTCTCACCACCAGGCAGGCTCTGCCGCCAAGGCAGAGATCGATGCTGCCACCATCAAAATCGCCTCTCTGCTGGGCGTTCAGCCAGCCGAGATCATCTATACCTCCGGTGCCAGCGAGGCCAACAACTTTGCTTTAAAGGGGCTGGCCCGTCTCTCCCGCCATGCGGGCAGGCACATCATCTCCACTCCGCTGGAGCATTCTTCGGTCAGCGGCACCCTGACGGCATTACAGGAGCAGGGGTATGAGATCGACCTGCTGGACGTGAAGCAGGACGGTACTGTAGATCTTGAGCACCTGAAGGCTCTGCTTCGCCCGGATACCATCTGCGTTGCCATAACGCTGGTGGACAGTGAGCTGGGTGTGGTGCAGCCTGTACAGGAGATCGCCGCCATCCTGAAAGCATACCCTCACTGTCACCTGCATGTGGATGCGACCCAGGCTGTGGGCAAGATCCCCGTTTCTTTTGAGGGCGTGGATACCATGAGCCTGACGGCCCACAAATTCTACGGACTGAACGGCATCGGCCTGCTGATCAAGCGGCGGAATCTGGCGCTGGAGCCTCTCATCCATGGCGGCGAGAGTACCACCATCTACCGCAGCGGCACCCCCACTGTGGCGCTGGCCTCCTCGCTGGCCTGTGCGCTTGATCTCGCCGTCACTGACCTGCCCGGACGTGTTGACCATGTGGCAAAGCTGAATGCAGAGCTCCGCGCCGCCCTCAGCACATATCCGCTGGTGCGCATCAACAGCCCGGAACACGCCATCCCTCATGTGCTGAATCTGAGCGTCCGTAATGTCAAGGGCACCGTGTTCCAGCGGGAGCTGGATGCCAAAGGGGTCTGCGTCTCGGTCAAGTCAGCCTGTTCGTCGAATGGTCTGCCTTCGCGTGCGGTGTTTGCGGTCAGCCGCGACCGCCGCAACGCACTGTCCTCCTGGCGCATCAGCCTGAGCCATCTGACTACCGAGGACGAGATCAAAGCCTTTTTGCAGGCGTTCGATGTCTGCTACCGTGAGCTGACCGCCGTACATTAAATAAAAAGAGGAACCAACATGAAACGTGAGCTTGAACCTTATCAGATGATCGAACGCAGTATCATCAAGAAATACCGCAAGGAGCTGTGGACCCCCTTTATCGTGGCGGTAAAGCGCTACGAGCTGGTACAGGAGGGCGATAAGATCGCCGTCTGCATCTCGGGCGGCAAAGACTCCATGCTGATGGCAAAGCTGATGCAGGAGCTGCAGAAGCACAGCGATGTTCCCTTTGAACTGGTCTTTCTGGTGATGGACCCCGGCTACAATGAGATCAACCGCCAGAAGATCGAGTCCAATGCCGAGCTGCTGCACATTCCGGTGACCATCTTCGAGAGCAATATCTTTTCCGTTGCCAACAACACCGAAAAGAACCCCTGCTACCTCTGTGCCCGGATGCGACGCGGCCACCTGTACAGCAAGGCCAAGGAGCTGGGATGCAATAAGATCGCGCTGGGCCACCACTTCAACGATGTGATTGAGACGACTGTGATGAGCATGTTCTACGGCTCCCAGATGCAGGCCATGCCGCCCAAGCTCCACAGCACCAGCTTCCCCGGCATGACCCTGATCCGCCCCATGTACTGCATCCGAGAAGAAGATATCCTGGCCTGGAAGCGCTACAATGATCTGGAATTCATCCAGTGCGCCTGCCGCTTTACTGAGAACTGCACCATGTGCGACAACGGCGGCGGTGGTTCCAAGCGGCAGGAGATCAAGATCCTGCTCCGCCGCCTGAAGCGCGACAATCCCAATATCGAAAACAGCATCTTCCGCAGCATCCACAATGTTGCCATTGATACCATGCCGGGCTATCGATCCGAGGGTGTAGATCACAGCTTCCTGGAACGATTCAATGCTATGGAAAACCACTGAGCTGCATCCGCATTTCTGCCTGCGCCGAATCACGCTTTGTACGCGATCCAACAGTAAAAAATCCCCCTCAGCTTACGCTGAAGGGGATTTTTCATGCCACCGGCGGGGCTTGAACCCGCACTCTGTCTCCAGAAAGGGATTTTAAGTCCCTCGTGTCTGCCAATTTCACCACAGTGGCGCATAGAAACCCGGCTTACAAAGCCCTGCTGCTCTGGACATTCACAGAGAGCCGGGAATAACAGGTGATGAGGTAAACATTTATCACAAGTCCGTCGTTACGGAGTTGCAAACATGTATCAAAACATGTAAGATTCACACAACGGCTATTATAATACAATAGAAACCCTGCTTTGTCAAGTTACACCTTTCCGCCATGCAGTTCCGAATACATCTTGGCACGGCACTCGGCCACAGCGGGGGTCATATTGACATAGTGCTTATGCGGCATCTCGATGCGCAACTCGGTCTCCCAAGTCTCTTCGGTCAGCTGCTTTGCGATATAGGCCTTTTTCTCGGCAATCCCGGGCAGTTCGATGGACAGCTCACCGTTCAGGATATGGGGCACCAGCAGCCGCTTGACCCTGGTGGGGGTGATGGTAATGGTGCGCTCGATGGCATCCGGGTCAAGGTTGACCATCTTTACCGGTTTGCCCGCTTCGATGACCTCGCCATCCATGGCGATCAGATCGCACTGGGCCTGACCATTTTCATCGTAGAGCCGCCAGGGCATTTTCTTGCCCGGGATGATGGCCTTGCTGGCAGAATCCGAGCACTTCATCTTGGGCTGATAGGTGCCATCCGGCAGCTTGACCGCCACCAGTTTATACACGCCGCCGAACACAGGGTCAGAAGCGGAGGTGATGAGATTTTCGCCCACGCCGTAGGAATCAAAATGAGCGTGCTCATAGAGCTCCATGTTGGCGATCTTCCGCTCGTCCAGGCCATTGGAGGCCACCAACTTGATATAGGGCTTGCCTGCTGCATCCAGTGCCTTGCGCAGGCGCTTGGAGCCACGGGCCAGATCGCCGGAATCGATACGGGCACTCTTGACGCGGCGGTTGGGGTCATTGGGGTACTTCTCGATCAGGTAGTCGTCCAGCTTGATGAGGTTGGGCAGGCCGCTCTCCATGATGTTGTAGGTATCCAGCAGCAGGCTGACGGAATCCGGGTAGGTATCCGCAAAGGCCTTGAAGGCATCAAACTCCGTCGGGAAGAACTCGATGAAGCTGTGTGCCACGGTGCCAACTGCCTTGACCTCAGAGCCATACTTCATCTCAGCCAGGCAGTTGGCAGTGCCGATGCAGCCGCCCAGAACAGCGGCATACGCGCCATCATTGCCTGCGCTCTCGCCCTGTGCGCGGCGGGTGCCAAACTCCATGACGCTGCGGGGCGTATGGGTGTTCAGGCCGGTCACACGGGTCGCCTTGGTGGTGATCAGGCTGTGGAAGTTCATCGTCTGCAGCAGGTAGGTCTCGATCAGGATCGCACCCACCAGGTCGCACTCAATGCGGACCATCTGCACATGGGGGTAGCAAACCGTGCCCTCGGGCAGAGCGTACATATCTCCCTTCCACTTATAGGTGCGCAGATACTCGCAGAATTCCTCGCTCATACCCTTGGTGCGCAGCCAGCGGATATCCTGCTCGTTGAAGTGATAATTCAGCAGGAACCGGGTCAGCTTGCGTTGGCCTGCGCTGATGGAGTAACCCATGTTGTCCGGGTTCTTACGGAAGAACATATCGAACACAAGGGTGGTGTTCTTAAAGCCGTGCAGGAACAGGCAGTTTGCCATCGTGAATTCGTAGAAATCCACCACCATGGCAGGGTTATCATAATCTTCGTCCGGAATGTACGGAACAACTTTGATCTCGTCCATGAAAAGTTTCCTCTCCTTGTACTTCGCAGCAGCGAAAAAGCCTTGCCGCTGCTGAAAAAACAGCCCCTTCTCCCCCTGCCTTTGTTCCGGCAGTGCGTGGGCCTGCACCCTGTCTTGACAGGACGTTTGTACCATGATAGCATCTTTGCCGCCCGGGTGCAAGGGCTTTTGTAAATTTCCTGCGTGCGGAAAGAAAAATCTTTTTTCGGTACTGCCAAAAGGGCCGCCCCCGAAAGCTCCGGGAGCGGCCCTGCAAGCCTGTTCAGGCTCAGCCGTTTATAATATTGGGGGTCGCATTTTTCAGCACAACGTCATGGCTGCCGCCCTCCACGATAGAGGTGGAGGAAACCACAGTCAGCTTGGCCTTCTGCTGCAGCTCGGGGATGGAGAGTGCGCCGCAGTTGCACATGGTGCTCTTGACCTTGTACAGGGTGGTCTGGACACCATCAGCCAGAGGACCTGCGTAAGGAACATAGCTGTCCACACCTTCCTCAAAGCTCAGCTTGGTGGAACCGCCCAGGTCGTAACGCTGCCAGTTGCGGGCACGGTTGGAGCCCTCACCCCAGTACTCCTTCATATACTGGCCATTGATGCGCACCTTGTTCGTGGGGCTCTCGTCAAAGCGGGCGAAGTAGCGGCCCAGCATGACAAAATCAGCGCCCATGGCCAGAGCCAGAGTGATGTGATAATCGTGGACGATGCCGCCATCGGAGCAGATGGGCACATAGATGCCGGTCTCCTTGTAGTACTCGTCACGGGCCTTTGCGACCTCGATGACTGCGGTGGCCTGACCACGGCCGATGCCCTTGGTCTCACGGGTAATGCAGATGGAACCGCCGCCAATGCCGATCTTGACAAAGTCTGCACCGGCCTTTGCCAGGAAACGGAAGCCCTCGGCATCCACAACGTTGCCTGCGCCCACCTTCACGGTATCGCCGTAGTGCTCACGGATCCAGGCGATGGTACGGCTCTGCCACTCGGAGTAGCCCTCGGAGGAGTCGATGCAGAGCACATCCACGCCAGCCTCGACCAGTGCGGGAACGCGCTGGGCATAATCGCGGGTGTTGATGCCAGCACCGACCACATAGCTCTTGTTGGCATCCAGCAGCTCGTTGACGTTCTTCTTGTGGGAATCGTAGTCCTTGCGGAACACGAAGTATTTCAGGTTGCCCTCAGCATCCACCAGCGGCAGCGTGTTGATCTTGTTGTCCCAGATGATATTGTTGCAGTCGTGCAGGGAGGTATTCTCCGGTGCGGTGACCAGCTTCTCGATGGGAGTCATAAAGGTGGTAACGGAAGCATCATCGGGGGTGTGGTTGACACGGTAATCACGGGAGGCCACAATGCCCATCAGCTTGCCGTGAGGAGTGCCATCGGCAGTGACAGCAATGGTGGAGTGGCCGGTGCGGGCCTTGAGCTCCAGCACATCGTGCAGGGTGGCGGTAGGAGCCAGGTTGGAATCAGAGACCACATAACCGGCCTTATAGCTCTTGACGCGGCGCACCATGGCAGCCTCGTTCTCAATGCTCTGGGAGCCGTAGATGAAGGACACGCCGCCCTCCCGTGCCAGTGCAATGGCCAGCTTATCGCCGGAGACCGACTGCATGATGGCACTGATCATGGGGATGTTCATTTCCAGCGGGCAGGCCTCTTCCCCCTTGCGGTACTTGACCAGCGGGGTCTTCAGGCTGACTGCCGTGGGGACATTCTCTGCAGAGGAATAGCCCGGAACCAGCAGGTACTCGCCAAAGGTGCGGGAAGGTTCTTCATAGAAATAAGCCATACTCTAAACTCCTTTTTTCTTAACGCATCAACAACGGGCCAGCATCAAAATAATTCATGTTTGCTGCTTATAAATTGATTGACTATACTTTACCACAAACCCCGTCAGAATACAAACCCCAGTGGCAACAAACTTTAGAACTGTCCTTTGCGGAAAAACAGTAAAATTGACCACCAAAAACGTGCAAGGTCATACTTTTCCGCCTGACAGGCCGGTTTTCTGGCACAAAGTGGAATGCAAAAAAGTCCGCACCGGAAAACCGGACGGACTTTTTTGCACACGAAGCGAGATACCGCCTGTGCGGTACAGTGCCGACAGCTGTGAAGGAGAACAGCCGGAGGAGGAGAAGGCCCTGCACCCGATATCTCTTATTCAACAAGAAGAAAAAGATTTCAGTCTCAAAAAGCGCTCATCGCTTTCTGTAACCATATTGTAACTCTTTTGTTCCCGTTTTGCAAGACCTTTTTCGCAGATTTTGTAACATAATTGTAATTTTTCCGGATTTATTTTGTAAATTCCAGGTAGCATTCAAACGCAGCGTGCTCTTCGCGGCGGCCCACCACATACCAGCCATCGGCCGAGGGCGCATAAAACACCTCGACCTGACTGCCCAGCGGGATCTCCCGGTGGTACTTGACGGAGACGAATTTCAACGGCCCGCCCTTGACCACCTCCAGCGGCAGGGCATCACAGGCGATGTCCAGATAGCAGGCGTTATTCACATGGCCGTTCAGGTCGCACAAGGAGTAACTGGCTGTCCGGCTGCCTGCACAGGTCAGTTCCTTTGCTTTGTGCACCAGCTGGGGCAGCTCCCCGTCCAGATTCTCGTTCCAGTAACCGGGCGTATGCCAGGAGGGCTGGCGCAGGATGCACTCGCGATCGGTATCCACCATGATCCACCGGCTGTCGATCAGAGCACACTCCTTCCCTGCTTCGTCCAGAATTCGGGTCAGCCGCTTCATCGAACCTTTCTTGCACGGCTCACAGGCGGTAACAAACGTCAGCTTTTCGGCACGCAGGGGCATCCGGGTGATCTGCGCCGCCTGTTTGCCCACCAGAAACGCCGTGTGGTGCGCCTTGAAAAAAGCATCGTCCATGCCGTAGGCGCGGGCGTGGTCTGCCGCAGCCTGCTCCACATAGCGGAACAGGGCGCTGGGCTTGATCATCCGGCGAAAATCGCCGTCTGCGTTCAGGACAGTTGTATGATAGGTATATTGATTCATACGTTTCCTTTCCAAAAGAGGACCCTCTCCGTCATTGCTTCGCATTGCCAGAGGCTTTGACGGAGAGGGCCCTTTCTTCTCAATACTGATTCCGGGTCTTTTTGCGCAGCTTGCGCCAGATATTGAAGCAGGCCAGCGCCACCATGGCAAGCAGCAGCAGCAGGAACACAACGCCGCTGCCGCCCTCATTGTAGCTCTTCATCTCGCTCCACTTTACATCGAGCTCGTTGTTGACCTCATCGCTCAGGGCGGTGAACACCTTTTCCTTGGCTTCAACTTCCTCAGAGGGGTATGCGATCTCGCTGTACTTCAGGTCCTCGTCCAGGATATCCCACACCTTCTGCATGGGGGTGGTATAGCCGATATACTCCGCATTGGCTTTTCCTATGTCCGGCTCGCACATGAAGTTGATGAACATCTCCGCAGCTTCCTTGTGCTCACTGGTGGCAGGCACCGCCATGCAGTCCACCGACAGCACACTGCCCTCCTCCGGGAACACCCAGGCCAGATCCGGGTTATCATCGATCATGGTAATGGCATCGCCGGAGTAGTACACGCCGATGGCCGCCTCGCCGCCGATCATCTTATCAAAGATCTCATCCATAACGTAGGCCTGCACCAGCGGTTTTTGCGCTTTCAGGGTCTCCACCACCTCGTCCACCTCTTCCGGGGTCTCGGGGTTGATGCTGGTACCGTTCTTGAACGCCGCAATGGCGTAGGCATCACGGCTGTTGTTGAACATCAGGATGTTGCCCGCGTACTGCTCATCCCACAGGTCAGCCCATTTGGTGGGGGCTTCCTCTACCATGGTAGTGTTATAGATGATGCCGGTGGTACAGAGCATATAGGGCACGGTATAGGCGTTGGTGGGGTCATAATCCGGATCACGGTAGACCGCATCGATGTTCTGGGAGTTGGGGATATTGCTGTAATCCAGCGGTGCAAGCATTCCCTCGGCGATCATCTTTGCCACCATGTAATCCGAAGGGATGACCACATCGTAGTTGGCCGCACCGGATTTCAGTTTGGCGTACATGGACTCGTTGGAATCAAAGGTGGTGTAGTTGACCTTGATGCCGGTAAGCTTCTCGAAGGCGGCCACCACATCCACGCTGTCATCAGAACCGTTGGAGATGTATTCGCCCCAGTTGTAAACGTTCAGGGTGAGATTCTGGCCCTGAAAGCGGGTCCAGTCGTAATCGTCCGAGACCGAAACGTCCTCGGTCACCTCAATGGTTCCGGCGGCAAAGGCGGGCGCAGCACAGCAGAACACCATGGCCAGCGTCAGCAGCAGAACAGCAAAGCGTTTCATTTTACGTCCTCCCCTCTCAGCGCCTTCTGATCCCGGCGGTACTCCCGGCTCTCCATGGCATTGGAGATGAGGATGATGGTCAGGATCACCACAAACATGATGGTGGACAGGGCATAGATCTCCGGGCTGACCTTTTTCCGGGTCATGGAGTAGATGGCAATGGGCAGGGTCTCCACCGTGCCGCAGTTGAAATAAGAGATCATAAAATCATCGATGGAATAGGTCAGGCAGATGAGGAAGGCCGACAGGATGGCCGGGCTGATCTCAGGCAGGATGACTTTGAAGAACGCCTGCCTGGGATCGCAGCCCAGATCCAGAGCTGCCTCATACAGTTTGATGTCCAGCTGCTTGAGCTTGGGGGTCACGTTGAAGATGACATAGGGCACATTGAAGGCGATATGCGCGATCAGCAGCGTGGGCATTCCCATGATGGTGTCGGGCAGCCAGGAGACTCCCTCGGCAAAGCGCTGGTAAGCCACGAACAGCAGCATCAGGGAGATGCCGGTGATGAT
>ERZ772889.3528-NODE-3528-length-10761-cov-7.756959_pt1 | contig 10761 bp, 12 predicted proteins | sample MGYA00512127_ERZ772889 | MGnify/ENA primary metagenome ERZ772889 (study PRJEB29015, sample SAMEA2737689) | human gut metagenome | biome: human gut; feature: human-associated habitat; material: faeces | place: China | collected 2012 ... | reverse complement strand
TAGGCAAAGATACAATTTTATCAGAATTACTCCTCAGGTTTTTACGTTGATCCCAGATTTTTATGTTGATCTATCTTACGTTGATTCTTGATCCGATTTTATATTATTCTGCATTATGTAGGGGTAAAAGAAAAAGGTCTTCATTGCTGAAGACCTTTTCTCTGGTGATCCGCTTGGTATCTTAAAATAGCCCTTTTTATTACCAAATATCAAACGCCATCTTATTCTGTATCAGAGTCTTCCGACATTCAATTACATTGTTCATTTTGAGTGAGTAACACAATGCGGTAACACAGTTTATAATCACTCGCAACGGACTCTCTTATGTCCGTCTTGCTGCAAAGGTAATGCTTTCTGTTGAAATACGGTTCGTTTCATGGGGCTAATTTCACTTATTTTCATTTGGCAAGACAAATAAAATCATTCATAATTCCCCCTTTTACTGAAATAATCCGACCATTCAGAAATATCAGTCTTATTCATCTAACAAGCTAAAAATAAGCATTTAGAGTATGATTTACAGTATGAAATCATACTCGATTGATAAATAGCTCTAAAATCCAGCAGTAAAGTGTTGTGAATTTTGTTTTTTAGCAGACTTCCCCTGTACCTTTGTGTCGCTTCACGGTTGGAAGGTATCACAATCGGTGGCGTATTATTACTTAAAATCAAAGGATTTATGAAACAGGAGCATTATATCAAAGTCGTGAACGATGTGGTTCAGCGTATGGAAAGGCATGCCGACATCGTGATGAATGTAAAGCAGGTGGCGGAATACCTCGGCTTATCGGTCGGAGCCGTCCGTAAGCGTTGCCAACGCAAACAATTACCTTATCATCTGAATGCAAAGCATCTTTATTTCAGCAAGCTTGAAGTGGATGCGGCTTTACTCAACAGGAAATGAAATGGGAGCGTGTTCTTTTGATTATATGGGGCAATTCTGGCGGGAGAATGAAATGCAGATGTTTTCGGCAAAGGAAACGCAACTGTATTTCTTTCTTCTTGCGGAATGCAAACGCCGATATTGGCAAGCCTCTTTCGGATGCAGCACGCAACGAATTACCAACAATCTCGGCATAAGCCGCCAGACACTCTGTCGGTTGAGGAAGAAACTGCAAGACCGTGGACTTATCGCTTACGAAGAGGGAAAAAACAATTCCTCTATTCCCGGCTACACTCTTTTAATAAAGGTGGACACCAACAAAACGGTACAGCGAAATATGACAGCAAATGGAACACTGGATGGAACGGCAGCCGGAACCATTATAAACAGTATAGACAAAATAAATAAATCTATTATTCCTAAAGAGAAACCGCTCCATTTAAACGACTTGCAGGCTCTTTTGTACGCTGACAACAAATGGTTGGGCAACGTGAAGGAATATGCGAACCAGCATGGAATAGAAGTGGACGACATGAAGATACAGGAAATGCTTGGAGAGTTCTTTCTTTATCTCCGGACATGCGGCATCCAGTCTAAATCGCCAGCCGATGCGCAGCAGCATTTTGTAAACTGGTTGATGAAAAAAGGGAATAACAGAGACTACAGGCAGAAGGCTCATCCTGCTTGGCAAGTCGGCGTAAAACTGACTGACGACAATCCGGACAAATTCAAAAACACATCAGAATGGTAGATATTAATTCAGACAACAGAATAGATTTCAGAGCGGCAGTAAATTTCTTTGCCGAGCGAAAAGTGTGCCTGCAACCGCAACGGCTGCATATCCGTTTGCCCAATGCCAAAGAAGTATTGGATGCAGGATTGCGGCATTTCTTGGGCTGTAACTACATGTGGCAGCCCGAATACGATAAGGTTGTAGATTGGTTGACTGACAACAAAGGGCTTGGACTGTTCTGTATGGGCAACTGTGGCAGAGGAAAGACCACCATTTGTTTGCAAATACTTCCCTGCATTATACAGCACTATTTTCACAAAGTATTCTCCATCTGTCTGGCACGTGAGATGAACAGGCACTATACCGAAGTGATGCGTAACCATCTGCTCGTGATTGATGACATAGGGCGTGAAGAACCGTATCAGGAATACGGCAACCGCTTCAACGTGTTCCCCGATTTTGTGGACGACTGCGAGCGTAAGGGAAAATTTTTGATTACGAATACCAACTGCACCAAAGAACAACTGGCAGAAAAGTATGGAGAACGTACCCTTTCCCGACTGAAAGCAACAACACGGTTAGTGGTCTTTGCAGGAGAGGACTTGCGGCATGGATAAATGCTGGGCTTGCCCAGATATAGCCCACTATAACTTCTCCGACAAGCTCCGAAGTTGTGGGCTCTCCCGAGGGGCTGGGCGTTGCCCCGTCCCACTTAGGACGCTGCTCTAAGAACTCGGCAAGGACTTTCTGCCCTGTGCAACCCGACCAAAGAGTGACCCCCTCTTTGGAAACTCCGCTCAGTGGCTTTTGCCCCTGAGAACCCCAAGCAGGAAGTGACCCTCTCCCTGCACCCTCCGATTAAGGCGCAGCCCTAATAACCCGTTTTGTGAGACTCAAAAAAACAGACAAGCTATGGCACAGAAAACATCCGTAAACATCAAGCCGTGCAACATCGGCAGCAGCGAGGCGCACAACAGGCGGACTGCGGAATACCTTGCCAACATCCGCAAAGAGAAGTTCTACATCCGTACCGACCTCATGGCTGGAAACGAGACATGGGTAGCACCTGATTTCAGTGAAGCCACGCTCACCGACCGATACAATCAGATAGCCGCAATGGTCAAGGAAAAGACAGGCCGCGCTATGCAGACCAAAGACCGTGAACGGGTGAACAAAAAGACGGGTAAGGTGACCATCGTCCGTGGCAGCACTCCGCTCAAGGAGGGCGTGGTCGTAATCAAGGAGGATACAACAATGGAGCAACTGCGGAAATTCTGCGAGGTGTGTAACGAGCGTTGGGGTGTCACAGCCCTGCAAGTGTTCATCCACCGTGACGAGGGGCATTACGGAACGCCAGGCGACAATGCCACATGGAAGCCCAACCTGCACGCCCACATCGTATGGGACTGGATGAACCACGATACGGGCAAGTCCTGCAAATTAGACGAGAAAGCCATGAGTGAAATGCAAACCGTTTTGGCTGAGTGCTTGGAAATGGAAAGGGGCTCCTCAAAGGCGGTGACGGGCAAGGAACATTTGGAACGCACGGACTTCATCATCGCCAAACAGAAACAGGAAGCGGAACGAGCTAAGGCGGAAAAGGAAGCAGCCATTGTCGCCAAAGAGGAAGCTGAGACAGAACGGCAGATTATCGATGGAGAGAACAAGACAAAAGAGAAATACCGCCAATCCCTTGACATCGAAATTGCCGAAAAGGAGAAGCAGCTAAAAGACGAGCGCAAGGCGAAAGTGGACAGCATACTTGACAGCGTAAGCAGCCTTGTCGGGGTTGGTAAATCCGCAGCAATCGAAAAGGAAAATGCCAAACTGAAAGCCGAGAATGAGCGCATCAGGAAAGCCTTTCCCGATGCCGTCAAAAACAAGGTGACGGAACTGACACAGGCATTGATAGCAGAGAAGCGGAAAGCCGAAGCCGAGCGTGACAGGGCTTTGGTGCAGAACCGTTCACTTGTCATAGAAAGAGACAAGGCGGTACGGCGGCTTCAGGAGCAAAAGGACGGCGAACGGCATCGCATCGACTTTGCCGTAAGCCGTGCTACGGCAGAAAAAGACAAGACCATCCGCTTGCTGCAAAGTGCGCTGAAAACGAGCAGGCATATCCTGAACGTGCTTGCCGATATTCTTTACAAGGCAAGCAAAGTCTTTAAGCGAGCCATTGATGCGATTATCCATTTCGGTACGGAACAACACAAGTCTTTCTTCGCCCCGTCCGAAGCCGCCGACATCAAGAACGTAATGCAGGAATATGGCGAAACTGCTGAGCAGCAGAAAACCATTGGCGCATGGCTCTGTGATTATGCTGAAAGTCGCCAGCCTTTTGATGAAATAAAACATCGCCACACACTTAAAGAGGTGGGCGATGTTGCAGAGGGTAAGTATAATTGGAAAATCCAAAGTCTACCCCAAATACATCGTCTCAAATATTTGTAGTCATATAGTTCATTTTTTATGAACTACTTATGGTTAAGTACTAAATCTGAAACATACAATCTTTTCTCAACTGATTTTCCAAGTAATTGCCATTCTACTTCTTTTCCAAGTAGTTGTAGAAATCTCACCCATTCTGGATAATTAATGGCACATGGATTTTTAGTAACCCAAACCTTCAAGCCATTTGCAGTACACATAACTGTATGAGAGATTGTTAACATGGTTTGCAATTTCGGCGTTCTTTTTCGACCTATGAATAAAGGTGTCGTTTTCAACAAAGAATGTCCACTATGTTTCATACGTATCCACCAAGCTGCCCGAACAAGAATTTCCACAAATATTTCAGGCACAGACATTGCCAAAAAATGTCGGAAATCATAACCTTCATAATACATTCCCTGAACAACTTCTGCTATTGTATTCTTCTCCTCACCAATCTTACCAAATTGCAGAAGGTTGAAAAATGCCATCAAAGGAACAGGAAGTCCCATAGGAGTATTGACATCCGATTTAAAATGATTCCATTGTTTTTTTATAGCATCAAGGATTTGAGTACACATGCGGTCTGCGTACACTTCCATTTTCTGTGAGGCGAATTCTCCTGTTTTACTAATGGTCGTCATTGTGCCGCGAATAACGTCAAACACACCCACAAAAAAGCCCAATACAGGGTCATGTCCCAAACTGGCTGCTCTATGATAATAAGTGGAAAGACCTTCCACGGTTATCTGGGTATTTCTATTATCTTGAGCATCATAAGTAACCTTAGTACACTTTTGGGTACTCAATTTCATCATTTCTTCTTGTGGAAATTTCTTATTGATATAAGCTTGAATCTTTTTGTTTATAAATCCCGTTGGCTCTCCTTTTTGTGAAGCTTGCGGTATTCCGACAAACAGACTATCCATTATAGCACCTAATGAACCGCATACAATACTTATTAGATAATCATGTTTATCCAAATGATGCATCTCGTCAAACTGCTTCTTGTATTTGCGTATATTTGCAGCAGCCAAAGCCTCATATTCTGATTGTTTAGCCATACGTTCTGCTCTAATTTCATTTAATACGTCTTGTTCTTCTTGTGTCAACATAATTTCCAATCTCATTAAAATAATTTACAAAATTACATCAGACTCATTATTAACATTAAAATTATCACGCATGAACTGGTTTTCATCGCGCAAATACTTAATCTCATCATCTTTATGTCGATTTTCGACAATTAGCTTTGCCCTTTTTTTTTCTGAATCATCCAATGCTATATTAACTTTTTTGCAGTCTTTCACTAAATCATCATTCTTTTCACTCAATTCTTTATTTCTTTTTAGCAATGGAATTGAAAGCACAATAGCACCTATAACAAAGCCACCCATTCCCATACCAAAATCCCTTCTTGACATTTTAAAATTGAAATTCATAGCTTATTCCTTTTTAGTTGATAATATGTTTGCTGTCAAATTTACAAGTGCATCCACGCCGCAACTCAATCCGTGAGTGAACATCTTCTGAGTCCCTAAAGCCGCTATAGAGCCTATTTTAAAGAAACTTGTAGCAGCCAGAATTCCCATCGCTGCAGCGGCACCAATTATGGGCAACATTTCTTTTGCTATGCTTCCCCATGAATTAGTTACACTCACCGTGGATGTCTTACCGCAAGTTTCCACTAACTGAATAACCATTGACCGAAAAAAAGGATAAGTGGATTCAAAATCCACGATACCTCCTTCTCGGATTTTTTCAAAGGTTTCCTTATCTACATCCAATAATTGTCTTATTTGTTGTTTGCCCGTAACTTCCGCCATCTCGTCTCTCGACATAGCCGCTATTTGAGATAGCTTGTATTTTCCCCTTAAGCAATCTGCTGCGTTTGATGCCAATTCAAATCTACGGGTGTAAATACCCGTGTCAATTCCAAGCACATCAAAGCACTTTTGCAGACACTCCCCGCTCAACATACCCTTACCTCGTAAGAACAGACTTACTTGGGCTGGATTTGTCCCTATCAACTCAGCCAGTTTTTCATTGGTTAATCCAACCAATTTCTTCCTGTTATTGATGTCATTAACTAGTCTTAATTCTTCGTTCATCTCTTCTTTTTTTCGGCAAATATATGCGGTATTTTTGGATTAACAAAGTTTTATCCGATTAAAAATTATGTTTAGCCTAATTTTTGTATTTGTTTAACACTACGTTTCACAATAAGTAATATCTAATTAATATATTTTATCAAACATAAAATTCAAATGCTAACCATTGTATAGGTTATCTCTGCCTCTGAAAAAGCTATACTTCTTTTGAATACAGGAAGGGGGTCGTTAAAATGACGACCCCCTTTCGATATAAGCACTTTAGCTCTTACTTGCGATAATTTTTTATTTCCAAACCCTAAACATCCTATCTCCAATGTTCTGCGACACATATTGCATGGGTAACTTTGCATAAATTTCGGTTGTCTTTATAGAGGTATGCCCCATCATGATTTGCAGCACCTCTTTGGATATTCCCTGCCCAAGTGCCACCGTACAGGCGAATGTATGGCGGGCAATATGTGTGGTTAAAGGAAAAGGACAGCTGAGAGCCAAGCCTATTCCTTTGAGGAATTGATTGTACTTCTGATTGGAAGTTATTTCCATCTTGTAGTTGTTGCGCTCCAAGATTTTCCGTGTGATGGGCAGGATAGGTGTGACAAACTCATTTCCTGTCTTTATGCGGTGACCGTCAATGTAGTCCTTACCGTCAATGGAAACAACGTGCTGCTCGTAGTCAAATGATTTGGCATCGCTGTATGTCATGCCTGTAAAAGTCTGGAAGAGGAAGAAATCAAGATACTTGTTCATCACTGCATCCGTGCTCTCCTCTCGCATACAGATTAGCTTTTTCAGTTGAGTTTCGGTAAGGTGAGGACGGTCGCTTTTCTCCCCACGCTTATCTTGGAAACGCTCGTATGGGTTTTCCTTGATAAGACCAAGGCGGAATGCTTCGGACACATACGATTTGAACCGCTTGTGGTAGTTGTGGATGGCTGCCTGACTTCTGACGATTGGTTTGCCTTTGGTGGTATAGGTCTGTTCTTCCCTGATGAAAAGGTCAAATTGATAGATATGTTGCAGGGTTATATCATCAAAAGTCTTGAACTTTCCGAAGCGTTCAAGTGCTTTGTAGGTGGTCAAATGCCCTTTCCGAGTACCATCACGGAGCGGGCGGTTGTTAATACGCTCCCTAAGCCACGCCATAAAGTTACGGCGGTTGCCACCGTCCGCACTCAAGTAGGTCTTGAATTGAGCAATAGTCATATCGTCCTTGTTCACCTGCATGGCGATAAGGATATGCTCGAACTCAGTTACTTTCTTTTGGATTTCCTCGTTAATAACTACGGCACGCAGATGATTGACCACCATTCCATTCTCCCATTGGCCAATGGTGACACTATGCCCTGAATGGAAATAACAGCGTTCACGACGGAGGCAAACAACGATTTCAATAGCTCCTGCGACTGTTTCCGTAGCTTTCTTCTTCCGGTTGAAGAATAATCTGATGTACTTACTCATAATGGTAACACATTTGTGAGATTGGTAACATAGCTATGGTAACACAAAACCCGTCCAAAAGGGGCTTTTTACGTCCAAGTGTGTCGCTTTTTCTCGTTTTTTTTAATGGTGTCACCACCTTGTATGCTGCCTCAAAAGAAGATGTAACTAATTGAATGCCAGCAGAATTGTACGAATTAAAAAGAAAAGGTCTTCACTACCGAAGACCTCTCTTTGGTGATCCGGTTGGGTTATGAACCCAGCGAAATACAAATCTTAAAATCAATATCTTAGCATACCACCCTCTTTAAGTGGGTACGAATTGGACACTTTTTTGAAAGAACTATTGGCTTCCCTTGTCGCGATGGTGTCTGCCTTTATCTTGGGTTCAAAGATACGACTTTATTTTGAAATACGCAAATCGCTGAAAATAAATATTCTGCGGTTAGTGCAAGGTGCAAGTATATATCTATATATAGCTTGCACCTTGCACTAAATCGTGAGAATTTACATCTGCTGATTCTGTTTCCTAAATTCGGTGGGGCTGATGCCCTTATATTTACGAAATAGTCTGTTCAAATGGCTCTCATCGGTAAATCCAAGTTCTTCTACGATTTCATTGATTCGCATGTCGGTATGTAGAAGCCTACTTTCTACAATCTTCATTTTATAATTCAAGATATATTGTTGCATGGTTTCATTGGTTTGCTTCTTAAAATATCTCCCTAAATAGTTGGGGGAAATACCAAAATGCTGACTGATGGCTTTTGCTTTAATCTTATCGGGATGATAGATGTTGGATTGGATATATTGCAGAATGTTCAATGACATTTCGGTCGAGTTTTCATCCAGCTTTTCCGGCAAGAACATGGCTACATTGCGGGCAACTACGATGATGATGGTGTTGATTAGCTGCGTAATGATTTCCGTACTATACAAATGTTTGTTCATATATTCACGGATAATGGCTTCTATCATAGGTTTCACCAGTAATTTATCTGTTATGTTCCGCAAGATGCAGCCCGGCTGATGATTGGCATGTTGCAGGATAAACTCTAAACGTTGAATATTGTCCGCACCAAATACTGCCGAATGTATGTATATGTCATTGAATTTAATATAGACGAATTTCGTCCTTGTGTGTATGTCAAACGCATGTATATCTCCCGGCGTAATCATAAACAAGTGCCCGTCATGGTAAGGGAACTTGTGGTTGTTTATCCACTGAATACCCGTACCTGTCAAGATATAAACCAACTCAAAAAAAGTATGGTCGTGTTCTTTCAATTTGGATTCGTCCAACTCACTGAATAATATTTCAAATGGCTGGTGCAGATTTTCTCTTTTCATACAAAAGCTGTTTGAACGCAAAGATACAGATAAAAAGAAAAATAATACAGGAAAATCACGCGAAATATGTATAATTTTGCCCAGATATTAAAAGTAATGAGTATGAACGATGAATTAAAAAAATGTTTGTCCGGAGAATGGTACGATTGCCATGCCCCTGTCTTTATTGAGTTTAAGAGAAAGGCTCACAGGTTATTGTTGAAATATAACGCACTGCCCTACGAAAGCAAGGAGGAAAGGCGGGCTGTTCTAAAAGAAATGCTCGGAAGCATCGGCGAGAAAGTTTCCGTCGGCAATCCTTTTGTGTGCGATTATGGCTGTAATATCCATATTGGTAACAATGTCAGCATCAACACAGGATGTACATTGGTGGATTGCAATAAAATCAGCATTGGAAATAATGTTTTGATTGCCCCCAATGTACAAATCTATACGGCAACGCATCCCATAGAATTGAACGAACGTCTGACCCCCGTAGAAACACCTGATGGAATCGAATATATCCGGCATACCTACGCTTTACCTGTCACCATTGAGGATGGGTGTTGGATTGGTGGAGGTGTCATCATCTTGCCGGGTGTTACTATCGGAAAGGGAAGCGTAATAGGTGCAGGAAGTGTTGTAACTAAATCTATTCCTGCAAACAGTTTGGCGGTAGGAAATCCTTGTAAAGTTATTCGCAAAATCAATCTTCCTCATGAGTAAAATTAAGTTAGTAGCTTTTGATTTGGACGGCACCATTGGTGATACCATCCCCTTATGCATACGGGCTTTCAAAAAAGCTGTAACACCTTATATCGGACACGAATTGTCGGATGACGATGTGATACAGACTTTCGGCTTAAACGAGCAGGGAATGATAGGGAGTATTATAGATACTCCACACAAAGAACGTGCATTAGAAGATTTCTATACCATTTATAAAAATCTGCATGAACAGATGTGTCCCCGACCATTTCCCGGAATACGGGAACTGATAACCGACTTGAAACAAAGCGGTATTATCGTGGCACTTATAACTGGGAAAGGGTCAAAGAGCTGCGACATCACTTTACAGCAATTTGATATGAACACTTTGTTTGATAAAGTGCTGACTGGCAATGCCGAGAGAAACATAAAAGCGGATTCGTTGAAATGGTTACTACAAAGCTATCATTTATCTGCCTGTGAAGTAGTATATATCGGAGATACCATTGCTGATATTATGGCATGTAAAACAATCGGAGTAGATTCTCTTTCTGCCGCATGGGGAGTATCTGAAATGGCTGCACAGGATTTAGTAAGGCATAATAAGAATGTTTTTTACGATATACCATCCCTCTACAATTATCTTCTACCCCAATAAGTCTGACTTTCTGATAAGCCTCCTGTAACAGAATATGATGAAAGAGAAAATAAACAAATTATTGGCACAAATAGATTTAGAGATTGATGAAATCGACCTCTACGGCTACGATATTATTGAAACTTCTCTTTCAATGGTTCATCGTTTACAGAATATTCTAATTGATTTGAAGACCCAGTTACAAACTTATGTGTTTGCATCAAAAGAAGAAGAAATATCTTTTTTCAAGAATCAAAAACCTGAGTTGTTAGGACGTTTATTGTATTTCTATAAGATATATCGCATTGAAACACAATGTCCGACTGGAAGCAATGAAGTCATAAAACATCATATTAACAAGGAACTGGACAGTCTGACTTACTTCTTTAATCGTAATTTGGATTTTTATCAATATTATCGTTCTAATTCAACTATCATTAGTGTCCACTAAAAAATCATAGAAGTTCTTTGAAATTATTGAAATTCAATT
>ERZ772889.3526-NODE-3526-length-10762-cov-4.592883_pt1 | contig 10762 bp, 7 predicted proteins | sample MGYA00512127_ERZ772889 | MGnify/ENA primary metagenome ERZ772889 (study PRJEB29015, sample SAMEA2737689) | human gut metagenome | biome: human gut; feature: human-associated habitat; material: faeces | place: China | collected 2012 ... | reverse complement strand
ATATCATATATTTTATTAATAATCTTATCATATAGAAATCTATAGCCAATATCATCATGCATATTATATTTGCATATTATATTTGCATTTGATATCTTTGCATTTAATATCTTTACACTTGATATCTTTACCACTCAAATTCACTTCTACACTATTCCAAAAAATCCGCAGATGTACCCCGCACATCGAGACCTCCCAACGCCCTCCCGCCCACATTCTCGGCTCAACCTTCCGCATCCAATACCATCACATACCTATAACGGCCTCAAGACTTTTTCACTCTCAACAACCCTTCAGGCCGTTCTTCTTCATCGGCTCAACCTTCCGTCCTCATCACCGTCGCATACAGACACAAGTCATCAAAACTCCCGTCCTCCACAACCAAGAACTCCTTAAAAAAGGCCCAGGGGTGTGCAGAGGGGCGCGGCCTTGTGCCCCTTTGCGGTTTCCTTTTTCACAAAAAAATAGCCCCTACATCTCAAAGATGTAAGAGCTAAATTCGCTGGATGGAGAAGGATTCGAACCTTCGAAGGCGGTGCCAACAGATTTACAGTCTGCCCCCTTTGGCCACTCGGGAATCCCACCAAGTGTTTACCTGACAATTAAAGATTATACGGCATTGTCAGGTAAATTGCAAGTGTTTTTTTAACTTTTTTTATATTTTTTTATGCCTGTGTTTCAACTTCTGTTTCAGGCTCAAATAATACTTCGAATTCTGCGCGGTTAATGCGTTCTTTCTCTAATAATAATGCGGCACATTTGTGAAGGACATCTATATGTTCTTCAATCATTGCTTTCGCATCTTTGTAGCATTTATTTACAATCTTCTTCACTTCCTGATCGATCACAGTCTGTGTGTTTTCTCCGTATGGACGCTGCTGTCCAATTTCTTTTCCTAAGAAGACTTCGTCTCCTTCACCACTGTCATAATTGATCAGTCCGAGTTCATCTGACATACCAAACTTCGTTACCATAGCTCTTGCATACTGGGTTACCTGTTTGATATCCTGTGATGCACCGGTTGTGATATCATCTAAGATCAATTCTTCGGCAATTCGTCCTCCGAGACTTACCATGATATCCTGAATCATCTTTCCGCGTGTCATAAAGACATTATCGTTCTCAGGAAGCGGCATCGTATATCCAGCTGCTCCTGTTCCTGTTGGAATAATAGATACAGTGTAAACCGGACCTACATCTGGTAACAGATGGAATAAGATTGCATGTCCAGATTCATGATATGCAGTGATCCTTCTTTCACTTTCTGGTACCACACGACTCTTCTTCTCTGTTCCGATTCCTACTTTGATAAATGATTTATCAATATCTTCTTTCATGATATAGGCTCTGTCATCTCTTGCTGCCTGAATGGCTGCCTCATTCATCAGATTCTCAAGATCTGCTCCCACAAAACCTGCTGTTGTTCTTGCGATCTCATGAAGATCAACATCATCTCCTAATGGTTTTTGACGACAGTGAATCTTTAAGATATCTTCTCGCCCTTTGACATCTGGTCTTCCAACGCCAACCTTGCGGTCAAATCGTCCTGGTCGTAAGATCGCTGGATCTAAGATATCCACACGGTTTGTAGCTGCGATCATGATGATTCCTTCATTCACTCCAAAACCATCCATCTCAACTAACATCTGGTTTAATGTCTGTTCACGTTCATCATGTCCACCACCAAGTCCAGAGCCTCTTCGTCTTGCAACTGCATCGATCTCATCGATAAATACGATACAAGGAGAATGTTTCTTAGCTTCTGCAAATAAGTCACGTACACGAGCTGCACCAACACCGACGAACATTTCCACGAAATCAGATCCTGAAATGCTGAAAAATGGTACATTCGCTTCTCCTGCAACTGCCTTTGCAAGTAATGTCTTACCTGTTCCTGGAGGTCCTACAAGAAGGACGCCCTTTGGAATTCTGGCTCCGATCTTTATAAATCGTCCTGGATTCTTTAAGAATTCCACGACTTCTTCTAATTCTTCTTTCTCTTCTGTCAGTCCTGCAACATCGTTAAATGTTACTTTCTTACCATTCGGATTGGCAAGTTTAGCACGGCTTTTTCCAAAATCCATCATCTTGCCGCCACCGCCACCATTCTGGCGCATCATCATAACCATGAAAAATATGACAACTCCGATTGGTAGTACTACCCCGATCAGATTAGAGATCATATCCCCACTGTGATCGATTCCCTTAATACTGATCTTATTGGCAAGAGAGCTGTCAGCTTTCTTAATATCATTGATCGCCTGATTGACATCTGTAACTTCACAGCTCTTATAATCATCTTTTCCAAACTCTGCTGTGATCGTCCCAGTTGGTACTTCTTTATTCTGTTTAATAGTTACCGCAGTTACTTTGTCAGACTTTACATCCTTCATAAACTGCTGATAGGTGTAATCACCTGAACCTGGCTGGAACACGCTGATAAAATAATATGCTCCGATCACCAAGATCAGCAGGACTACTAAAAATCCACTGTTACTTTTCTTCGGGTTCAACGTTTAGTCTCCTCTCTACTCTTCCTCTGCTACTCCAATGTAAGGAAGGTTACGATATTTCTGTGCATAATCTAGTCCATATCCAACAACAAATTCATCTGGTACTTCAAAACCAATATATCTGACTGGTACTTCAACTTCACGACGATCTGGTTTGCTTAATAATGTACACAGATGAAGTGACGCAGGATTTCTGCTCTCAAGCATTGGTTTTAAATGATTTAAAGTCTTTCCTGAGTCAATGATATCTTCTACAACTAATACTTCTTTATCTAAGATTGGCTCATCTAAGTCTTTTGCGATCTTAACGATTCCTGAGGATTCTCTGGAATTTCCATAACTAGACACTGACATAAAATCAATTGTTACTGGAATCGTGATTCTCTTTGCAAGTTCACACGCAAAAAAAACACTTCCTTTTAAGATGGCGATCAGATGGATTTCTTTTCCTGCATAATCTTCACTGATCTGCGCTCCCATCTCCGCGATTCGTTTGTTTACATCTTCCTCTGAAATCATTACTCTGATATTCTCCATTGGAATCATCTCCTTCTCTTTTGAACTCAAGCTTTAAATAACGCTTGGTTGATTCTTTGATCTTATAATATTCGCTGATTCTTCTGCCAACGATCCATACAATATGACTGCCATCTGCCACCAATGGTATCTCTTCCCGCAATTGTCTTGGAATCTTCTCATCAATAAAATACCTGCTTAATGATTTTCTCTTCTGATCTTTGCCAAATGTAAAAAAATCTCCTGGCTTCCGGCATCGTAATTGTACACCTGTTTCTATTCTATCATAATCAATGATTTTGATACAATCATTTTCCACGATATTTGTCAAATCTGTAACCTCTTCGCACAAAATTTTTCCTGTCATTTCTTGTTTATCTGATATATTTCCTTTTTGTACCTTAATATACTGATAATTTTTCTCGGCAACCATATTATACGGAAGGGAAATTCGTTTCCCTGTTCCATTTTCTACCAAAGTTAACAGATCTTCAATATGTCTTCTTTCTAAATCTTTCTTCTTACCAGCTGTTTCTTCCAAAACTTTTTTTAGAACCTGTTTCTGGATCCAATGGTTTTCCAATAACAATTGATCACAATTGATCTCAAATCCTTGTCCAATAGGCTTTGTACATCTTAAAAATGACTCTTCTATCTGATCTGTCAGATACGTCGTCACTTCTTTGATATCTTCGCACAGCCATCCTATATGCTCCACCGCCTGCTCATTGATCATCTCAAGTCTTGGAATTACCTGATTTCGGATCTGATTTCTTGCAAATGCATCGTCCTGATTGCTTGCATCTTCTACCCAGGCCTGCCCAGCCTCTTTTAAATATTTTACGATTTCTTCTTTTTTTACACATAAAAGCGGACGGATCAGATTTCCATCTTTTTCTCTCATGGCACCCGCCCCATAAATTCCAGTTCCTCTCACCACTCGATATAAAAATGTTTCTGCCTGATCATTTTGATGATGTGCGATCGCAATCTTATCAGCATTATATTTTTTCATTGTTTTTGCAAATGCATCATATCTCGCTTTTCTTCCTGCTTCTTCTAATGACATCTTTTCACGCTTGGCGATCTGTTTTACATCTATTTCAAATATTTTACACGGAATCGAAAGTTGTCCACAAAGATCCTGCACAAACTTCTGATCATCCACAGCTTCTCTTCGAATCATGTGATTGATGTGGACTGCTGTGATCGTGAGATTCATTGATTCTCTTAATTCATTTAAAATAAGTAACAGATATACAGAATCTGCACCGCCAGAAACACCGATAATGATATGATCTCCATTTTGTATTAAATTTTTTTCTTTGATAAATTCTTTTACTTTATTCATGTAATTTACTTTATCATTCTTTGCAGATTCCTTCAATACCTGTCCCAGATTCCCAATACCATGATCGTAATATCATCTCTTTTTTCAAATTCTTTGTTTGTTGTAATTCGCTCATATAATCCATCTGCGATCGCCTGTGGACGTACCACATCCATTTCTTTCAAATATCGTGCTGCCATCTCCAAACCATTTTGCGAAAATCCGTCGAAGGCTCCATCGCTTAACATGACTAAAATATCTTCACTTTCCATCTTTTTGCGGTAAATTGGAATTTTCTCGGTATGTAATAAGAGGTTCACTGGTATCGTATCTACTTGAATGATCTCCACGTCGTTTTTTCTCTTTAAAAGACATGGGCAGGCTCCAATTTTAAAGAATGTTCCGATTCCTGCAAATAAATCTAACTGAAAAAAATCTAATGTCGCATATTTTTCTTTTTCTGGTTGTAAGATCATCATGGACCTTAAAAGCTGAATACTTTGACTTTCGTTAATTCCTGCTCCTAGAAGTTCTTCCATCACTTCAATTATTTTCCTACTTTCTTTTTTCGCTTCCTGTCCTGTTCCCATTCCATCCGAGATCATAGACACAAAACTTCCTTCCCTTACTTTTCCCATGGAAAAACTGTCTCCATTCTCATCCCCTGCGATCATTGGCAAAGTGTGGATTCCTGCGATTACATGGAATTTTTCTTCTGGTGTAAATCCATAAATCTCATAATAATTTCCAATCATCTTTTTCTGATCTGGCAATGGCTTCATTTTCTCCATTGTCATGGAACTTAACAACACTGCTGCTTGTCTTGTGCTGATTTCCCTGCCTTTTTTCTTTTTCAGATATAGATAGATCTGTTTTCCTTTCTCTGGATTATCGTAGAAATAAATTTCTTTTAGTCTCAGTTGGCTTTTTGCAAAACCTTTTGTGATCTTCTCATATAATTTCTTATTATCTGCCGTTAATGATACTTTTCCCTGAAAGAAATCACCCAGTGTATTTCCGGCTCTGATATACTGCTCCCCGACAATTTTTCTCAGTTGTTTCATCTGATTTCTCATTGCACGCAGAAATAATTCCCGTTCATAAATCTGATTTGCTTCCTCGATAAAATCCTGTCCATTCTTGCATGGATGACATCTTTTTAAATCTGCATAGCTTAATCCACCTTGCTTTTCGATGATCTGCCCAAGCCTGTCCTTATCTGCTAATGTAAACTGACATTTTTGATTCTCACGGCATCCGACACATTCTTTTAAGATCACACTTTCAACTACATCTCTTCCCCGTTTTTCACACGTTTCTTCCTCATCGTTATGATCACAGAACATCTTTCCCGCTGTCGTGAGACATTGCTGCATCTGGCGCATATGATAAAGGATCATTTCATGAAAATTTTGAAATAACCGGTCTTCTTCGAATTCTTTTTTTCTTAAGATTTCCATAGTTTTCCCTCCTGCAAGATTATTATAGAGGATTTTGTATGCAATTTCTGTCGAAATAAAAAATGTTATTTTCTGGAAATTATTATCAAAAAAATCCGATGTTTTTATAAGAACAATCCTATGACTATTCTTACAAAAACATCGGATTTTATATCTTTATTCTTTACTCTACCGGATGTAAATTCTTCAAAGAAATGTCCATAATAGGAGCTGAATGTGTTAAAGCTCCACAGGATACATAATCCACTCCGATCTCACGGATCGTCTTTAGGCGTTCTTTTGTAACATTTCCTGAACACTCTGTTTCAGCTCTTCCGTCGATCAGTTTGACAGCTTCTTTCATTGTCTCATCATCCATGTTATCTAACATGATGATGTCTGCGCCTGCTTCTACGGCTTCTTTTACCATATCAAGATTCTCTGTCTCTACTTCAATCTTTCTGACAAATGGTGCATAGTCTTTTGCCATAGCTACCGCTTCTTTGATTCCACCTGCAGCACCGATATGGTTATCTTTTAACATGACTCCATCGGATAAGTTGTAGCGGTGATTATGTCCACCACCAACCGTCACTGCGTATTTTTCAAATGGGCGCATGTTTGGTGTTGTTTTTCTTGTATCTAATAACTTTGTTTTATATCCTTCAAGCTCTTTGGATAACTCGCTTGTCATTGTCGCGATTCCACTCATTCTCTGCAAGTAGTTTAATGCAACTCTCTCTCCAGATAAAAGGGCACGGATATCTCCTTTGACAACTCCCATTAGCTGTCCTTTGGTTACTTTATCTCCGTCTTTTAATTCTGTCTCAAAAACAACAGTTTCATCTAAAAGTTTGAAAACTCTTTCAAATACTTCTAATCCACAGATGATCCCATCCTGTTTACAGATTAAATTTACTTCTCCCTGTTTTGGTTCTGGCATCACTGCGTTTGTGCTGACATCTTCCTGAGTGATATCTTCTTTTAATGCATTCATCAAATATTCATCGATGTTAATTCTCATCGTTACACCACTGATCATAAAAACTTCTGTCCTTTCGTTTAATTTCGTCAAGAACAAGCTGTTCATTCTCTTTCTCACGCTGTTCTTCGTTCTGATACTTACTTAAATCTACTTCGACTGTCTCGGCTTTTGATGGATGTTCTGTGATGTCTTTCGCTGCTGCCTTGGCAAATACAAGTGCTTCCAGTAGTGAATTACTTGCCAGACGGTTCTTTCCATGAACCCCATTACAGCTTGTCTCACCGACTGCATATAAATGTTCCATAGATGTCTTGCTGTCTAAGTTTACTTTAATTCCACCCATGAAATAGTGCTGTGCCGGTGTTACTGGAATCGGTTCTTTTGTCATGTCATATCCTTCATCCAAGCACTGTTTGTAGATGTTTGGGAATCTATGTTTGATTCTTTCTCCATCTAAATGTGTAACAGATAAATAAACATGATCACTTCCGTCTTTCTTCATCTGTTTGCAGATTTCTCCAGTTACAACGTCTCTTGGTTTTAACTCATCTGTAAAACGTTCTCCATCTTTATTCAGCAGGTAAGCTCCCTCTCCTCTGACTGATTCAGAGATTAAGAATCTTCTTCCTGGTTTCTTTGAATAAAATGTTGTTGGATGGATCTGGATATAGTTAATATTCTCTAATTCAACATTATGGCGCAGGCAGATAGCCAGACTGTCTGCTGTCAGATGTCTGAAGTTTGTAGAATGTTTAAATAACCCTCCAAGTCCTCCTGTTGCAAGAACAGTATCCGGAGCTTCGATCGTATCTAAATTACCATCTGCATCTTTATATACAATTCCTTTACATTCTCCGTCTTTCTCAATGATATCGATCATCGTACAATTTTCCATGATCGTAATATTATCACGTTTCTTCGCCTCTTCGTATAAATGGCTTGTGATCTCTTTTCCTGTCAGATCTTCATGATGAAGAATACGGAATGTGGAATGTCCACCTTCTCTTGTAAACTCGATCTCTCCATCCTTCAAGTCAAATCTTACACCAAAATCTTTCAGATCCTGAATAATCTGTGGTGATTCTTTGATCATCTTCTCGACGGCACCTTTATCATTCTCGTAATGTCCGGCTTTCATAGTGTCCTCGAAATATGAATCATAATCTTCCGGATTCTTCAGCGCTGAGATTCCTCCCTGCGCCAAAAATGAATCACTTTCTTCAACTTCCTTCTTTGTAATAACGATTACTTTGTAATCCTGCGGAAGAAATAATGCATTAAATAATCCTGAAGCACCACTTCCTACAATGATCACATCTGCTGTTTTCATAATTCTCTTTGCCCTTCCTTGGAACTTTCCTGTCTTACTGCGCGATTCTTAACATCTCATCTAATGCTTTCTTAGCATTTAATCGCAGTTCTTCTGGTAATTCTACCTGATTCTTCATGTCTCTTAATGTGTCTCTTACATTCTCTAAACTGATACGCTTCATATTTGGACAGAACTGACGATGTCCTACAGAGTAAAATGTCTTTCCTGGGTTCTTCTGTTTTAATTCATATAAAACACCCATCTCTGTACAAATGATAAATACGTCCTTGTCAGATGCTGTCGCATAGTCAATGATTCCTGATGTACTTCCTACATAATCACCTAAAGCTACAACGTCTGGTGTACATTCTGGATGCACTAAAACTTCTGCTTCTGGATGTACTTCTTTGGCTTTCTTTACGTTCTCGGCTGTGATACTTCTATGTACATGACAGAATCCGTCATTGTAAATAAAGTTCTTCTCTGGAAGTTTGCTTCCGATATAACGTCCGAGATTCTCATCTGGTACGAAGAAAATATTCTTCTGTGGAAGTGCTGTTACAACTTTCAGAGCATTGGATGAAGTTACACAGACATCAGAATGTGCTTTGATCTCTGCTGTAGAATTAATGTAACAGACAACAGCAAGATCATCATATTTCTTACGCATCTCTTCAATCTTCTCTACATCGACCATATGAGCCATTGGGCAGTCTGCCTTCTGATCTGGCATGATCACTGTACGGTCTGGGTTTAAGATCTTGGCACTCTCACCCATAAAGTTTACGCCTGCAAAACAGATCACATCTTTGGATTCTTTTAATGCAACTTTGGCAAGATAATAAGAATCCCCAACATAATCAGCAATTTCCTGAACGGCATCGTCTACATAATAATGTGCTAGTAAAACAGCATTTTTTTCTTGTTTTAATTGTTCGATCTCTTTTTTTAAATTTTCCATCTTTCTCTCCTTGTTATTAAATTTTAATATACCACGACCAACCCTTCTGTTCAAGTATTTGTGATGTTTTTATATGATAAATACCAGTGATTTTACCTCTTTTTCAGATGCTTCAATCACTGGTATTATTATAAATTCTATTTATTTTATATGGTCACTATATATTTTCATATGCATTTGCTGTTTTCGTCCGATCATATCTTGTACATTTTCTCGTAATTATTTTTTCACATAGCATGTGTTCTTTCCTCTGCCTCTCTGCATGATCAATCCTTTTTTAACCATCTGCTTTAAAATCCTTCCACTCGTTGTCTGACTGATTCCTAATCTTTCCTGAACTTGTTTTCTTTGAATTCTTTTTTCTTGATCGATCATTTGCATGATCTGTGTTTCTTCGTCTTCTGGTTGTATATGTGTATGGTATTGCAGTTCTTCTCTTAATTCTGCCTGTGCATTTGTGTTTGGTAATATGATCTTAAATACATTATTACTGACTTTGATCTCTGGTTTTATAAACTGATCTTGATAAGCATTCATGATCTTTTGTATTCCTGTTCCATAAGCTTCGATCAATTCTAAACGGTAAAAAACATTCGCTAATTTTTTATTCCTGCATACAGAAATCCCCATCATCACATCTTCTAATGTAACTCCTGTTACCAATCCCCCAATGGATGTGAATTCTAACCGATCTTCGTACATACTGATCAGAATACTAGAACTATATCCGTAATCTCTGTGTACAAGACAGTTTAGCAATGCTTCTCTTACTGCTACTTCTGGATAATCTCTATTATCAATTCGATAAAGTTTTTCAAAAGTTGAATGTGTTTGATTTCTGAAGTCAATGTAATCATATACTGCTTCCATTTGTGCAAATAGTGATCCTGTAAATTCTTTTCTATCTTTAAATATATTTTGATTCTTTCCTTCAAAAACTGCTGTTTTAATCGTATGCACGCATTGGTCTGAAAGTAATAAAGCAAGATTCGTATAAATTCCATCTTGGTTTATAATTCCTAAAGTTTTCATCTGTGGCCGTTCTAATGTGATGTTTCTCTTTTGGAATTCTTTTTTTGTTTCGCAAAAAGTCAATTCTTGATCTAATGATCTCATATCTTCAAAATGATCACCATCTGTTTCTTTAATCATCTTTCTAATAGCTGTATCCGTTGCTGGGACAGAAGAATATCCTTGTCTTACATATACGCCTTCTGGTCTTAACCCTTTCTTCGCTATATAGTATGGGCGTTCTGTTCCTCTTTGAATATCTATGATCACAACTTGTTTTTGTTCTATCTCTTTTGTCTCATAATGCAAGAACATGGTTAAATCTGGTTTAATCGCATCTCTAACCATATTGCTTACTTGCAATGCTACACTGTCTGAATCTTCTACCCCGATAACTGTCCCATCATCTTCAATTCCAATATAGATTTTTCCTCCATCACAATTGGCAAATGCTATGATTTCTTTCTTGATGTCTGTGACTACAATGGATTTGAATTCCGTTCTCTCAGATTCTTGTAACTTCATGAAAAACCCTCCTTGAAATTATTCTGTCTGTTCTTTCTAACTTTATTCTAACCATTCTAACCATTCTTGTCAATTATAAATCACAGTGTTTGTATGCTGTATAGTGGTTTGAATCACGTAAATTATTTGAATATTATAAAAAGAGATCATGTGTCGGCAACCGTACGGAC
>ERZ772889.3523-NODE-3523-length-10763-cov-3.423142_pt1 | contig 10763 bp, 8 predicted proteins | sample MGYA00512127_ERZ772889 | MGnify/ENA primary metagenome ERZ772889 (study PRJEB29015, sample SAMEA2737689) | human gut metagenome | biome: human gut; feature: human-associated habitat; material: faeces | place: China | collected 2012 ... | reverse complement strand
TTCTTAAATATTCAAGGCTGTGACGCTTCTTCTGCAGCGGATAATCCGGTGCGGATGCTCCCTCGATCTGTACCTCTTCTGCCTGGATCTCAAATGGCTGCTTTGCCTGTGGTGTTGCGACAAGTGTTCCTTTTACAATGATTGCCGCACCAACATTCAGCTTGGAAATCTCGCCAAAGTTCTCCATATTATCATGATATACTACCTGAAGGTTTTCAAAGAAAGATCCATCATTTACAACGATAAATCCAAATGTCTTAGAATCACGGATACTGCGCACCCATCCCCCGATGGTCACTTCTTTATCCAGATATTCCTCTCTGTTTCTGTATAATTCTCTTACTGTTACCAAATCCATCTGTTCTGTTCCTCCGTATTACTCTCTTATATATTTCACATAACCCCAATGAGCCTTGTAAACATTGCCGACAGCTTCTGCTGCCATTTTCTACTTTTGCAATATGTCCAGTATACCATTAAACTACCGCAGTTGCAACGATGTAAAAAGAATCTGACTACATTTGAAAGTACTTTCGCAATGATTTTTTTATTGTACTCTAATCAATATTCCTTAATCGATAGTTCATTTTTCCTTAAGAAATTTTCTTTTTCTTTTATGATATAGACATATTTTGAACACAATTTATCTGTATACTAAGAGTCAGATAGTTGATAAACAACTATCTCCCCCCTCATAAAGTAAGCGCAATCGGGTTACCCCGATTGCCGCACTTTACTCTCATTCCTTTAGAAATTAAATAAAAGCACAAGAAAACCCGCTGGTCGAAAGATCAGCGGGTTTTCTCGTTACTGTTTATGAAACACAAAATATCAGGGAGCTGCAAAACAGCTCCCTAAATCACATACGATTATTCTTCTACATCCTGCACATCATAATACTTGATCAGCGCCTGTGTCCCAAGATCTCCAAGCCCTTCCTGTGCCAACTCTTCATAATTTGACAGTACCAGACTCAGCACCTCAAGACTCAGTCCGCTCATATTTGCCTCAGTCAGCGCAAGCTTCATATCCTTGATGAAATGCTTCATAAAGAATCCCGGTGCATAATCTCCGGCAATGATCTTCGGTCCGAAAGCATCCAACTGTTTACTTCCTGCTGCCCCGGTAGAGACCGAATCAAAAAGGACATTCAGATCCAGTCCTTTGGCCTGCGCATAGGAAAAGGCCTCACATACACCACTTAAGGCACCGGCGATCATAATCTGATTAGCAAGCTTTGCATGCTGTCCACATCCGGCTTTTCCCTGATAATTGATGTTTGTTCCCATTGCTTTGAAAAGCTCCATACAAGCTTCATAATCTTCTTTCTCGCCGCCGACAAGAATGGATAATGTAGCGTTTTTTGCTCCGGTATCCCCACCTGTTACAGGCGCATCCAGCACATGGAATCCTTTTTCTGTGCCCTCTTTTGAAATCTTTTCTGCAAGCATCGGGCTTGTAGTTGTCATATCAATCAGATAGGTCCCCGGATCTGCATTTTCCAGAATACCGCCTTCATCGAAGTAAACCTCTTCCACATCTCTCGGAAAACCAACAATGGCGATCACTGCATCACATCCAGGTACACATTCTTTGATAGATTCATGGAAAATTGCACCCTCGCTGATCACATCATCGACTTTCGCTTTTGTTCTTGCGTAAATATGCAGTTCATATCCTGTTTTCATAAGGTTGCGCACCATGGATTTTCCCATGATGCCAACACCGATAAATCCAATTTTTTTCATAGTGAACTCCTCTACTTTGGACTTACAATCTTTCCTGCCACCGCGCAGCTTGCCGCTGTTTTCGGAGATGCCAGATAAATCTCGACCTTAGAAGTTCCCATACGTCCAAGGAAGTTACGGTTGTTGGTTGCAACCACACGTTCTCCGTCTGACAGAATTCCTCCGGTACGTCCACAGCAAAGTCCGCAACCCGGATGGGTAATGATCGCACCTGCCTCAGATAAAGTCGTAAGGATTCCCATATCTGCTGCCTGCTTGTAGATCTTACGGCTCGCCGGAGTCACGATCAGTTTTACAAAATCCGCAACTTTTTTGCCCTTTAACACTTCTGCTGCTGCCTGAAGATCCTCCAGACGTCCGTTTGTGCAAGAGCCGATAAATACCTGATCGATCTCGGTTCCTTCTACCTCGGATACATTTCTGATTTTGTCAACCTGTGACGGAAGGGCCATAACCGGTACAAAGTCCTCTGCTTTATAAGTGATCGTTCTCATATAAGTTGCATCCGGATCACCAACCAGACTCTTCTGATAATCATTTAATTCAATATTGCAATACTCGGCAGTTTTCTCATCCGGTGTGAAAAGTGCGCATTTTGCACCTGCTTCGATTGCCATGTTTGCCATTGTCATACGACTTGCAACTGTCATATTTTCAATAGTGCTTCCGGCAAATTCAAGTGCTCTGTAAGTCGCACCGTCTGCTCTCAAATCACCGATCAGTCGTAAGATGATATCCTTTGACATGACATTTTCCGGAAGTTCACCATCGATTACAACTTTGATCGTCTCCGGCACCTTGATCCACATCGTTCCGGTTCCAAGGATACTTGCCATCTCGGTATAACCGATACCAGATGAAAATGCTCCAACACAACCATAAGTTGTGGTATGGCTGTCGGTTCCGAATGCGATATCACCCGGTTTAACATAGCCAGCCTCTGTCATCAGCTGATGGCAGATTCCGTCACTTCTGTGTACATGTGTAAGTCCGTATTTATCTGCAAATGCATCTCCGGTACGAAAATGTCTGGTATCATCCTGCTGACTTGCCGGAACCAGATGATCATAAATCAGAACAACCTTGTCCGGATCATGCAGTTTCATAAATCCCATTTCTTCAAATTTTTCTGCCACAAAGGGGATGAAAATATCATGGATCATCACGCGGTCAACGTTAACCGTCACAATGTCTCCCGGCTTTACGGCTTTTCCTGTATTGTGTCTGATAATTTTTTCAATAATCGTCTCGCCCATTTTCTTCTCCTTTCCGGTTAATCCAGTCCATTCAGCTTGCGCATGGCTTTTACCAGACCGCCAGCCTGAATAATGCTCATCAGATTCTCCGGCAGAGAAGCAATCGGATATTCCTTGCCATTATAATCCACATGCTCATTCATCACTACCGTGATCTCGTCGCCCTCTTTCATATCATCATAAAGATCCGGCTGTTCAATCAGAAGAAGTCCGTTGTTGATCGAATTACGGAAAAAGATCCTTGCAAATGATTTGGCGATCACACACTGCACACCCATTGCCTTGATGATCTCCGGTGCCTGTTCTCTTGACGAACCGCAACCAAAGTTCTTTCCTGCTACAATGATATCCCCCTTCTGGATCTGTCCGGCAAGTTCCGGACGAAGAGGAGAAAAGCCATACTGCTTCATATCATCGATTGTCTTGAGTGCAAGGTATTCAGTTGGAATGATGATATCGGTATCAATGTCATCTCCAAGAACCCATACACGTCCTGTAAATTTATCCATCTTATGTCACCTCGTCAAACGTAATTTCGTCTCTTACACATCACTTGCCAGTGCAATCTCTCCGGCAATGGCAGATGCTGTAACGGTTGCAGCCGATCCAAGATATACCTTGGAGCTCGGATGTCCTGCACGTCCCTTAAAGTTGCGGGTTCCTGTACTGATCAGGACTTCATTTTCACCGATTACGCCCTGGCAGCTTCCCCAGCATACACTACAGTTCGGGTTCATCACGATCGCACCTGCATCCATGAAAATATCGATCAGTCCTTCTTCCAGAGCCTGTCTGTAAATAGTCTGACTTGCCGGAACAACAAGGAATCTTACTTTTTCAGATACTTTCTTTCCTTTGATAACCTGTGCGCCTACACGGAGATCTTCGATACGTCCGTTGTTGCAGGATCCAAGGAATGCCTCATCAATCTTGATACCGCGCACGTCTTTTGCCGGCGCAAGATTGTCTACAAAATCCGGTTTTGCAACAACCGGCTCTACCTTGGATAAGTCAAATGTATATTCTCTTACATAATGCGCATCCGGATCGCTGTGATATACAGCCTTTGGCTCGCGTCCATGCTCTTTTAAATATTCCATTGCCACATCATCAACTTCAAAAATACCGGTCTTAGCTCCGGCTTCTACTGCCATATTGCAAAGTGCGATACGGTCACTGATTGTCAGAGTCTTCGCGCCCTCTCCGGTAAATTCCATCACCTGATAGTTACATCCGTTGGCTCCGACTTCACCGATGATGGTGAGGATCAGATCTCTCGCATATACACCTTCCGGCAGCTTTCCAACCAGGTTGAATTTCACAGTCTCCGGTACCATTACCCAGGAAGTTCCTGTTACCATACCGTAAAGGAAGTCTGTACATCCAACACCGGTTCCGAATGCACCAAGTGCACCGTAAGAACAGGTATGGCTGTCTGCACCAAAGATCAGTTCTCCCGGACGAACATAATTTTCCATCATAATCTGATGGCATACACCTTTCCCTTCCCAGAAATCAATGTGGTTTGCCTTTGCAAAATCACGCATCTTCTTCTGGGATGCGGCTGTCTTTGGACAGTCAGACGGTACGTTATGATCTACGATAAATACCAGCTTGTCTGTATCTGCAATATGTGGATTTTTTAATTTATTATTATACATATCAACGGTAAGATGTGTAGTTCCGTCATTACTCATCAGACGATCCAGTTCTACTGTATGGATGTCACCCGGCTTTACGCTTTCCACACCGGCTGCCGCTGCAATGATCTTTTCAGCAATTGTCATTCCCATCGTCTATTCCTCCTCACGGTTCAGAGACGCAATAAGTCCGCCCTGATTCAAAATATTCTGCATATATTCCGGCAGTTTTGTGCAGGAATAAACCTTTCCATTTGCCTCAGCGGTTCCTTCCAACATATGAAGCTCCATCTGCTCTCCGGTCTTTACTTCATCCGGAAGGTCTTTACAGACAATAGCAGGAAGTCCGATATTGATAGCATTTCTATAAAAAATTCTTGCAAATGACTTTGCGATAACAGCTTTTACACCTAACGCTTTTAACACACCCGGAGCCTGCTCTCTGGAAGATCCACATCCAAAGTTCTCTCCTCCGACCACGAAATCTCCCGGTTTTACCTTCTGTGCAAAATCCGGATCCAGAGATTCAAATGCGTGGCTCTTCATCTCCTCAAGATTCGGCAGCAACAGATACTGGGATGCGATGATCTGGTCTGTATCCAGATCGTTATGAAATTTAAAAATAGTCCCTTTTTCCATAAAGCATATTCCTTTCTGTATACACATGATTCCTTTATTTTAAGGCTTTTCCGGCATTTCCGCAAGGGAATATTTTAACAGGCTAACGTTGTACTTTATTCAATTCCTATTTTTCATAGGTTCCCTTGCAAATGATTTTTTCTTTTTGCATAAAGATTTTTCCACCTGCAATATAACTGTCAAGCTTCAGGTCATTGTCCCACAAAAGCAGATCTGCATCGGCTCCTTTTTGTATTGTCCCTTTCTTCCCCTGCAATCCCAGTGCCTCCGCTACATGTGATGTCATATATGGAAGTGCATCTTCCAGCTTCATATCAAGCTCATGTACCATATACAGAAGTTCTTCCCGCAGCGCATCTACTGAGGAAACACCGATTTCCAACAGGCTTCCGTCTTCTCTGTATTTTGACCAGCTTCCGTGTCCGTCGGAGCTGATGGTAATATGCTCTGTCGGGATTCCCTTTTCTTTTGCTTCTAAAATGCATCCGCCCGGACAAAAGTCCTCACTGATGCCACAGGTGAGATCGATGTATCCACCCTTTTCAAGCAACTGATAGCCCTCTTCCAGAAGACCTTTTCTGCGGTTCACATGAGTCGGACGGAAAATCTTGATCGGAATCATACTCTTTTCCAAAGCTTCAAACACCGGCGACAATCCAGCATCTGCATCTCCCATATGCAGCACCACGATTCCAGGTTTTCCGCTTAACATACCTGCCGTTCTGGTCTTGCTTGCAAGCTGGATCAGTTCACTTTCCGTCACATTTGGTGCCCGATGATCTGAAATGGCAAGTTTCACGCCAAGTACTTTTTCAACAAACATGATATCCCGATCTACCTCTCCGGTAATAGTCGGACTTGGATATCCATATGCACCGGTAAGCATATACGCACTTACCCCTTCTTCGCATAAAGCCTGTACTTTTGCGTAAAGATTTTCAACACTCCTTGTAAGTCCGTCCGTTCCAAGAAGTCCTACAACCGTTGTAATTCCGCCTTTTACCAGTTCTGACAGCTGAAGTTCCGGTGTACGGGTATGAAAGCTTCCTTCCCCACCGCCTCCGGTAACATGAACATGCTGATCAATAAACCCCGGTGTAAGAATTCTTTCCTCTGCATCAACAACTTCACATGCGATCGGAAAATCCTCGATCTTATCTTCAATACATTCAATTTTTTCCCCACATACTAAAAGATCCTTTTTTCCAACATACTCCGGTGCATAAACTTTTGCATTTTTAATAAGTAACATTTTCTTTTCTCCTCTTTATGACATTCTTTTATTTTCATACATTAATTTGTCTGCCTGATGAATTGCCTCTTAATTTTATCTTTCTATATTATCCTGCTTCTTCAGCAATTCCAAAAGCTCTTTTTCAGGAAGCGGCTTGGAAAAATAATAGCCCTGAATCATCTCGACTCCCCAGCTGCTGATCTGTTCCATTTCTTCCTGTGTTTCCACCCCTTCGGAAACAATATGATAATTCATTTTATGAAATGTTTCTACAACACTTTCATAGAAAATTGCCCGTTTCTCATCCCTGCAGATATCAAAAAGCAGAGATCTGTCAACCTTGATCACAGAAAACGGAAGCCTCATTACCGTATTCAGATTCGCATATCCGGAACCAAAATCATCCAGACACAAACCAATGCCAGCGTCCGTAAATTCCTCCGCAACTCTTCTTAGACCCGCATTGCATTCAGTCGCAACCGTTTCCGTGATTTCAAACTGTATCCAGTTATGTGGAATCTTATAAGCATCCATAATCCGGATAAAATGTCTGCTACAGTCATTTCTCATCAGATCCAGAGAAGACAGGTTCACTTTTACATTCAGAAGATGCCTCATCAGGTATCGGTTTTCTCCTAAAAATCTGCAGACACGACTAAACTGTAGATCTGTGATCTGTTCGATCATATGATTTTTTTCTGCAATCTGAATAAATACATCTGGAGCGATCCAGCCAAGCTCCGGATGCTGAAGGCGACTTAGCGCTTCCAGTGTGATAAAGCATTTTTTCCGTGTAGAGTAAACCGGCTGATAGTATATCTCGAACAGATCCTCTGTAATCGCCTTATGCAAATACTGTTCTACCCGTTTATTATAAAGGAAACCATTCATCGTCTGATAATCATCCTGTATCACCTCTGTCAGACCATTTTTCGCAGATAAGGCTTCCAGATATTCAGCATATTCTAGAATAAGCCCACTGTCTCCGAGTTTCTGCGCATTCATGATCCCGCTTATGATCACAGGCACCGTAATAATTTTATTGTTGACATTCAGCTTACTGTTTCCATCAAACATTCTCTTCAGCTGCGTAAGATAATATTCATATTCTTCAAGTGAACCGGTGAGTATCATAAAACTCTTTCCCGTTGTACGAAATGCTTTTTTCCCGCACATCTCACCAAGTTTTCTTGCTGTCAGCTTTAAGATTGAATTACCGCCCTGTACCCCTGCGATTTTATTAATGTGCTTCAATTGATAAAGATACACCGTAATAATGTGAAATGATTTTCCCGCACTGATCAGCTCATTGCTTTTTCTGACCAGATACAGATGATTATATAATCCGGTAAGTGTATCGATATTTGCATGAGGATTGTTGATCGTAATAAATAGTACCAGAATTCCCAGACTCATACCAAACCCTGTTGTAAGAAGCGGATGATATAAAAGCTGGATCACCACTCCCGCACCGGATATCAACAGGATTTCCAGCAGGCTCTTCACTTTTTGATAGCCCAGTTTTTTCCGCCATATAACAATAAGGATCAAGGCTGCTGCCATATGACAAAGTGCACTGTAATACATCAGCATATACCATGGACCTTTCATATAGCCTGCCGGTATATCAAAATAAAACAGCTTTTCTGTGAACGGGTTTGTCAGAATCATCCCCATCAGAATGAATGTCGGCACACCTGATAAAAACATCTTTTTTGCCGAAATGATCTTATTATCATGTAATGTCTGAATATAACAGATCACCGTAAACGGCAGCAATGCCTGAAGCAGATAAAAGATCGTTGTTGCAAGCATTGCAGCAATTTCACAATTACTATTTGGAAAAGAAATATAATAATTACTGGCAAGTTCCGCAACCACATCTAAAATACCGATGATGGCAAAGGAAAGGAATACCTGATTATTCAGATCCTCTGCTCTTTTCTGTCCCAGAAAATACCATAAAACCAGCAACAATATAACCATTGCCGCAATAAGAAAATCTATATTATAAGTCATATTTATCCTCCGCCGGTTTTTATTTATTTGAACAAAGCATATCGTCTGCCTGCTGTTTCCAGTCACTGAACGAAAGAAGACTACCATTCTTTTTTCTCAGATAACTATACCCGAACTTCAGCCGCACAGGCTGTCTGTTTCCACATTCTTCTTTCATCTCTTCTTTTATAAAATGCTCCCATTCTTCCGGTGTCTTTTGCGGGTTTTTTACGATAATCGCAAACTCATCACCTTCAACACGAAAACTTACCGCCTGCTGTTCCAGAACACTCCTTTCTGCACTCTGGATGCTTCTTGCCGTTCGGATAACCGTTTCATCACCCATCTGTCTTCCAGATATATCATTAATCTTCTTCAGTTCTGCAATTTTCACAAACAACAATAATACATTTTCAAGTAAAATCGCACCCTCCTGGATCTCTTCAAGATACATCTCAAATGATTTCCGGTTTTTCATATCTGTCATCCGGTCTTCCAAGGACATTCTCCTATAAACCTCCTGTTCCAGGCAAAACTGAATGTTGTTGGATACTTTACAAAGCAATCCCCAAAACAAAACAGCAATATAAAGAAGAATGCCAAACTGGAAAATAGATTCATACCAGTAAATGGATAATACCCAGTACAGTACCAGTGCGATTACACCGCTTATCCCTAATACACCAAATGCCTTTAGACAGAGATTTACTTCCTTCTCCTGCGTTTTCCGATACTCTTTCCACAAAAGAAGAATCATAGACACAACCCCCGTAAACAATAAGAGATGTGTGATATATAACATATGTATAAAAGGAATCTTAAACAGAAGATGCAGGATCCCCTGTAAAACAGCATTTGCATAAAGAAGAAAAATCCAAACCTGCGGTATCCATCTTACACTTTCACTTACTGTATTTTGTATAAATAGCAGCATAGGAACAGACATCGTCATAAACGCATAAAAGGATACCAACGTTCCTGCTGCACTCTGACTGCCATACATCTGGTAAATTCCTGAATCCAGAATACACCACAAACTGCATAAAAGCAAAAACAATGCTACATTTAAAAATCTCTTTTCTACAATCTGCCTGTATCTGGTATAGAAAAAGACAATCACCGAAACGAGACCGAGACCGGTCATTCCCAAAACTACCAGTATCGAAAAAATCGATCCTAGCAGATGCTGTCTGAAAACAGAACAAAACTCTCCGATCATCGGGGCATACACATATAGTCTGGCATTCTTTTTAGTTTCATAGCTGATTGATAACACTTCCTGCCCGATTTTCTCCGGCAAAGAAATATCTGCCCATATTTTCCCTTTCATCTGCCTGTTTTTTTCAAATCTGTTATCCTTATATTGGTAGAGAAGCCGGTCTCCTATGCAGACTTCCAGCTGATCCTGTATTCCTCGGATCGACAAGATTTTTCCCTTATCAGCCTCTGATAACATATCATTGTAAAGAATGATCTGCCCATCTTTATCCGCTGTAACAAAACACGGCAATTTGAGCTCCGTCTTTTTCCCATCCTTCAGCTGATACCATCCATTGCTGAAGGTGTACAACTCGCCCCTTTCCGACTCCGTACCCGGCTGATACAGTATTCTGACAAAAATAAGCAACAATGTCACAATGAGCATAATGCAGAATGCTTCAATTTTTTTCCATTTCTTTCCTTTTTTCATTTCCCTCATCTCCTATGCATTCTGCCGGAAGCTTTTCTACATAGAAAATGTAATTTCCTATGCAAAAAAGTCACCTGCGTTATACAGGTGACTAAAATTTAAGCCGAATAGCTTTTTTCACTTACTCTATTAACCTATCCGCATCTTCTTATTGCAACCGGCTGACATAGCGTACTGCCTTAGTCCCTTTGGCTTTGCGTCACAGTTTTTCAACAGCTTTGCCCCTATAAACATAATTCAAGTATAGCATATTCAAGATGACGAAACAATATTTTAATTATTATAATAATCTATAGTTTTACACATAATCCATAACAAGAAACATCGGATACTTTCTGATATATTCTTCCATCTGCTCAATGGCTCCCGAAAGCTGATTTTCAATATATTTTCTGTTATTTTTTGATGTAGGAAGCACATTCTTCACATACCGCATTTTTATATATGGTATATTATATTTGTATACTAAAAAATCTGGAAACAATTGTTTCCAGATTTCTCCTAGAGGCGCCAACCAGATTTGAACTGGTGATAGAGGTGTTGCAGACCTTTGCCTTA
>ERZ772889.3515-NODE-3515-length-10786-cov-3.056379_pt1 | contig 10786 bp, 8 predicted proteins | sample MGYA00512127_ERZ772889 | MGnify/ENA primary metagenome ERZ772889 (study PRJEB29015, sample SAMEA2737689) | human gut metagenome | biome: human gut; feature: human-associated habitat; material: faeces | place: China | collected 2012 ... | reverse complement strand
CGGCGCAACGTAATCCGTCAGTACGTTTTTATACACAATTTCATTCGTCTGCATGTTGGTGACGCATGCGCCATTGTAGCTGATGGCGTAATTGCCGTATTTCGCCAGCTCCAGCTCATCGATGTAGCGCCGCATGCCGCCCGTCGGCCGGCCCGAGGCGAGCGCGACGGCGTGCCCCATCCGCTCGATGTTCAAAATCGCTTCCAGCGTCTTGGGCGTGATATCCTTCTGCGTGTTGGTCAGCGTGCCGTCGATATCCAGCACGAGCAGCTTTCTGTTCTTCATGCTTCCTCCCGTGTTCGCTTGGCGCGGTCGCATGCGTCCACATGCATCTGCGCGGTTTTGGCGCTGGCGGCAATCTGGTCGATGACGGCGAAAACCGTCTTTTCCATCTCGCTTCCCTTGCTGTAATCGGCCTTGACGGCGAAATCCACGCGCCCTTCGAGCAGCATCTCGTTGCTGACCCACTCGTTCTCCTGCCAGACCGCGATGGAATGGCCGCCGTTGAGCTTGGTCAGCTTCATGCTCGGCACGTCGGTCAGCCCGTCGCCGATATAGATCATGTTGGAGAACGGCACGCGCCGCTTTTCCTCCGGCATAAACTCGTTGAGCGCGCGGTGCTCCGTCACATCCAGCACGCCCTTGTTGACGCGGAAGAGGAACTGCGTTTTACTGGTGTAGTTGACCGCCATCGCGGGCCAGCAGGCGACGCCGTGCTCGTCATAGCAGAACGACGCGGCATAAATCTCCTTAAACTCCTCCGCAATCGGCGTGCCCTCGATGATCTCCTTCAGCCCCGAGGAGTTGATGTAGTGCAGGATGCGGATGCCCCGCCCGGCCCCGTAGGCGTTGATGCGCGAAAACCACTCTTTGACCCCCGCGAAGAGCGTCACGCGGCGGCCCGAATCCTGAAACGCCTCGCGGCGCAGCGACAGGCCCTTCGACTTGGCCTCCTGGATCATCCGGGCCATGTACGTGAGGACCATGTCGGCGTCCTGCTCCTCGGCCAGCGTGTTGGCCTCGGTCCAGAACTCCTTGTTGCTCTTGCCGACGGCCGGAATGAAATCGTACTCCTGCATGTTGCCCGGGGCCAGCGTGCCGTCGAAATCGTAGATGAGTGCTATGGTGAATCTGAATTCCATCGTTTTCAAGATATAGAATCTAAAATTCGTGTCAAAATATATCTGTGAAGTCGGGGTTGGTGTAGATGTCGTACTGCATCCCAAATTCATGTATGCTTCCCGTCTGAGTTGCGATTTTCACCCTATATGAAAAAAAGGGGGTGTCTTCAAATGCCGAGTAATCAAAGAAGTAGAGTTTGTGAGTCCAGAACTGATAGCGGAGAACACTGCCGTTGTCTGCATAATGATAGAGAATTTTGTCAAAGTTCTTTACGATCCCGTTCTGCCGCGCCATTTCGCGCAGCCGCTCTTGCCCCTCTTTATTGTTACAATAAGCCGCGTAATCCGAGGTATTATCCAGCGGAACCCCGTTCAACAGCATTTTACCCTTGAAAAATTTAGCAGGAACCGGGTCAGAATCGTTGTAATCGTACTCCTCCACTTTGGGCAGGCAGTCCCAATGCAGACTCACCTCCATCACCTTTTTTTCGGGAGAGACAAGGGCAACGAAGCCAATTTCGTCCCATAAATAGTGGTCGTATCCTTTGTTGTACTCTTCTCCGTATACGATTCGCTCGCAGGGGCCGAATACCCCGATCAAGGAATCGATAAGTATGTCTATCGAAAATACCTTGCCGTTGTATGTTGCGCGCTCCTCGGTAAAAACGAACAGATGCTCCGTATTTACTCCATAGCTTCGAGCTGCTCCTTCGTATAGCCGGAATCCATGTAGGATCTTTCGGTTGCATGAGAGCATCCGAAAAGGACAATGCAGAATAAACACCCAAAAAATCCAGTTCCTATTTTCATTGTTTCCTGAAGAAGATATACCAGTGTCGATTTCGGACTGAATCCGAATTAAAACTGTTCTGGTCCGATAAACGGAGCCCAACCGGTTCGGTTCGTCATTCAACTCAATTCACTAATTTTAACAAAGATACTGTTTTTTTACTATTTTTGCAATAAACGTACGAAAACGCAAAAGATTATGGAATTCAAGGAATTGATTGCGAAACGCCGTTCGGTCCGTAAATTCACCGACCGCGAAGTTCCCCGCGAGGTCGTGGACCGCATCCTCGCCGAAGCCCTTTCGGCCCCTTCGGCACGCAATACGCGCACGACGCGTTTTCTGGTGGTCGACGATCCCGTGCTGGTGGCCCGCATGGCCGAAATGCGCGATTACGGGTCGGCGTTTCTGAAGGGCGCGCCGCTGGCGGTCCTGGTGCTGGGCGACACCTCGGCGAGCGATCTGTGGCGTGAGAACGCCGCGATTTCGGCCACGGTGCTCCAGCTGGCCTGCGTCGACGAAGGGCTGGCTTCGTGCTGGGTGCACGTCAACGGACGGCCCCGCCGCAAGGACGCCCCCGACGGAGAGAGGGCCGCCGATTACCTGCGGACGTTCCTGCCCGTTCCCGACGGCTGCGAACCCCTCTGCGCCATCGCCCTGGGCTATTCTGACTTCTCCCCCGCCCCGCTGCCGCCTGCGGACGACGAGGCGCGGATTCTCCGGCTCGGATAACGTTAAAGGACGCCTCGAAGGGCGTCCTTTAACGTTTCATATCAGGGTGATGCGTTCCCGCAGGATGTCGAGAATCTGTTTTTTGAGCTGCGGGGCGTTGATCGGCTTGGGCATGTAGCCCGTGAATCCGTTCTGCATGATCTTCTGCTCGTCGGAGGCGTAGGCGTAGGCCGTGACGGCGACGATCGGGATTTCCGCCGCGAATTTGCGGATTTCCGCCGCGGCCTCGTAACCGTTCATCACGGGCATGTTGATGTCCATGAGAATCAGGTGCGGATGTTCCGTGCGGCACAGTTCTACGGCCTGCTCCCCGTCCCGGGCGTGTATCAGCCGGTAGTCGCGGCGCAGGATCGTTTCGAAGAGACGGTAGTTGCTGTCGTTGTCCTCGGCAATGAGGATCGTCAGTTTGTCCTTTTCGACCGAAACCGTCGGGATCTCCCCGCACGGGGTTTCGCAGGGCTTGCCGGTGACGTAGGGAAGCGTGAACCAGAAGGTCGTGCCGCGCCCTTCTTCCGACTTCACACCGATCTCTCCGCCGAGATGTTCGACAATGCTTTTGCAGATCGGAAGCCCGAGTCCCGTGCCCTGTTTGAAGGAGTTGAGTTTGACGAACCGGTCGAAAATCCGCCGCTGCCCTTCGGGCGGAATGCCGCAGCCCGTGTCGGAGACGTAGAAACGGAGCCGGCTGCCCTCCGTCCGGTAGCCGAAGCGGATCGACCCTTTGGCGGTGAATTTCGCGGCGTTGGTCAGCAGGTTGATCAGCAGTTGTGAAAGCCGGTTGCGGTCGGAGTGGAACAGACATGCGTCAAGCCCCGGTTCGAAGATCAGTTCGACGCCTTCGGCCGTTTTCATGCGGATGATGTTCTCCTTTTCGTGCATCAGTTCGTTCAGCTCGAAGTCCGAGAAGTTGAATTCCAGAGTTCCGGCCTCGATCTTCGAGAGGTCGAGGATGTCGCCGATCAGTTGCAGGAGCAGGGCGTTGTTGTTCTCGATGATCGAAATGTATTCCCGCTTTTCCTGCTCCTCGTCGGTCTCGGCAAGGATGCTCGAGAACCCTACGATGGCGTTGAGCGGCGTGCGGATTTCGTGGCTCATGTTGGCCAGGAAGGCCGATTTGAGGCGGTTCGACTCCTCGGCGCGGTCGCGTGCCGAACGGAGGTCCTGCTCCAGCCGCTTGCGCGGCGTGATGACGAGCGACGATCCGATGAGGTTCAGCGGGCGCCTGTCGTCGTCGCGCTGGTCCACGGTGGCCTGTGCTTCCACCCAGTCCAGATGCCAGCGTCCTCCGGCGTCGGAGGCTACGCGGTACTCCTTCCGTCCGGCGATCAGGTCGTCGTAGGCGCGGCGCACCCGCTCGCGGTCTTCCTTGTGGATCTTGGCGAAATAGCTTTCCGAGGGGACTTCCAGCTGCTGGTCGGCGTTCGTCCCGGCGAGCATTTGGCCGTGCACCGATTTGTTCACGTCGCACAGGATCGACCCTTTGCGCAGGTCCCATTTCCAGGGCACGATGTCCGCCACGTCGAGCGCCATCGCCAGCTTGTGGTTAATCGAATCGAGTTTCTGCTGCGTTTTGTAGAGCGCCGTGCCGTCGAGGCAGAAGATGTCGATGTGTTCTTCGAGGTACGAGCGGCTGATCACCACTTCGTAGAAGATGTCGCGCGGTTCGTAATAATAGGGGTAGGTGATGGTCCGGTTCTCGGTCTGTGCGATTTTTATCAGCCGCATGAATTCGGTCATCGGGAAGGGGAACAGTTCGCTGACCCGTCGTCCGATCGCCTGCTCGCGGGGGATGAATATGCGTTCGTAACGGGAGTTCACGTCGCAGTAGAGGGCGTCTGCGGGGTTGCCGTTTTCGTCGTAAATCACCTTCATCTGGATGTAGACGATCGACATGGCGTTGAACAGGTTCGAATATTTCGCCAGACTTTCCGATTCCCGCTGCCGGGCCGATTCCACGCGATACATCATGCGAATGCGCCACTGTTGGATGCCGATGAAGGCCAGCAGCAGCACGACGCCCCCGATCGCCCATTTGTACTGTTCGAGCGTCGATACCGGTTTGTTGTAGAAGAGCGTGTTGGCCGGGCAGGTGTGCGGCGAGAGGTCCTTGCGTTCGAGGGCTGCGTAGTTGAAGACCGGGCGGGCGTCCTGCGGGGCGTAGAACGGAATGTCGCGTGGCTGGTGTCCGGCCAGAACGGCGTCGATGGTCGAAATGACGTGTGCGTTCACCTCGGCGTCGTCGTATACATAGCCTCCGACCAGTCCGCCGTCGCGGATGTCTGCGGGCATCAGCGCGAACATCGGGGCCTGCACGCTGGCGATGACGCGGTAGGAGTCGGTGACGGAGACGATGTTGTCGCCGATTTTTTTTGTGTAATGCCACGACGAGAAGAGTATGCCCGTGCGGTGGATGTCGATGCGGTTGAGCGAGTCCAGCAGCGCTTCGGTCGACATTTCGTGTGCCGAGTAGAACCGGTAGTCGATCTGCGGGAATTCGCGGTCCAGCAGTTCGCGCAGGTCGCTGTCGGCCTGCTGGTTGATATAGCGGCCGTCGCCGACGAAGATCAGCGAATCCATCCCCGGGATCATCCGGCGCATCAGCTCGACGTTCTCGCGCAGGTAGAGCGGCGTGCGGATGAGCGTGATGTTGTCGGACACGGCTTTGTCGCACAGCGGCAGCCGCTCCTCGGGGCGCAGCGGGCGGCGGTCGAGGTAGGCGTTTTCAGGACCTATGTAGTCCATTTCCGAGCAGAGGATCAACGGCACGCCGGGCCAGGTCTGTTTCACGAAGTCGCGCAGCACGGCGATCGGAGCGCCCAGCAGCACCAGCATCCGGGGCGGATTCTTGCCGTATTCCCGCAGCAGGTTGTTTTTGAAGGATTCGATCTCGCTGGTTTTGTGTTTTTTGAACGTCATCAACAGCGAGTTCATGTTTTCGGTGTAGACTTCGAAGTTGTCCACCTGGTCGATATGCGCGACGATGCTGTTGATAATGTGGCTGCTCCAGGGCGCCGATTCGGTGTAGGTGTTCAGCACCAGCATGTAGTCGCGCTTGTCGCCCGGGGGGCTGCTCGCGGCTTCGGAGAAGGGATGTGCCAGCAGGCAGCTGAAAATCAGAACTCCCGCCAGGGCCTGGAGGGAAATGCTGAACGGTTTCTTCAGAAGATTCATTTGTTTGCAGTGAAGGAGCCGGATGACCGGCTGTGACGCTAAATGCAATGACGCATGTAAATTGAAAAAGAGAGGCCCGGAGTTGTGTTCCTGACCTCTCTTTCGAAGACGGAGACTACCTGTTCAGAACGGGTTTGATGTCCTTGATCCGGAGCTGGGTGGTCACAGTTCCCCGGTAGTGGTTTTCGACGATCTGGTAGCAGACGTCGATCGGGCGTCCCGAGCGCACCCATTCGTAATGCGTGGGCTGCTGGAAGGCGATGGCCTGGATCTTGGTGTTGGGCTTCTGCCGCTGCATCAGGTCCATGCGCAGGTGCTCGCACTCCATGCCGACCAGTTTGGCGTCGCCGTGGTTGCTCACGCCGCAGGTGGCGAAGACTGGCGCCGTGTTGCCCGGCCCGAAGGGCTGGAAGCGGTTGAGGTCCTTGCGGAAAGCCGGCGTGATGTCCGAGAAGAGCAGTTCGCTGTCGATGTCCACCTGCGGGACGAGCATCTGCGGGTCGATGTTCTCCTCCACGTATGCGTTGAACCGCCGCGTGAACTCGCCGACGTTTTCCGGACGCATCGTCAGCCCTGCGGCGTACATGTGTCCGCCGAAGTTTTCCAACAGGTCCGAGCACGACTCGACGGCCTGGTAAAGGTCGAATCCGGGAACCGAACGCGCCGATCCGGTCACGAATCCGTTGCTCATCGTCAGCACCACCGTCGGGCGGTAGTAGGTCTCGATGAGACGCGACGCGACGATGCCCACGATGCCCTTCATCCAGCGGGGATTGTAGATCACGGTGCTCTTGAGGGCCTTCATTTCGGGATTGCCCTCGATATAGTCGTGCGCTTCCTGCGTGACGGAGCGGTCGATCGACTTGCGGTCCTGGTTGTAGGCGTCGATCACGCTGCCGAACTCCTCGGCGATCGACTCGTTGCCCTCGATCAGCAGCTCCACGGCGGCGTGCCCGCCCGAAGGCGAGGCGTTTTCGTCGTTCTCGTCCATTCGCATGCGGCCGGCGGCGTTGATACGCGGCCCGATCTTGAAGACGATGTCGTCGATGGTGATATTGTGTTTGTCCAGCCCGCAGATCTTGATGATCGACAGCAGACCTTTCGACGGCTCGCGGTTGAGGTTCTTCAGGCCGAAATAGGCCAGAATCCGGTTCTCGCCGACCAGCGGCACGATGTCCGAGGCGATCGACACGACCAGCAGGTCCAGCAGGGGCAGGATCTGCTCGAAAGGCATGCGGTTTTTCTGCGCATAGGCCTGCACGAGTTTGAATCCCACGCCGCAGCCCGACAGTTCGTCGAACGGGTAGGAGCAGTCGACCCGCTTGGGGTCCAGAACGGCTACGGCCTTGGGAATCTCCTCGGCCGGGAGGTGGTGGTCGCAGATGATGAAATCCACGCCTTTCGTCTTCGCATAGACAACCTTTTCCGTGGCTTTGATGCCGCAGTCCAGGGCGATGATAAGCCCCACGCCCTTGCGGGCGGCGAGGTCGATACCTTTGATCGAAATACCGTATCCTTCGGTATAACGGTCGGGGATGTAGAACATCAGGTTTTTGTGCCCGATCTGGCGCAGGAACTTGTAAACCAGCGCGACGGCCGTACAGCCGTCCACGTCGTAGTCGCCGTAAACCATGATCTTCTCCTGGTTCGCAACGGCCTGTTCGACCCGCTCGACCGCCTTGTCCATGTCCTTCATCAGGAACGGATCGTGCAGGTCGGCGAGGCTCGGTTTAAAGAACTTCTCCGCCTTTTCTACAGTGTCTATGCCTCTCTGTACGAGCAGATTGGCCAGTACTGGCGAGATCCGCAGAGCGGCAGCCAGCATGGCTGCCGTCGCGGGGTCGCCCTGTGGCTTCACTACCCAGCGTTTTTCTATAGGCATACGAATTGTTATTTATATATTTTAACATTTAATTTCCAATTATCGTTATTGCGTCTTTATATCGTTTCGGCGCTGTCCGCCGCTGTCGCCGCCGCCTGTGGCGTCGTTTAAAAATCTCCGCTCCGGCCCTCCTTCAGGGTGGGAGATGAGTGAGATGCCGGGCCCTTTTGCCGGCCGTCTTTCACGAACCGCTCGTTATTTCACACTGCAAGGCTGTGGCCAATTCCCTGATGACCAGCTGTTTTACCTCCTGTATCGACGGCTGCGACCCCGTTTCGGCGGCGATCGACGTGACGCCCCGGTCGGTGAATCCGCAGGGGTTGATGCGCGAGAACCACTCAAGGTCGGTCGTCACGTTCAGTGCGAACCCGTGCATGGTGACATAACGCGACGAACGGACTCCTATTGCGCAGATCTTGCGCGGCCGCGCCTTTCCGGGGTCGATCCAGACCCCCGAGGCTCCGGCGATGCGTCCCGCCGCGATGCCGTATTCCGCGACCGTGCGGATCACGGCCTCCTCCAGCGCTTCGATATACTCCCGCAGGCCGATGCCGATACGCTCCAGGTCGAGGATCGGATAGCATACCAGCTGCCCGGGGCCGTGGAAGGTGATGTCGCCGCCGCGGTCGATGTGAAAGAACTGTGCGCCCATCGCTTCGAGCGCTTCCTGATTGACGAGCAGGTTTTCGGCATGCCCGCTCTTGCCCAGCGTGTAAACCGGCGGATGCTCCACCAGCAGGACCGTGCCCGCATCGTCCGCGCCGTCTGCGCCCGGGACCGGAATGGGACCGGTGCGCTTTCGGGCTACCCCGGCGTCGAACAGCTCCTGCTGCAAATCCCAGCAGGTTTTGTAGTCCATGCGTCCGAGGTCCCGGCAGTAGGCTTTCATCGCTACAAACTTTTTACGCTTCGCAGGGCTTCTTCGGCCATGTACGACGAGCGGACCAGAGGCGCGCTCGCGCAGTAGCTGAAACCCATTTCCAGCGCCCGGAGTCTGTACCATTCGAATTTTTCGGGAGTGATGTACGCCGCAACGGGGTAGTGCTCCAGAGTGGGCCGAAGGTACTGACCGAGTGTCACAATCCGCACGCCTGCGTCGCGCAGGTCGTGCAAGGTTTGCAAAACTTCATCATCGCTCTCGCCAAGTCCGACCATCAGTCCGCTTTTCGTTACGACGCCCTGCCTGTTCAGACAGCGCAGGGTCTCCAGGCTCGTACGGTACTTGGCTCTGGAGCGCACCACGGGGGTCAGTCGCTCGACGGTTTCGATGTTGTGCCCGATGATGTCGGGCTTCGACGCGACGATCACCTCCAGCAGGTCGGGCCGTGCGTCCAAATCGGGAATAAGAAGCTCAATTACGGCGTCGGGGTTCTGTGTGCGGATGGCCTCCACGGTTGCGGCCCAATGGGCTGCTCCGCCGTCGGGGAGGTCGTCGCGCGTCACGGAAGTTACGACGACATACCGCAGTTTCATCAGTGCGACGCTTTCGGCCACCTGTCGTGGCTCCTCGGCGTCGGGAGCAAGGGGACGGCCCGTTTTGGTTGCGCAGAAACGGCAGCCCATACGGCAGCCCGCCTGCGACGAGATGCAGAGCGTCGCCCGGTCGCCGTCGGGGATGTAGGCCGATTCGATGAAATGGTTCTGCGAGGTACGATAGAGGTATTTTTTCGTGCCGTCGGTCGAAATGCTGACTTTTTCGGGAGCGGTGAGTCCGACTTCGTACGTTTCGGCGAGCAGGGCCCGGTGCCGGGCGGATAGATCGCTCATCGCCTCGATCGTCGTCGCGTGCTTGTCGTAAAGCCAGCGTGCGATCTGTTTCGCCGCGAAACGGGGCATCTCCAACCGGTTGCAGAGAGCTTCCAATTGGGGCAGGGTTTGTCCGTAAAGATATTCGTGTCGGGGCATGGAAAGCGGTCGTGAGGGAGTTTTCGGGAACAAAATTAGTCAAAAATAAAGATTTTTCAGACCGAAAGCGCTGTTTTTGATTTTTTATCCCTATATTTGTCGGTAGTTAGTGTGCCTTCGGGTCACTTGAAAGGATAACAATAAACAGGAACAATAATGGAAATTAAGAAATCACCGAAAGCCGACCTGGAGAACAAACGGGGTCTTTTCCTTGAAATCGGTTTGGTCGTGGCGTTGGTACTTGTTATTGGTGCATTCGCCGTGACTCCGAAGGAACATCGTATCGAGAAAGTCGATCTTGGCTATGCTCCCGTCGAAGTGGAAATTGTCGAGGTTACCCGCGAGGACCAGAAGCCGCCCGAAGCTCCCAAGAAAGTCGATATGGCCGTCGTGAGCGACATGCTGGAAGTCGTAACCAACGATACCAAGATCGAAACGGAGATCGATTTTGCGGAGTTTGATATGAACCAGGCGATCGGAGTGGCTCCCGTCCAGACCGAGGAGGTTTTCGAAGAGGAGATTTTCATCGTCGTGGAGGAGAAAGCGTCTTTCATGGGCGGCGACGAAGGTACTTTCCGCAACTGGGTGCAGCAGCGTGTGAAATACCCCGCGATCGCTCAGGAAAACGGTATCCAGGGGAAGGTAATCATCTCGTTCGTGGTGAATACGGACGGTTCCGTATCCAATATCGAGGTGTTGAGAACCCCCGACAGTACCTTGTCGGACGAGGCGGTACGTATTATCAAATCTTCTCCGAAATGGACCGCCGCCAAGCAGCGTAACAAGTCGGTTCGTCAGAAGTTCGTCATTCCGATCGATTTCCGTATTTCGGATTAAGGTTTGTTTGAAACATTTGATAAGGGTATCCTGCGTGAAGCCGGGATACCCTTATTTTCACCGTGCAGGAAGATGTGTCTTTCCGAAGGCGCATAGTCGTGCAGAAATCGTATGGCAGATTGGAACAGAATAAGAATAAAGAGATTGTAACGAAGAACGATCAACCCGCTTCCGGGGCCGGGTTCGAACGGGCCGTACTGGTCGCGGTCATCCGGGATCAACAGGATCCGCGTCAGGCGGAAGAGTACCTCGCCGAATTGGAATTTTTGGCTGAAACGGCCGGTATCGTAGGTGTCCGTCGTTTTACGCAGCGCCTTCCACAGCCGTCGGCCCGTATTTATGTCGGTCCGG
>ERZ772889.3499-NODE-3499-length-10832-cov-25.689895_pt1 | contig 10832 bp, 9 predicted proteins | sample MGYA00512127_ERZ772889 | MGnify/ENA primary metagenome ERZ772889 (study PRJEB29015, sample SAMEA2737689) | human gut metagenome | biome: human gut; feature: human-associated habitat; material: faeces | place: China | collected 2012 ... | reverse complement strand
CTGCTCGGGGGTGAACAGGCGCGAAAGGATACCCGTCACCACGAGCGTTACGACGATGCCCGCGTACTTTGCGATCGAGGTGTAGAATACGCCCGAAGCCAATTCCCGCCTGACACTCATTTCCCGTTTTCTTTTTTTAGCGGTTTCTTGAACAGCAGCGTCGCCAGGGCGCGGCCGTCGATGCTGCCCGGGTAGTGGCGCAGGGCATCCCAGGCCAGTTTCCAGCGTGTCCCGGCCGGGAGCGCCCAAGCGTTGCGCATCACGGGGCGCAGTATCTGCCTCGTGAGCGTGCGTATGAGTTGCCGCTGGCCGGCGTCGCGCGTCGCGGCAAAGCGGTTCAGTTCGCGCAGTACGGTGGTATAGCCTTCGAGGTTGCGGCGCGAGAACCCGCGTCCCATGATCGAATCCCCGTGTATGCGCCGCTTGAAGAACGCGCGTTCGATTCCGCCTGCACGCGACGCCCCGAGATAGAGCTGCGGGGTGAAGAGTTCGTCTTCGTGGAGTATCCCCGGGTAGAAGCGCAGTCCCAGCCCGCGCAGGTAGGCGGTGCGGATGAAACTCAGGCAGGCCGAAGCCCGGTAGCAGTGTAGTGCGAGCATCCTGCGCAGCAGGTCGGTGCCGTCGCAGACCTCCGTTCCGAAATATTTTGCACGCCGGTAGTCGAACCATGCGGCGTCGGAGGCCGTCGTCCCGAAGCTTTCGGCGTCGAAGAACACGAAATCGAGCCGGTCTGACTGGCAGCGTTCGTAGCAGCGTTCGAGGGCGTCGGGTTCCAGCAGGTCGTCGCTGTCCATGAAGTAGATGAATTCGCCCCGGGCACGGGCGATCCCTGCGTTGCGGGTCTGCGAAAGCCCTTTGTTGGGCTGGGTGTAGAGCCGGATGCGGTCGTCTCCGGTGGCTATGCGTTCGAGTACGGAGAGGCTGCCGTCCGTCGAACCGTCGTTGACGACGATCAGTTCGATGTCGCGCAGGGTCTGTCCCATGATCGAACGCAGGGTCTGTTCGACGTAGGCCTCCGTATTGTATACGGGGATGATGACGCTGACTTTCGGGTTATTCATCGACACGTATCCATTTTGCGCGTGCGGCGTCATAACGCTTGATTACGCGCGCCGGGTTGCCTACGGCGACGCTGTACGAGGGGATGTTCTTGGTAACGACGCTCCCGGCGCCGATCTGGCAGCGTTCGCCGATCGTGACGCCCGCCACGACCACCGAATTGGCGCCGATATGCGATTCACGTCCGATCGTCACCTCTTTGCGCACGAGTTCCTGTGCATTCGAGTCTCGTGTCCCGTCGGCATAACCGTGGTTGAACCCCGAGATGAAGACATGCTGGCCCAGTCCGGCCCGGTCGCCCAGGCGCACGGGGCCGATGATCACCGATCCGATGCCGATGCGCGCCTGGTCGCCGATCACTACGTCTCCCGCACCGTTATTGACGACCGCATAATCCTCGATCAGGGCGTCGCGTCCCACTTCGAAGCGCCGCCAGGGAAAAACGTCGAGCCGCGCATGGCGGCGGATAAGCGCCCCGCGGCCTTTTTTGTGAACAAAAGGGTTCACGAACCAGCGCACCCAAAGACGGGGCCGGGGGTGCCTGTGCGGCGAAATCAGCCCGATGACGAATTGTTTGAGCCGGGGGTTATTTCTGATCTTTTCAATCATAAGTCAATTACAGTGTTATATAACGAACTTTTGCAATGCGGCTGTCCGGGGTTTTGAATCCGGAGCACGAAATTTCGGCAGTACGGTATTCAGTTTGTCTTCCCGAGCGATTCGTAAAGTGCCAGCAAGTGCCGGGCGGTCTTTTCCCACGAGAAACGTTTCACCCGTTCGAGGCCGTAGGCGACTTGCCTTGCGCGGAACGCTGCGTCGGTTTCGAGCCGCAGCAGGGCGTCGGCGATTGCCTTCGGGTCGGTCGGGTCGACGAGGATGGCGCCTTCGCCCGCCACTTCGGGGATCGCCGAGGTAGCGGATGTCACCACGGGCGTGCCGCAGGCCATCGCTTCGAGCTGGGGGATGCCGAAACTCTCGCGCAGCGAGGTGTAGAGGAACGCCGAAGCCCTGTTGTAGATGGCCGGCAGGTCGCTGTTGGGGATATATCCCGCCAGGCGGAGCATCCCGCGCAGCCGGGGTTCGCCGATCTCCCGCAGGATCGCCTCCGCGGGTTGTTCCCCGAGGTCGGCGACCAGCAGCGGCAGCGGGTTTTCGGAGCGCCGTACGTATTCGGCATAGGCCTTCAGCGTACCGGGCGTGTTCTTCTTTGGGTCGGTATTGCCCAGGAAAAAGAGGTATTCGGGGTCTCGCAGGTATTTGCGGACGGTTTCCGCCGTGCCTTCCATCGGGCGGAACCGGTCGTTGTAGCCGTTGTGAATGGCCATGATGCGTCCGGGGTCGAAGTTCAGTGCGGTGCGGATGCGGTCGCACTCGAATTGCGAGACGGTGATGACCATCCGGCATCTGGGCAGGATGCGCGGCACTACCAGGCGGCGGTAGACGCGCCCCAGCGACTGGTAGAGCGATTTGTTGCGCGCGGCCTGTTGCTCGAGGAAGATGATGTCGTGGAGCGTTAGGATCAGCGGGGCATTTCCCCATACGGGCGCCGTGTTGCTTGTGCAGTGCAGCAGGTCGGGTTTCACGCGGGCCACGGCCCGCGGCAGCGCCCACTGTTCCCACAGCGGGTAGCTCGGGCAGCGGAGCGTTGTGATGTGCATGTTGGGACTCTCCTCCAGGCAACGGTCTTCGCCTTCGCCCGTGAAGATGAAGTATTCGTTCTTCGTGTCGAGCCGTTGCAGGCAGCGGATGGTTTCGAGCGCCACGAAGTCCATGCCGTGTTTGTTGGGGCGGAAGATGCGCTGTGCCTCGATCGCGATTTTCATGGTCGGTTTCCGGTATTGTTTCCGGGGGCTTCGCTTCCGGCCCCGGTATGTTCGGTGTGGATGAATTTGTCTTTGGTGCCCCGCAGCCGGAAGAGGTTGGCAAGCGTCAGCAGGAACAGGACGGGCATTCGCCTAAGGGCGTGTCCCAGCCGGGCGTCGGCCTGCTCGTCGGGCAGCGCCATCGCCATGGCCAGGAGCAGCAGCAGGACGGCCACCCACCATTTTATCGAACCCATGGGTGCGCATACCGTCATCACGACGGCCCACAGGGGCACCAGCCCCAGCAGCAGGATGCGCGGCGGCAGGCACCATTGCAGCAGCTTGTCGCAGTAATCCGTATTCCCCGAGAGGATTGCTCCCGGAAGCTGCCTTACGGCCGATGAAAGGGCGTAGAACTGCGCCGCTATCCAGCGCCGCCGCTGGTTGTAGTAGGCACCTTCGCCCTGTACCTTTTCGTCCAGCACGCGCACGTCGTCCAGGTAGTCGATGTAGATGCCCTGCCTCAGCAGCAGCGCTTCGAGCTCCTTGTCCTCGCCCGAAGTGGTGCAGCAGGCGATATTTTCGCGGAACCATTTGTAATCGAAGGCCATGCCCGAGCCGATCAGCGCCGAAGAGAATCCCAGCGCCACATGCCCGCGGCGGAAGATCGAGTTGTTGACCTCCTCGCTCGCTGCGTCGAGTACGGCGGTGTCCGTATCGCGGTTCTTGGCCGTGCGGTGTGCCTGCACGGCCTGGATGCCGCTGTCGAGGGCGTCGTTCATGCGGGCGATGAACTCCCTGCCCGCCAGGTTGTCGGCGTCGAGTATCGCCACGGCCTCCGCGCCGTCCGGGCCGATTTCCCCTACGGCAAAGTTGAGCGCCCTAGCCTTGGAGCTGTTCTCGAAGGAGGCTTCCAGCACGCGGATCGGCATCCGGCGCAACTCGGCGAGCGTGGCCGGTTGCAGCCGGTCGGCGATGACGACCACCTCGTGCAGTTCCTGCGGATAGTCCTGTTGCAGCGCGGACTGCGCTGCGTGGACGATCACCGCGTCGCTTTTGTAGGCCGGGATCAGCGTCACGAACCGGCGTTGCAGCCGTGCCGGGGGATAGGTGTCCTTGCGTGCGCGCGTCGAGGCGGCCGCAAAGACGAAGAGGTAGAGTACCGGGAGTCCCAGTACGAAGATGAATATCCAGTCGAGGATGTCGAGCAGTAGCGTCATGCCGTTTTGTTTTTCAGGGTGAAGAAGCCTCCGGCACCGTGCCGTATGGCCTTTGCCAGGTCGCGGCGCCCGTGTGCCAGCGCCGCGGCGATGCTTTTGGGTACGGCGATGCAGAGCTGGTAGGCGACGGAAAGCATCCGGGCGGTGCCGTGCAGGTTCCGCCATGCGAACAGCAACCGGTTGCGGGTCAGGTAGTAACTTCTCAGGGGACTTTGCTGTCCGCTCGTCGCGCTCTCCTTGTGGAATACCGTGCAACGGGGGTCGTAGGCTATTTTCCAGCCTTGTTCACGGATACGCACCGACCAGTCGAGTTCTTCGTAGTAGAGGAAATAGATGTCGGGCATCGGCCCGGCTTTTCGGGGTACTTCGCGCCGTACCATCATCGCCGCGCCGTGGGCGTAGGGCGTGTCGCGCGGCGTGTCGAACGACCCGTCGTCGGGCATCCCGAAGCCGATGAGCGCGTTGCGCAACGTGACGTGTGTCAGGGGCGTATATCCGGCGAACTGGATATGCCGCGGGGGAGCGAAAAACCGGATCTTCGGGCATACGGCGCCGATCGCGGGGTTGCCCGCCAGGGTTTCGCAGAGGTAGTGCAGCGTGTCGTCTTCGACCTCGGTGTCGTTGTTGAGCAACAGCAGGTAATCGCCTGTCGCGGCTGCGAACCCCAGGTTGTTGCCTCCGGCGAATCCCAGGTTCCGCTCGCTGCGCAGCGCTTTGATTTCCGGGTAGCGTTCGCGCAGCATGGCCGCCTCGTCGCGGGCGGAGCCGTTGTCCACCACGATGATCTCCAGCGGCGAGGTGACGTGCCGCCGCAGCGATTCGACCATGGCACAGGTAAGCGCGTAGCCGTTGTAGTTGACCGATATGACCGAAATCAGCGGTTTCATGCTATTCGTAATTTTCCCTTGCGTGTGGCCGTTGTGCGGACATCGCCCTGTCCAGTATCTCCTTGCGCGCCAGTTCGCGGTCGAAACGCGGCGCGAGGAAGATGAAACCCATGCTCATGTAGAGGATGGCGCCCGTGGGGATCTGTCCCAGAATTTCATTGGCATAGGCCATGACCACGATACCCGAGATTCCCGCCGTAAGCGCCGCCGTGAATCCCCTCAACTGGGTGTTCCGCAGTTTGAAGATCACCAGGTAGGCGCCACGCGCCAGTATGTAGAGCAGGATGCCGATGTGCAGCAGGATGCCGACGACGCCCGTTTCGACCCAGACCATCACGAACCACGAGTCGGTCGGAATCTGCGACAATGCCGCATTCGGGGCGAAGGTCTTGGCCTTGCCGCCGCCGTGTCCCAGTCCGGCGCCGAAAGGCTTGTCAGCCATCAGTTCGCGCAGTTTGGCCTGGTTTGCCAGGCGCACCTGGAACGAGGGGTCGTTTGTGTTGAAGGCGCTGCGGGCACGCCGGATAATGCTGTTTCCCTGTCCGATGGTGGTGAATTTCAGGAATATGAAGGCTGCGATGATCAGGAAAACACCCGCGCCGATCATCTTGATGTTGCGCGACATCATGATGAAGGCCGAGTAGCCCACGAACGGTACGGCCAGTGCGCTGCGGGTTCCCGAGATCAGCATGCCGTAGCATGCCGCGGCCGCCACGAGCAGCAGGTAGAGCTTCATCCACGAGTTGCGGTAGTAGAGTGCCGAAATCGAGAATACGACCATCGACAGCCCCATCGAGCCGCCGAAATTGGCCGCGTCGCTGAAGAACGAGAAGTAACGCACGCCGCTGTGGATGATGTGTGTCGAACGGCCGCCCAGCACGAACAGCCAGTAGTTCTCCGCGGCGTTAAAGCCGAAGAATTTCTGCATGCAGGCTTTCCCGACGGCGATCAGTGTCAGCACCGACCAAACGGCGAGCATGTATTTCAGGTATTTGTACTCGGTCATCGTGAGCTGCGTGAGCACGACGATAAAGAAGAAATAAAACGCGATCGACCGCACCGACGAGAACCATCCCGCGACCGAGACCGACTCCGGGTTCACTATTTCGAGGATGCAATAGGCCATCCAGATCGCCGCCACAACGGTCAGTCCCGAGCTGGCTCGCTTCCATTCGATGGGACGCATCAGGGCTTGCAGCGTTATTATCAGGAAGTTGTAGAAGATCAGTGCGTCGAGGATCATCCCGAACGGCAGGTCGTAGGCATAACGCGTGAGCGTCATGATGAAATAGTTGACCACGAACAGCCCGAGCATCGATATGGCGGGGTTGCGCAGCGTGACCCACAGGATGCACAGTGCAGCCGGGATCACCGAGACGGCCAGGCCGGCGAGCAACCCGTATTTGGTGAACGCCATGATGAGCACGGCCACGCCGGCGGCAAGCATTGCCCCGACGATGAGCCGGGGCACGCTGACCGGGGTGGTTATGCTGCCGTAGTGTTCCATGACGTGCCGCAGTTTATTTGACGGCCGTGAATCCGAACTGGCTGATCTGATACCCCAGCCTGCGAAGACGGCTGTAAGGGGGCATCAGGCCCGTGAAGGTTTGCACCACGTCGCGCCCCGCACAGTTGAGGCAGAGGACGACGGGGGTGCGTCCCGAGAGTTTTTCGGCCTTCTCGAAAAGTAGCTGGTCGGTGTCTTTCCACGTGCGGTTCGCCGGGGCGATGACGATGCTCAGCGCCGCATGGCGCAGCAACTCCTTCGGGACGGAGCTCGTGGCGAAGGGCGGGTATTCCACCAGCACTACGTCGGCCTCGGCGAGGGGAACTTCGCCCGGGGTGTCGTGCACGAAATCCCCGAGTTTCTCGGCCAGCAGGTACTCTTTGCGTTCGATGTCGAAATCCTTGTTCCACGATACGATGCGGACTTTCATGTTCGCTTCGCGGAAGAATGCCGCCAAGTGTTCGGCGATCAGGCTCTTTCCGTCCCCGCGCTCGGTGCTCAGGATATTGAGTACGTTGGGCTGTTTGGCCGGGTCGAAATAGTTGACTGCCGCATTGCCGATATAGCGGGATGCGATCTCGCGGTATTGCTTGGTAAACCTCCGTTGCCCGAAATAGGCTTTGCCGGGAAAGGCCCCGATGACCCGCCCCTTGGTGATGCGCTCGGCGCGGACTTTGTCACGCAGCGTGCGGTCGAGCAGTTCGAGCAGGATGAAGAATCCCAGTACGAACAGGAGCGTGGCGAGGCCTGCCGCGGCGACCATCATCTTGCGTTTGCTCGGTTCCGCCTCCAGGGGAAGCACCGGGGCGTTGATGATCTTCAGCGTCGCCGAAGTCATCTGCAGGTTCTTCTGGCGCAGGCGGGCCGTGTTGAGCGCCGTGAGGATCGAGAGGTAGGACTGTTCCGAGAAGTTGATTTCGCGCCCCTTGCGTTTGAGGGTCGAGCCCACGGGCGAGAACTGCGTATATTTCTGGTCGAGTTCCTGTTTGCGGAGCTTCATCACCGCCAGTTCGGCGCGGGATTTCTCGGCCAGCAGTACGGCGGCGAGCCACTCCGTCACGATCGTATTGGCCGAAAGTCCCTCCTTCGTATATTGTTGGTTGGCGATGTTCGTGGTGAGCTCCTGCAGGCTGCGGGTCTCCTCGCTCAGTTTCCTGCGTAACTGCCCCGTGTCGTTGCGGCTGGCGGGCATGGCCGTCCGGTCGGAAATACCTTCCGTGCCGTCGGTTTCGGGCTGGAAGGCCTCGGCGGCCGACAGGCGCGAATAGATGCTCCCGATCTTATGGAGTTTCTCGATGAACTCGGCGTTGTTGCGGAAAGTCTCCTGCAACCCTTCGAGCTGCCCTTCGATCGAGGCGCGCAGTTTCTCGGCGCTCTCGAAGTTCAGCAGGATCTCCTCGTAGCGCAATTCGTAGTCGCGCGAGAGGGCGGCGATGTGCTTGGTCTGCTCGTCGTAGTTGATGACACGGTGCTGGACGTTGTAGTCGCGCAGCGAATCCTCCAGGTTGCGCAGGTTGTTTCCCACCCGCTCCAGCTCGGATTCGAAATAGGCGATGACGTTGTTCGTCTCGCCGAACCGCAGGTCGCGGTACTGCTTGACGAACTCGTCGTTGAGGATAATCAGCGTGTTGTAGACGATGGCCGGGTCGTCGTTCTCGTAGCTGATTTCCAGCATGTCGCTGTTGGCCAGCCTCTTGACCTTGATCTGGCTCAGCGCCTGGTAGCTGTAATACGGAGGGCTCCAGTGGAACATGCCGTAGACGTGGTTGTTATGGTCTATCTCTTCGTATTTGCGCAGGTTCTCGTAAGTGTTCTTTTCCGAAGTGTGGTCGACGAGCTCCATGACGTCGGGCGGGGTTTTGCTCAGCAGGTACCGCGAGGTGCGTGCCGAGAGGTACTGGTTGTCGTTGTCCGGGTCGAGGTGCGTAAGCCCCTGTGCGTAGAGGCGTAGCGAAACGTTCTTGAGCGTGGACTGCGACAGGATGATGTTGATCAGGTTGTCCATCGCATTGTTGATGACGTTCCAGTCCTGGCGCGAGCCTTCGGTGGTCGTGATGTCGTATCCCGAGACGATGCCCGTGTAGATCGTCGTCGTGGACTTGTAGTTGCGCGGTTTGGTACCCATCTTCAGGTAGACGAGCAGCGCGACCAGCAGCGGACAGAGTATCAGCCACCACTTGATGCGGTAGAGAAACCGCGCGGTATATGCGATGTAGTTCATAGGCTATTCGGTTTTAGTCGCTTCTTTCGATGTCCCGGGCATTGATATGGGTTTGTTGATGATCGGCGTGTGCGTGAGTATCTCGAGCCGCAGCAGGGCGTCGTTGAGGTTGCGCCGCACCTGCTCGTATTCGCGGGTCGCCGAATTTTCGAGGCTCTTCTGGCGGCTCAGCGTCTGCGCGTCGAGCTTGCCTTTGACGAAGTCCACTTCGGTCATGCGGTATTGTGCCTCGGACGTGATCTTGGCTTCGGCGGCGCTCCGCAGGATCGAGAGCTGCTCGACGGCCGTGGTGTAGGCGTCGATGATCTTCATGCGCAACTCGTCGTACCAGCGGTCGAGGTCGTACTGGGTATTCTCGATACGCTTCTTCTGCTGCTTGATCTTGTTGCGGCGGTTGAAAATCTCGTCGAGCGGGATCGAGAACGAAGCTCCGACGTTCCACCAGCTTTGCTCGCGCCCGGTCGTGGTCGTCGTCCATATCGGGATGTTGCTGTCCTGATAATTCTGGTTGTAGATGTCCGACGATCCGTAGTTGTAGTTGGCGTTGAGCTTGAAATTGCGCATCCAGTTGCGGCGCACGGTTTTCAGTTCGCGCTCCTCGATCTCGCGGTTCGACTCGTAATAGCCGACCTGCGGTGCATGGCGCGCATTCTCCATCAGTACGTGGAGCGGGGGCAGCTGCATGTCGATGTAATCTTCCGGAGTAAGCCGTTGCAGGTCGCTGTATTCGAATTCGGGTGGCGTAGGCTCGCTTTGCGCCGTTGCGGCGACAGCAGCCAGCAGCAGCCAGAGTGTGAAGACGGCCCTTTTCATATGTTGCTGGGTTTTAAACATTTTCTTTCTGTATGAATGCGGTGAACGTGCGCAGGATTATTTTCAGGTCGAACCACGGCGACATCCTGCGGGCGTATTCGATGTCGAGCTGCTTGCGCTGTTCGGGCGAGAGTTTCCCCGCCTGCCCGCGTTTTTCGACCTGCCACAGTCCCGTGAGGCCCGAGGGGCACATGAACCGTTCGATATATTCGTCGCTCGTGAGGCGTTCGGCCTCGTAGAGGGGTAACGGGCGGTTGCCCACGACCGACATGTCGCCCCGCAGGATGTTGAAGAGCTGCGGGAGTTCGTCGATGCTGTATTTACGCAGGAAACGCCCCAGGCGCGTGATGCGGGGGTCGTTCTCGATCTTCACGAACGCGTTTTCCTGTTCGGTTTCCAGCTGGTGCTGATGAGCCTCCTCGGGGATCACGAAATCGTCTGCATAGAGCATGCCGTTTTCGGTGTCCGCCAGCAGTTTGCGGATCTCTTCGTCGTCGAGCACCATCTTCGCGTCGTCTTCCGCGGCGGGTGCCGAGGCATACTGGTTCAGATCTTCCAGCTCCTTGAGCCGCCGGTCGGCGTCGGAGCGCATCGAGCGGAACTTCAGGAAATCGAAGATCCGGTAGTTGCTTCCCACGCGTTTCGACTTGTAGATGACCGGCCCCGGGCTGTCGAGTCTGACGGCCACGGCCACGGCTATGAGCAGGGGCGAGAGCAGGAGGATCGCCGAGAGCGATGCTGCGATGTCGAACGCCCGTTTCCAGAGCGGCATGCGGAACAACTCTACGTCGTTCCCGCTACCTGCGACGGGTTTGCGGACGAACGTATAGTCGGTCATGAATTGCAGTGTGCGGAGAAAATCTGCACGCGATATGTCGCCCGGCACGGCGCTGTTCACGCCGGCTCCGAGATACGCACGCCGCTCCTCCCCGGTCAGCTGCCCCGAGGTGATGAGGACGATGCCGGCGCCCGGGAACCAGGAACGCAGGAAGCGGATGCTGCGGATGTCCTCCTCGCCCTGCTGTTCGTAGAGGATGAAGGCGTGGTCGTCCTTGAGCGGCATGAGCTTACCCATGGCTGCGCCGATATCCCCTGCGATACGCATCTGTCCCTCGGTCAGCTCCGTGAAACGGGCCGTGTGGTTGCCTCTGCCTTTGATGTAGATGACGGGGTACTTCAATCCAAAATCTTTTTAATCCTTATTTTGAGTTCCTGCGGGTTGAACGGTTTGACGATATAGTCTTCCGCACCCTCTTCCAGCAGGCGGATGCGTTCCGAGGTGCTGTCCTCGCTCGAAAGCATCACGACCGGGATCTGCTTGAA
>ERZ772889.3488-NODE-3488-length-10858-cov-3.649357_pt1 | contig 10858 bp, 13 predicted proteins | sample MGYA00512127_ERZ772889 | MGnify/ENA primary metagenome ERZ772889 (study PRJEB29015, sample SAMEA2737689) | human gut metagenome | biome: human gut; feature: human-associated habitat; material: faeces | place: China | collected 2012 ... | reverse complement strand
CGGCGATCTCGGCAACGCCGTGCCGCTCTGGGAGCTTCCCGCCGTGCAGAAGCGCATTGCCGCCCGCTGCCGGGAGAACGGTACGCCGTTCATGGTCGTAACGCAGATGCTCGCTTCCATGGAGCACTCGCGCGTGCCGACCCGCGCGGAGATGAGCGACATATTTAACGCCGTGCTGGACGGCGCGGCGTCCGTCATGGTCACGGGCGAGACCGCCGCGGGCGAGTATCCGGCGGACGTCATCCGCTATCTCGCGCTCGCCGCGCATGCCGCGGAGACGTTTTTAAAAGAAAACGGGATATAGGGCAACCGGCGGAGGAAAAACCTCCGCCGGTTTCTGCTTATATAGATTCTGCGCGTTACTGCATCACCGTGCCGTCGACAAGAGTGATAGTGCAGCCATTGAAGATGATGGTGCCGTTATTTACAAGACTTGTGACCGTGAAGTCACCGGTCAGCGTCCACACGCAGCCCGATCCGACCGTCACGACGGCGTGATTCTCTGCCGCCGCAGCGCAAAGGATCGCAAGATTTTTTCTTGTTGTTTTTGATAAATTTTTGATGTTATCCACAAGATGGTCTTGATTTCAAAATTTTATCCACAATATATGGGTATATTATGTCCGTATATGTTAAAACATTGTTGATAAATCTCAATATCAAATAAGATATGCTACAATCGGCAACGTTATGATCGATAACAGTGTTGTCAGTACGATTCCTCTGCTACAAATGGAACTGTCTAATCCATAATCGATTGCCATCATCACTGCCATGCTTCCATTTGGCATTCCAAACATTAATACCATGATCCCCGAGAGAACAGGATCTAAATGAAACAGCCGGATCGCAAATGCTGCGATCATTGGGATCACCAGCATCTTTAAAAATGTAAACTGATACATCTTGATGTCTTTGAAAACTTCGATCAGCGGCATCTTCGCTAAAGATACCCCGGTAATGATCATGGAGAGTGGGATTGCTGCATTTCCTAAGTATTGTACAAAACTTACCGCAGGTGCTGGTGCGTCGATCTGAAATGCAAAAATCAATAACGCAGCCAGACATGCGACCATTCCTGGATTGATCATCTTTTTCCAGTGGAATATGATCTTAGCTTTTTGTCCTGTCTGCATGGCACGTTCTTTCTCAAAAAGATAAATTCCATAGGTGTAAAAGAGAATATTATATACCAGTGTATACAGTGCTACATAAAAAATAGCTCCTCTACCGTATAATTCTTCAATGATCGGAATCCCCATAAATCCAAGATTCGAAAAGATCAGCATCACTGCATAGATATTTCTTTCATCTTTTTTTACACCTAGAATACGAACAAATGCCGGACTGATCAAGATCAATACCACAAATAAGATCACTGCAAGGATCAGGTCCATGATCACAAGATTCCAGTTTCCATTTCCAACGGAACCGATCACGCCAGATATGATCAATGCAGGATTAAATATATTTACAATCAGTCCTGATATCTGTGAACTTGTATCATCACTAATCCATTTTTTCTTATAACTTAGGTATCCGATCAGCATAAAACCAAACAATACTAACAATTTCTGAAATATGATAAAGCTATTCTGCATTCGCTCGGTCCTCCGGATATTCAATCTGAATTAATGTCAAGCCTTTTGCTGGAAGTTTTGGTCCTGGTGTAACTCTTTCTTTGGATGCTAAGATTTCTTTGACCCATTGTGGTTCTTGTTTTCCTCTTCCGACCTCTAAAAGCGTTCCTGCCATTAAACGTACCATATTATAGAGAAAACCACTTCCTGTGACTCTCATTGTGATATATCTGCCATTTTGTGTCACATCACATTCGTAAATCTCTCTGACATAGGATGTAACCTGTGCTTTACTGCTGCACATACTGATAAAACAGTGTTCCCCTAAGAAATAAGAAGCTGCTTCTTTCATTTTCTCCACATCAAGTGGTACATATACAAAATGATGATGTCTGCTTGTCACGGGATTGTCGTATCTTGCATTGTAAAAGGTATATTCATATGTCTTTCTTGTATCCTGAAACCTTGGATGGTAGTCTAATGGCACTTCTTTGGAGTCCTGAATAATGATATCTTCTGGTAGTCTTGCATTTAATGCTTTTGCCATCTTCTCTCCCGGAATACGGCTTTCTGTGTCGAATACAGCTACATTTCCTAATGCGTGGACTCCTGAATCCGTTCTGCTGGCTCCGATCACTTTGATGTCTTCTCCTGTCAGTTCTGATATATGCTTATTTAAGACACCTTCGACTGTAATCTCGTTTGGCTGTACCTGCCATCCACAATAACCAGTTCCATCATAGGCTACGATTAATTTTACTCGTTTCATCGTATCTTACCTCCACGGACTGAAAAAGGATAAATAGATCATCACTGCTAAAAATACAAACAGGACGATATACGCTATTTTATCTCTTTTCTCGTATTTTAATGGTTTTAATTTAGTTCTTCCAACACCGCCATGGTAACAACGGGATTCCATTGCCATTGCAAGGTCATTCGCTCTTCGGATTGCTGCTACAAACAGTGGTACTATAATTGGAACCATGCTTTTTACTCGTTTTAAGAGACCTCCGGATTCAAAGTCGATTCCTCTGGCTGTCTGGGCTTTCATGATCTTTTCTAATTCTTCTGTTAAGATTGGAATAAATCTCAGTGCGATTGACATCATCATAGCAATCTCATGTACTGGTACTCCGACTTTATTTAAAAATCCCAGTGATTTGTCTAGTCCGTCTGTCAGTTCATTTGGTGTTGTTGTAAATGTCAGTAAAGACGTTCCTAATACCAGCATGATCAGACGGCTTCCCAGATAAATAGTTGTCCTGATCCCTTCTGCAGAAATTGATATGATCCAGAACTGGATCACTGGTTTTCCTGGAATAAATAACATATTGATCATTACAGAGAATAATAAGATCACTGCAATTGCTTTTAATCCTCTTAAAATATATTTTACAGGTACCTTTGAAATCTTGATCGTTATGATCAAAAATAATAGTGACATCACATAAGTTGCAGGTGCTTTATGCATAAATAATGTAATGACGTAGATCAAGACTGCAAATAATTTCACTCTCGGATCGAGTCTGTGGATCAGAGAGTCTTCTTTATAATATTGTCCAATTGTTATATCCTTGAGCATTTTATTTTCCTCTCAGTCCTTTTAGTCCTTCTAAAATTGCTTCTTTTGTTTCTTCTAATGTCAATAAATCCCTCTGGATCGGGAACCCTCTGTCTGCGAGTTCTTCACATACTTGACGATAAAACGGTACAGCAAGTCCTGCTTCTTCTAGTTCTTTCTTGTGAGAGAATACTTCTTTTTTATCTCCTTCATACATGACCTGTCCGCCATTCATAACGATCACACGTTGTGCATAGTCTGCAACATCTTCCATACTGTGTGATACCAGAATGATCGTGATCTTCTTTTCTTCATGAAGTTTCTTTAACAGATTTAAGATCTGATCTTTTCCGACCGGATCAAGTCCTGCTGTTGGTTCATCCAAAATGAAATATTCTGGCTCCATTGCAAGAATCCCTGCGATTGCTACTCTTCGCTTCTGTCCGCCAGATAATTCAAATGGCGATTTTTGATATAATTTCTCTGATAATCCAACATCTTTTAAACATTTGACAGCAATCTCTGTTGCTTCTTCTTTTGTCTTTCCAAAGTTCATTGGTCCAAAACATACATCATCTAAAATCGTTGTCTCAAATAGCTGATGTTCTGGATACTGGAAACATATACCTACTTTTCCACGTAATTCTCGTAATGGGTATCCTTCTGAATATATATCTTCATCATCGAAATATATTGTTCCAGACGTTGGTTTGATCAATCCATTTAGATGCTGGATCAATGTTGATTTTCCAGAACCTGTGTGTCCGATCACTGCAATGAATTCTTCTTTTTTTATTTCTAAGTTTATTTCTTTTAATGCGTAATTCTTCTTGCTAGAATTATCTTCATATGCGTAACTTACATGTTCTAAACGAATTGACATAATTCCTCCACCAGCTCTTCCTTTGTTGTTATCGTATCTGACAAGTTAACACCTTCTTTTTTTAGTTCCCATGCAAGTTCTGTTGCGTACGGAACTTCCAGACCTAATGTTTTCATCTCGTCAACCCTTGAAAAGATCTCTTTTGGTTTTCCGTCCATAACAATCTTTCCTTGATCCATCACGATGATACGGTCTGCTAAGATTACTTCTTCCATATGATGTGTCACCATAAGGATCGTGATATTCTTTTCTTTATTCAATGCTTTCACTAGCGACAAAACATGTCTGCGGCCTTCTGGATCCAGCATGGCTGTTGGTTCGTCTAATACGATACATTCTGGCTCCATTGCCATGATCCCTGCGATCGCTACTCTCTGTTTCTGTCCACCAGAAAGATGATTGGGACTTGCTTCTTTATATGCGATCATTCCCACACCTGTCAGAGCTGCTGTGATCCTTGTCCAGATGTCTTTGGGTTCCACTCCGAGATTCTCTGGACCGAAGGCTGTGTCTTCTTCTACCGTTGTCCCTACGATCTGGTTATCTGGATTCTGGAATACGATTCCTGCACTCTGTCTGACTTTTAAGAGGGTACTTTCATCTTTTGTATCCATTCCTTTGATATATACTGCGCCTTCTGTCGGCATGAGCAGACCATTGATATGCTTCGCAAGAGATGATTTCCCGGAACCATTCTTTCCAAGGATTGCTACGAATTCACCTTTCTCAACATTGATGTCAATATGATCGATTGCTGCGATCTCTTGTTTATCTTCTTCTGTATCTCCATAGGTCACATATTTGTGAACTAAGTCTTTTATTTTCAATATGGACATAATATTCTCCTATCTGATCCGTAATAAGGATAGTATACTATTTCCCATAAAAAAAGAAAAGTCTTATCCCAGTTGTTCCGGAATAAGACCTCTTTGTTGTTGTCGATTTGGAATTTAAATAATATAGTCAGTATTGAACTGTTGATTAAACTAATTCAAGTACTACTTTTAATGCTGCATCACCTTTACGCTGAGCAATCTTAACGATTCTTGTGTAACCACCGTTACGTTCAGCATATTTTGGTGCATACTCGTCGAATAACTTAGCTGTTAAATCAACTTTCTTTGTATTAGCTTTCTTACCAGCTGCTTCTGTAGGAACTTCTGTTACAGGATATAATACCTTTAACATCTGTCTTCTTGCATGTAAGCGGGATGGTAAATCTTTTTTGATTTCTTTCTGAACTGTTTCATAAACAGTAACTTTCTTACCATCTACAACTTCTTTCACGCGTTTTCCGTTTTCGTCTTTCTTAGCAACTTTAGCGTCAACTGTAACTGTTTCAAAGTTGTCTTTTTCTTTTACAGCTAAAGCGATCAGTTTCTCAGCTACCTTGCGGATTTCTTTTGCTTTTGCTTCAGTTGTAACGATTTTTCCATGATGTAACAGATTTGTTACTTCTGCACGGATCAGTGCTTTTCTCTGGGAAGCTGTTCTTCCTAATTTTCTGTATTTTGCCATTATAATGACCTCCTGTGTTTTTTCGCCTTGCTTACTTATGCCTTCAGCCTAGGCGGGTCTGGTTTCTATTCTTCTCCTGAACTTAGGGATAATCCTAATTCACTTAACTTAGCTAAAACTTCTTCTAATGATTTACGTCCTAAGTTACGAACTTTCATCATATCTTCTGAAGTCTTATTAGTTAATTCTTCTACTGTATTGATGCCAGCTCTCTTTAAGCAATTGTATGAACGAACAGATAATTCTAATTCATCAATGCTCATTTCAAGAACTTTTTCTTTCTCGTCATCTTCTTTTTCTACCATAACTTCTGCTGTCTTGGCATTCTCAGAAAGATCTACAAATAAGTTTAAGTGCTCGCATAATACTTTCGCTGCTAAACTTACAGACTCATCTGGTGTTAATGTTCCGTTTGTGAATACATCTAATGTTAATTTGTCATAATCTGTGATCTGACCTACACGAGTATTCTCAACCTTTAAGTTTACACGCTCAACTGGTGTGTAAATCGCATCAACTGCGATCTCATCGATTGCTTTTCCTTCTTTGTCTGCTTTGTCTGCGCCTACATATCCGCGTCCGTTTGTGATTGTAAGCTCCATATCCAGTTTGCTGCTGTCATCGCTTAATGTTGCGATCACAAGCTCTGGATTTAAGATTTCGATATCACTGTCCGCTTTAATATCTCCGGCAGTTACTACACCCTTTCCTGAAAACTCAATATAAGCCTGCTTTGTTTCAGCGGATGAGCTGTTGTTTTTAATTGCCAGAGATTTGATATTCATGATGATCTCAGGTACATCTTCTTTAACCCCTGGGATGGAACTGAACTCATGCAGAACACCTTTGATCTTTACTGAACTTACTGCTGCACCTGGCAGAGAAGAAAGCATGATACGTCTTAAGGAATTACCTAAAGTTGTACCATAACCTCTTTCCAAAGGTTCCACAACAAAGCGTCCAAAACGGTTATCTTCTGAAATCTCATTAATCTCAATATTTGGTTTTTCAAATTCAAACATACGTGCCCTCCTTTTGGCTTAGGTTTAACTTGAGGGTTATTATTTAGAATATAACTCGACGATTAATGTTTCGTTAACTGGTACGTCGATCTCATCTCTTGATGGAAGTTCTTTTACAGTTCCTGTAAAGTTATCATGATCTGCTTCTAACCATGAAGGGATCATTCTTCCTTCTGTTACTTCTAAGATCTCTTTGTATCTTGGAGATGTTCTATGTTTTTCTTTGATTTCGATAACGTCCCCAGCTTTAACCTGGTAAGAAGGAATGTTAACCTGTTTTCCATTAACTAATACATGTTTATGGTCAACGATCTGTCTGCATTCTTTTCTTGTTCTTCCGTATCCTAAACGGAATAATACGTTATCTAAACGAAGCTCTAATAATGTCATCAGGTTTGTACCAGTCTGACCTTTCATTCTTTCTGCTTTTGCATAGTAGTTACGGAAAGGTTTTTCTAATACACCATAGATGAATTTAGCTTTCTGTTTTTCGCAAAGCTGAAGTCCGTATTCACTTTTCTTTCTGTTTGCTCTATTTAAACTTCTGTTTGATTTTTTATCAATTCCTAAAAAGACAGGATCTAAACCTAAGGATCTACATCTCTTTAAGACTGGAGTTCTATCTACTGCCATCTTTAATTATCCTCCTAAATTAGACTCTTCTACGTTTTGGTGGGCGACATCCATTATGTGGAACAGGTGTTACATCGCTGATGCTTGTAACTTCTAATCCTGCTGCTGATAAAGCACGGATTGCTGCTTCTCTTCCTGATCCTGGACCTTTAACCATTACATCTACTGATTTTAATCCATGCACTAATGCTGCTTTTGTTGCAGTTTCAGCTGCCATCTGAGCTGCATATGGTGTAGATTTTTTGGATCCTCTGAATCCTAATCCACCTGCACTTGCCCAAGAAAGAGCATTTCCCTGTGCATCTGTTAATGTAACGATTGTATTATTAAAAGATGACTGAATATGCGCCTGTCCACGGTCAATATTTTTCTTGACACGTTTCTTAGTCGCTTTCTTTGCTACTACTTTCTTAGCCATGATGACATATCCTCCTATTATTTCTTCTTATTCGCAACAGTACGCTTTGGTCCCTTACGAGTTCTTGCATTTGTCTTAGTTTTCTGTCCACGCACTGGAAGACCTCTTCTATGACGAATACCTCTGTAACAACCAATTTCCTGAAGTCTCTTGATGTTAAGTGATACTTCTCTACGTAAATCTCCTTCAACAACCATGTCTTCATCGATTACTTCACGAAGTTTAGCAACATCATCATCAGTGAGATCCTTGCAACGGATATCAGGATTAACGCCTGCTTTCTCAAGGATACGTTTTGAACTGGTTCTACCAATTCCATAAATATAGGTAAGACCTATTTCTACGCGTTTTTCTCTTGGTAAATCTACACCACTAATACGAGCCATGTGTGTTTTACACCTCCGATATATTTAATAAATGTTTGATTTTGTAATATATGCAATCGGCAAAAGCCACGGTCGTCCTAACCTGATCACATTATTACCCCAGCCGCTTTAAACTGTTATAACAACGATTGATGTGAGAGTTACATCCATTGTTACTGATAATACCTTAAGGACTGCATTATCAAGATGGTTAATCACGCCATCCACAGTATCACAATCTGCAGACATGCTGCGATTGTAACACAAAAAGCACGAATAAACATGTGTGCATAGTCTTATGCACTATAACATTTATCCCTGTACCTGTTTGTGTCTTGGGTTTTCACAGATTACTCTGATCTTTCCCTTTCTTTTAATTACTTTGCATTTTTCGCAAATAGGTTTTACAGATGCTCTAACTTTCACAGCAAAACCCTCCTTTCAAAAAGTCCGTTTTTCAGTATAGCACAACATAAATCTAATTGCAAGTAATTTTTGCAATAAAAAGTTACTATTCACAGTTGCTACATAACAAACCACCTATGCGTCATGTTTACATGTAAGCATAGGCGGTTTGTTATGTAGCAAAACTGCGAAGCAGTAACTGCCCCAACATAAGCATTCTTAGCTCCGCACGGAGCGTGAATGGAGCCTCGCAGAGGCGACGAATGCGCATGCGGGGAAGTTACTGTGAATAGTACATACATTATTATATTGTACCAGTTTATTTACGATAAGTTAATTTATTTGTCTCTCCAAATGATTCTTCCCTTTGTAAGATCATATGGTGATAACTCTAAAGTAACCTTGTCTCCTGGAAGGATACGAATGTAATTCATTCTTAATTTTCCACTAATATGAGCTAATACCCTATGGCCATTTTCAAGTTCTACCTGAAACATAGCATTTGGTAATTTTTCAACTACTGTTCCTTCGATTTCCAAAACGTCTGCTTTAGACATACGCTACCTCCTATTCATTTCCTGTTCAACCGTTGTGCCTGTACGAACTGACAATAATTCAGGTTCACCTTCTGTTATAAGAACTGTGTTTTCATAATGTGCTGAGTTCTTTCCGTCCTGAGTAACTACTGTCCAGTCATCATCAAGGAACCATACATCATAAACACCCTCATTTATCATAGGTTCGATTGCAAGTGTCATTCCTGCTTTTAATCTGATTCCACGACCTATCTGCTTAAAGTTAGGTATCTGTGGATCTTCATGCATGTGAGTTCCAATTCCGTGTCCAACAAGGTCACGCACAACTGAAAATCCATTGCTTTCTGCATATTTCTGAATTGCCTTTGAAATGTCATTAAGATGATACCCTTCTTTGGCAAATTTGATTCCTTCAAAGAAGCTTTGCTTTGTAACATCAATAAGTCTCTGTGCCTCGTCGGATACTTTTCCAACAGGATAAGTTCTTGCTGAGTCTGAATGATAACCATTGTAGATTACTCCACAGTCAAGACTTACAATATCACCTTCATGAAGTACTCTCTTCTTATTAGGAATACCATGAACAACTTCATCGTTTATGGAAACACATAATGATGCAGGATATCCGTTATAATTAAGAAATGATGGAATACATCCAAAATCCTTTATGAGTTTATACGCATGCTTATCAAGCTCATATGATGTTATTCCCGGTTCTATAAGCTTTGCAAGTTCGTCATGAACTGTTGCAAGTATGTCGCCTGCTTTACGCATCAATTCAATTTCATGTTGAGATTTAATTGTTACTGCCATATCTTTATCTCTCCCATTCTGAAATTATTGTATAGATTAACCAAGGATTGCTGTAATTGCACTAAAAACATCCATCATAGGAACTGTACCATCTACAGTCTTAAGAATTCCTTCTTTAGTGTAGTAGTCAATAAGTGGCTGTGTCTGCTCATGGTAAACAGATAATCTGTTAAGAACAGTTTCAGGTTTGTCATCATCTCTTAAAATGAGTTCACCACCACATGTGTCACATATTCCCTCTTTTTTAGGTGGAACATTTACGATATGATATGTTGCACCACATCCAACACATGCTCTTCTTCCTGACATACGCTTAACAATATTTTCATCAGGAACATTAACATCAATTGCGAAGTCAACCTTTTCATTTCTCTTTGCAAGAGCTGCATCAAGTGCTTCAGCCTGTGGAATTGTTCTTGGGAATCCGTCAAGTACATATCCCTTAACTGCGTCATCCTTAGCAAGTCTGTCTACTACAAGATCTACAACAAGCTCATCTGGTACAAGCTCACCCTTATCCATGTATGTCTTAGCCTTCTTACCAAGTTCTGTTCCTTCTTTAATATTTGCTCTAAAAATATCTCCTGTTGAAATATGAGGAATTGAATATTTCTCAGCTATCATTTTAGCCTGAGTTCCTTTTCCTGCACCAGGTGCACCAAGCATAATAATTTTCATTGTGTATTCTTCCTTTCAAATAGCTCAAAAATAGCAATGAGTAGCCAGCCACACAACCGGCCATGCTACTCATTTGTTTAACATTCTCCTACTGTATATGGCACACAGTAAGGGCTATATTAGTCATTTAAAAATCCCTTGTAATTACGTACCAGCATCTGAGATTCAATCTGTTTAATTGTCTCAAGAACAACACCAACTACGATGATAAGTGATGTTCCACCAAATCCTACATTTGCTTTAAATGCTCCTGAACAGAAAATTGGTACTACTGCAATAATTGTAAGGCCTACAGCTCCGATAAAGATGATCTTATTAAGTACATTGTTAAGGTAGTCTGTTGTTGGCTTTCCAGGTCTGATACCAGGAACAAAACCACCGGCCTTCTTGAGGTTAGCTGAAACCTCAACAGGGTTAAATGTTATGTTAGTATAGAAATATGC
>ERZ772889.3485-NODE-3485-length-10868-cov-3.816240_pt1 | contig 10868 bp, 6 predicted proteins | sample MGYA00512127_ERZ772889 | MGnify/ENA primary metagenome ERZ772889 (study PRJEB29015, sample SAMEA2737689) | human gut metagenome | biome: human gut; feature: human-associated habitat; material: faeces | place: China | collected 2012 ... | reverse complement strand
TCTTGGTCATTCAGATGCCGATGTGCTGATCCATGCGATTATGGATGCGCTGCTTGGAGCAGCGGCACTGGGGGATATCGGGAAGCATTTCCCGGATACAGACCCGGCATATAAAGGAATCTCCAGCGTGAAGCTGTTACAGCATGTAAGAGGGCTTCTGGAAGAGCATCTCTACGTAATCGGCAATATTGATGCTACGATCATTGCGCAGGCACCGAAGATGCGCCCTTATATTGATACCATGCGAAAGAATATTGCAGATACCCTGCAGATTTCCATAGATCAGGTCAATGTAAAGGCGACCACAGAGGAAGGTCTTGGCTTTACCGGCAGTGGAGAAGGGATCTCGTCCCAGGCTATCTGTCTGCTGACAAGCCCACTTTCTGTGGGAGCAATTGATGTGATGCAGGAGCAGAGAGGATGTGCTGGCTGCAGTGGATGTATTGGAAGACAGTAAGAAAGAAGGATGACATAAGATGTACAACAGTAAATCCATGAAGGCAGAGGAGTTTATCTGCCACGAGGAAATCGAGGACACACTTGCTTTTGCAGATGAGAACAGAAACAATAAGGAAATGATCCGTCAGATCCTTGACAAGGCCAGAGAATGTAAGGGACTTTCCCACAGAGAGGCATCGGTTCTGCTTGCCTGTGAAGATCCGGAGGTGCTTGACGAGATGGAAGCACTTGCCAGAGAGATTAAAAAGAAATTCTATGGAAACAGGATCGTATTGTTTGCTCCGCTATATCTCTCAAACTATTGTGTGAATGGATGTGTTTACTGTCCGTACCATCATCAGAACGGACATATTCCGAGAAAAAAACTGACTCAGGAGGAGATCCGTCAGGAAGTGATTGCCTTACAGGATATGGGGCACAAGCGCCTGGCACTCGAAGCAGGAGAACATCCCACCCTGAATCCGATAGAATATATTCTGGAATCTATCCGGACGATTTACGGTATCAAACATAAAAACGGGGCTATCCGCCGGGTGAACGTAAATATTGCAGCCACTACGGTAGAAAACTACCGCCGGTTGAAAGAGGCAGGTATCGGCACTTATATCTTGTTTCAGGAGACTTATCATAAAGAAAACTACGAAGCCCTCCACCCCACCGGACCGAAAAGCAACTATGCCTACCACACGGAAGCCATGGACCGTGCTATGGAAGGGGGTATTGACGATGTAGGGGTAGGCGTTCTCTTCGGACTGAATACATACCGTTATGACTTTACCGGACTGCTGATGCACGCCGAACATCTGGAAGCCAGATTCGGCGTAGGTCCGCATACGATCAGCGTTCCGCGCATCTGCTCGGCAGATGATATTGATGCAGGGGATTTCCCCAATGCTATCTCGGACGAGATATTCAGCAAGATTGTAGCCGTTATCCGGATAGCCGTTCCATATACCGGAATGATTATTTCGACCCGCGAATCACAGGAGTCACGCAAGAAGGTCCTCGAACTGGGCATTTCACAAATCAGCGGCGGTTCGCGTACCAGTGTCGGAGGGTATGCGGAAAGAGAACTGCCGGAGAACAATTCCGCACAGTTTGATGTCAGTGACACACGGACACTGGACGAGGTTGTCAACTGGCTGCTCGATCTCGGGCATATCCCCAGCTTCTGTACTGCCTGTTACCGCGAAGGAAGAACGGGCGACCGTTTCATGTCGCTCGTCAAATCCGGACAGATAGCAAACTGCTGTGCCCCGAATGCCTTAATGACACTGAAAGAGTATCTGGAAGATTATGCCTCCGAAGACACCCGGAAAAAAGGGCTGAAACTGATTGAAAAGGAAACGGAACATATTCCGAATCCCAAAATCAGAGAAATCGCCATACGTAACTTAAAAGCAATCGCCGAAGGCAAAAGAGATTTTCGATTATGAGTTTAACAGATACCCCTAACGCCAACAGGCTTCACATAGCTCTTTTCGGCAGACGAAACAGTGGCAAGTCTTCTCTTATCAACGCTTTGACAGGACAGGACACTGCGCTCGTCTCGGATACTCCGGGAACAACCACCGACCCGGTAGCGAAAGCCATGGAAATTCATGGGATCGGACCGTGCCTGTTTATCGATACACCGGGATTCGACGATGAAGGCGAACTTGGGCGAATGCGTATTGAACGCACATGGAAAGCGGTAGAGAAAACAGATATGGCTATCTTATTTTGTGGAGGCGATACGTCTGCCGGGCTTTCAAAGGAGACAAAGGAGCCCGATTTTACAGAAGAACTTTACTGGCTGGAACAGTTAAAGGCTAAAGGGATTCCGACGATTCTGCTGATAAACAAAACAGATATACGGAAAGATTCACAGGCGTTGGCTATCAAAGTCAGAGAAAGTTTCGGAGATACTCCTGTCCTAATCAGTGCAAAAGAGAAAACAGGGATCGAACAGATCCGCCGGACTATACTGGAAAAACTCCCTCCGGATTTCGGCCAGCAAAGTATCACCGGAACGTTAGTCGCAGAGAATGACCTCGTACTTCTCGTAATGCCACAGGACATACAGGCTCCCAAAGGCCGGCTCATCCTGCCGCAAGTACAGACGATTCGTGAATTGCTGGACAAGAAATGTCTGATTGCCACCTGTACCACCGACAAGTTGCCGGAAACATTACACGCCTTTGCTCATCCTCCCAAATTGATTATTACGGATTCGCAGGTTTTCAAAACAGTCTACGAGCAAAAACCGGAAGAGAGCAAACTTACGTCCTTTTCTGTGCTTTTCGCCGGATATAAGGGAGATATTCATTATTATGTGAGAAGTGCGGCCGCTATCGAGATGCTGACCGAATCATCACGTGTGCTAATAGCCGAAGCCTGTACCCATGCCCCTCTTTCCGAGGATATCGGGCGGGTGAAACTTCCCCGCTTACTGAGAAAACGTATCGGTGAGAAACTGCAAATAGACATCGTGGGCGGAACAGACTTTCCACAAGACCTGACACCTTATTCTTTAGTGATTCACTGTGGGGCATGTATGTTCAACCGCAAATATGTACTCAGCCGTATCGAGTTAGCCCGAAAGCAAAATATTCCCATGACAAACTATGGAGTAGCCATTGCTTTCCTCAATGGGATACTAGATCGGATTGAATACTAAAAAAAGAGCTGTTTTGGTTGTATACTAAGAACATTAAGTTTACATTTGCTACCTAATTAATCATATTATTTAATTTAATACACAACACATGAAAAAGAAAGAAGTGGCTTTAGCCATTTTTCTGTTGACCGGACTCACTCTCCAGGCGCAGGAAAGAGTGACACAATACAAAGTCCGCGACGCTATTGAGGTTCGTACACCTATCATGAACGACAGTATCAACCCGAAAGGAGAAAAGCATTCAACCAAGATGTTGCTTAAAACTCCGGTAGTACTCGACCTCCCTGATGCGCCCCTGCAATCACTGACCGTTGACACGGCAGGGTATCTAACATTGGATAAGGCTGACAAAAACAGCAAGATTTATGTACTTAAAACACAGATCAGGGCGGAACGTTTCCTGAAAGGAAAATTGAAAGTTACTTCTCCCGTCCGCTGGGAAGTCTTTATCGACGAAGTTTCCAAGCAGACAAAGGACGCCGCCGAAGATAGTATCAGTTCTGCCTCCTCTCGGGATATAGCTCTTACTCTGGAACCGGAAAGAGATTATGAAATCACAATCAAATTGCTTTCCACCGCAGAAGACAAAGCTGCTCCTACCCTGAAATGCGAGTTTATCAAGGACAATAAATTCAAAGATATCGCCTGCACACTAGATCCGAATGCAAAGAAGCGTTTTTCACTGGATAATACAGTGTACGGCAACCGTGTTATCTCCGTTGCGATCTCTCCGAGTGGAAAATACCTGCTGACCCGTTATTGGAACAACCATGCTGCCAAACGCTCGCGTACATACTGTCAGCTCACGGAGCTGAAAACCGGAAAGGTTCTTTTGGATAATGCAAGAGACGGTATGCGTTGGATGCCCAAAAGCGACAAACTCTATTATACCGTAACAGCGCTTAGCGGAAATGACGTTATCACGCTCGACCCTGCTACACTGAACGAAGAAACTCTCTTGAAAGGGATTCCCGAACAGAGCTTTACATGGTCGCCCAACGAAGACTTCCTGATCTATTACCCCAGAGAAGAAGGAGAAAAAGAACAAGGTGCTCTCCGCCGTATCGTCAGCCCGGCAGACCGTATTCCCAACACTCGCGGACGAAGCTTCCTGGCTAAATATAACATAGCCAACGGTGTTTCCGAACGGTTGACTTATGGTAACCATAGCACTTACTTACAGGATATTTCTCCCGATGGGAAATTTATGATATATAGTACATCGAAAGAAAACATCACTCAACGTCCGTTCTCTCTGTCTTCTCTCTACCTGGTAGATTTGGAAACGTTGAAGGTTGACACTCTTTTCCACGACGAACGCTTCCTGGGAGGTGCCAGCTATTCACCGGACGGCAAGCAGTTATTGCTTACAGCAAGTCCCGAGGCCTTCGGCGGAATCGGAAAGAATTGCGGTAATCATCCTATTGCCAATGATTTCGACACACAGGCATTTATCATGGACCTGGCTACCCGCAAGATACAGCCGATTACTAAAGACTTCAACCCGACTGTCAGCCCTCTGCAATGGAATCGCGGGGACGGATGTATTTATTTCAATACGGACGATGGCGACTGCAAAAACATCTATCGCTACTCGCCCAAAAACAACAGTTTTGAGAAGTTGAACCTGGAAACGGATGTTACCAGTGCTTTCACCTTATCGGAATACAATCCGGGAATCGCCGCTTATATCGGTCAATCCGACCATAATGCCGGAGTTGCCTATCTGTATGACATGAAGAAAAAAACTTCCCGGTTACTGGCCGACCCATTGAAGCCAATTCTCGACCAGATAGAATTAGGTAAAACCGAACCGTGGAACTTTACGGCCTCGGACGGAACGGTAATCACTGGAAAGATGTGTCTGCCGCCCAACTTCGACCCGAATAAGAAGTATCCGATGCTTGTTTATTACTATGGCGGAACCACTCCTACGACACGTGGCATCAGTAATCCGTATTGTGCCCAACTGTTCGCTTCACGCGACTATGTAGTGTATGTGATTCAGCCTAGCGGTACTATCGGTTTCGGACAGGAATTTTCTGCACGCCACGTCAACGCGTGGGGAAAACGTACTGCTGACGATATTATTGAAGGAACAAAACAGTTCTGCAAGGAACACCCGTTTGTAGACGAAAAACGAATCGGATGTCTCGGTGCTTCCTACGGAGGATTCATGACGCAGTATCTGCAAACTCAAACTGACATCTTTGCCGCTGCCGTGTCTCATGCAGGTATCAGCGATGTGACCAGCTATTGGGGAGAAGGTTACTGGGGCTATTCATACAATGCGATTGCCGCTGCCGACAGCTACCCCTGGAAAAACCCGGATCTGTTTACCAAACAAGGCTCTTTATTCAATGCTGACAAGATCAACACTCCATTGCTATTGTTGCACGGAACCGTAGATACCAATGTACCCATAGGTGAAAGTATACAGCTTTTCAATGCCTTGAAGATATTAGGAAAGACTGTTGAATTCATCACAGTAGACGGTGAGAATCATTTTATTTCAGATTACGACAAGCGTATCAAATGGCACAATTCTATTATGGCATGGTTTGCACGCTGGTTGCAGGATCGCCCGGAATGGTGGAATGAGATGTATCCCGAACGTCATTTGTAACTCCCGGTAAACAGGAGTACTATTCCCAAATAATAAGGTGCCGCTGATCGAATGTCAACGGCACCTTATCTTTTTATAATCAATGTTCTTTTATCTCTTTACAGCAGCAATCAATTCTTCTGCCGAAACAAGATTCTGTTCCCCTGTCTCCATATTCTTCAGCATAACTTTGCCCTCATTCATCTCGTTTTCACCTACGATAGCGACAAACGGAATATTCTTCGCATTGGCATAGCTCATTTGTTTTTTCATCTTGGAGGCATCCGGGAAGATTTCGGCACGGATACCTGCTGCACGCACTTTTGCCAAAACACCCATAGAGAAAGCCGCTTCCTTTTCACCGAAATTGATGAATAACACTTCTGTTCCGTTCACAGCTTCTTTCGGATAAAGTTCGAGCTGGTTCAACACATCGAAGATACGGTCTGCACCGAAAGAGATACCGACACCGGATACCCCCGACATACCGAATACTCCGGTCAGATTGTCATAGCGTCCACCGCCTGTGATACTGCCGATTTGTACGTCCAACGCCTTCACTTCAAAAATAGCCCCTGTATAGTAGTTCAATCCGCGGGCCAATGTCAGGTCAAGTTCAATTTCATTCTTCAGCCCCATTGTTTCCAATGTATTCAGAATAAACTCACTTTCCTCCACTCCCTTCAATCCTACTTCACTGGCTGACAACACTTCTTTCAATGTACCCAGTTTCTCCGCATTCGTGCCGTTAAGAAGAATAATAGGCTGCAATTTGGCAATAGCCTCATCACTGATCCCTTTCTCTTTCAGTTCGGCATTCACGTTGTCCAGACCAATCTTATCCAGCTTATCTATGGCTACGGTTATATCGACAATCTTATCAGCTTCACCGATAATCTCGGCAATACCGGAAAGAATCTTACGATTATTAATCTTGATGCATACACGAATACCGAAACGGCTGAATACAGTATCAACAATCTGCATCAGTTCTACCTCGTTCAGCAACGAATCACTACCTACCACATCCGCATCACATTGATAAAACTCACGATAACGCCCTTTCTGCGGACGGTCGGCACGCCATACCGGCTGAATCTGATAGCGTTTGAAAGGGAACGTGATTTCGTCACGGTGCATCACTACATAACGGGCAAAAGGTACAGTCAAGTCATAACGCAATCCTTTCTCACAGAATTTGCTTGCCAACTTTGCTGCATTACGGCTCAACAATTCCTCGTCAGTAATACCGGAAAAATAATCTCCCGAGTTCTGAATCTTAAAAAGAAGTTTGTCGCCTTCATCTCCATACTTTCCCATGAGTGTAGAAAGCATTTCCATAGATGGAGTTTCTATCTGCTGGAAACCATAAAGATGATATACGTCACGAATCGTATTGAATATATAATTACGCTTCGCCATTTCTACCGGCGAAAAGTCACGAGTTCCTTTAGGAATACTTGGTTTTGCTGCCATAATATTACTGTTTATAATTTTAATTGCGCAAATTTACTGCAAATTTCCGAGCAACACTTGCATATATCTGAAAAAATCGTCAACATTCTACCCTAAGTTGTGCAAAACCCGAATATATGATAACGTATGACAAACAAAAGAGTGCCTTCCAGAATCCTAATGCGGACTAAGAAGGCACTCTTTTATATTTTATGGAGAAGTTTTTAGTCTCTTCTACCCATGAAGATCATAATGTAGTAAATCAACGTAGCCAATGAACCCAACGCAGCTACTACATAAGTGTATGCAGCGGAACGAAGTGCATCTTCAGCTTGTCTGTGATTATACGAGTTGGTGATCCCGGATGAACTCAGCCAAACGAGTGCACGCTTACTTGCATTGATTTCCACCGGCAAGGTGATAAAGCTGAACAATGTAGTCATGGCAAACAATATAATACCTGCCAACAATAACTGAGGGAATGTATTCAGCAATAAAATACCTCCCAACAATACCCATGTCATGATAGAAGACGCAAAGCTCACTACCGGGACCAATGCGCTACGCATTTTCAACGGCGCATACATACGTGCGTGCTGAACAGCGTGCCCACATTCGTGTGCAGCTACGGCAGCCGCCATGATACTGTTACTTTCATACACACCTTCACTCAAATTCACTGTTTTATTTGCAGGATTGTAGTGGTCGGTCAATCGTCCCGGAGTATGTGTTACTTGTACATCATAAATTCCATTGTCATGCAACATCTTCAAAGCCACGTCGCGTCCTGTCATGCCATTGCCGGTAGGGATCTTGGAGTACTTCTTGAATTTGTTCTGCAAATTCATCTGCACCAGCCAACTTACTACGGCAATTCCAATAAATAATACCCAATAAGACATCATATACTTTTCGTTTTAATTATTACTCTATATCTATAAACAAATTGTTTGCCAAAAATACGGGGAAACTATCAATGTCAGAATAGTTTCCCCGTGCTTTTATGAAGAATTAGCTAAAAATTAGTCAATCGTAAGTTCTACCACATAGTCAATATCTTTCGGGACTTCCGCAAATTCCAGCAGAACGCCCGCTTTCGTTTTGGTAAGGCGAACCGGAGACTGATCTTTAAATACAACCGCCTTCTTCACTTTCTTATCTGTCAAAGGCAGGAATAACGCTTTATCTTTCAAATCCAGAATATGCACATAGAGTTTGTTCCCTTTCTGTGTAGTCACTCCCCAATCGTGAGGCGCAACCACACCGCCACGTGTTCCATAGATTGTCTCTCCGTATTGTTTCATCCACTCGCCCATCTCTTGCAAACGTTGTACTGCCACTGCAGGAAGTTCTCCGTCAGGTTGAGGACCGATGTTCATCAGAAGATTGGCATTCTTGCCGGCAGCCTTCACCAGATAATGAATCAATGTTTTGGTAGACTTATAGTTTTGGTCGGTAATCTTATACCCCCACATCCCATTCATCGTTTCACAAGTTTCCAGCGGCAGGTGACTTACATCCTGTCCGGAGAGCCCTGCCGTATTCTCACCCGGCAGATCACGTTCGAAGATCTGAATATCCTCACCGGCAAAAGGCGTCTGATGATGATTATTTCCGACCAGACACCCCGGTTGGAGCTTATGAATCAAAGCATACTGTTCGGGCAATTCCCAATCAAAGTCTTTATTCTGATCCTGATCCCACCAGCCGTCGAACCAGATAGCACCTACGGGACCGTAGTTCGTAAGCAATTCCGTCAACTGGTTATTCATAAATTGATAATAGCTTTTCCAGTTTCCTTTTGAATCCGGCCGCCCCGTTCCACGCCCTGTACGTCCCCAAGGATAGTCTTCACGCACCCAGTCGAGATGCGAATAGTAGAAATGAAGTTTGATTCCATGTTTGGCACAGGCAGCAGCAAGCTCCTTCACAATGTCTCTTTTGAAAGGAGTAGCTTTCACCACATTATAATCCGAATATTTGGTATCAAACATCGAGAAACCCTCGTGGTGACGAGTCGTGAAACAGATATATCTGGCTCCCGAAGCCTTGATAGACTGTACCCACTTATCCGCATCAAACTTGGATGGATAAAATCCACCTGCCAGTTTGGCATACTCTTTATAATTCAGATTTATGTTTGTCATAGTCCATTCACCGGTAGCAAGCATTGCATACAGTCCCCAATGAAGGAAAATACCAAACTTATTATCCTGAAACTCTTCCCGTGCTTTCAAGTTTTCTTCTGTCGGCTGATAGGAAGACTGGGCAAAAGCCCCACAACTCATGGCGAGTAATAAAAGAAAAGAAATAAAACGTGTTTTCATAAGGCATTTATTATTTGTGTCCATACTAAGCAACAAAGATTTGAACAAGAAAGGCGGAGTTTGTCCAATCTCCGCCTTCCCAAAATATAATAGAACAAATGTTATTCTTCCGTATAACGTTCGATAGTCTGCGCTCTGTCCGGTCCTACGGATACAATCTTGATTTGTACGCCAAGTTGTTCTTCGAGGAAAGTCAGATATGCGTTGAATTCTTCGGGGAATTCATCTTCGCTCTGCATCTTCGTCATGTCCGTCTGCCAGCCCGGAAGTTCTGCATATACAGGTTCCACCCCTTCAGTGATGTCGTATGGGAAGTAATCAATTTCCTCACCGTTAACTTTGTAAGCTACACAAGCCTTGATTGTTTCGAAAGTATCGAGCACATCGCTCTTCATCATAATCAATTTGGTAACCCCGTTTATCATAACGGAATATTTCAACGCAACGAGGTCAATCCAACCGCAACGACGCTTACGACCTGTAACCGAACCGAACTCATGTCCCAGCGTACACATCTTGTCTCCTGTTTCATCAAACAGTTCAGTCGGGAAAGGACCTGCTCCTACGCGAGTACAATATGCTTTGAAGATACCGTAAACTTCTCCGATACGGTTGGGAGCTACGCCCAATCCGGTGCAGGCACCGGCACAAACTGTATTGGAAGAAGTAACAAACGGATACGAACCGAAGTCGATATCAAGCATAGTACCTTGTGCACCTTCACAAAGAACACTCTTTCCGTCCTTCAACAGATTGTTTACTTCATGTTCGCTATCTACAAAATGGAACTGTTTCAGATATTCGATACCTTCCAACCATGCCTTTTCCAGTTCAGCAAGATCATATTCGTAGTTCAGGCTTTTCAAGATTTGTTCGTGACGAGCCTTTGCAGCAGCGTATTTCTGATCGAAATTATGAAGGATATCACCTACACGGACACCGTTACGGCTTACTTTATCCGTATATGTAGGACCGATCCCCTTACCGGTAGTTCCCACTTTGGCATCTCCTTTGGCAGCTTCGTAAGCAGCGTCCAGGATACGGTGTGTCGGAAGAATGAGATGCGCTTTCTTTGAGATGTGCAAACGTTCTTTCAGCGGATGCCCTGATGCTTCAAGCGCTTCTGCTTCTGCCTTAAACAGTGCCGGGTCAAGTACCACACCATTACCGATGATGTTTACCTTGTTTCCCTGAAAAATACCGGAAGGGATAGAACGAAGCACATACTTCTGTCCTTCAAACTCAAGTGTGTGACCGGCATTCGGGCCGCCCTGGAAACGAGCAACCACATCGTACTTAGGTGTTAATACGTCGACTACTTTTCCTTTACCTTCGTCGCCCCATTGTAATCCTAATAGAACAT
>ERZ772889.3483-NODE-3483-length-10878-cov-3.779544_pt1 | contig 10878 bp, 9 predicted proteins | sample MGYA00512127_ERZ772889 | MGnify/ENA primary metagenome ERZ772889 (study PRJEB29015, sample SAMEA2737689) | human gut metagenome | biome: human gut; feature: human-associated habitat; material: faeces | place: China | collected 2012 ... | reverse complement strand
TGGGGATGATGATCACGGTAAGGCCCAGCACCAGCGGCAGGTGCACGCCGCAGGCGTAGCCATAGGCAATGAACGGGGGCATGATGTTCATCAGCTTCTGGCCGCGGCGGAACAGCTTTTCGTAAGCACCGAACTGCTGTGCGATGGAGTTGAAGTCCACATCGGTCAGCATGACGCCCTTGGGCGAGCCGGTGGTGCCGCCGGTGTGCACCACCACGCAGGTGTGGTCCGGGTCGTAAGGCTCGGCACCGGTGTCTTTGCCCTCACCGGCGGCAATGAAATCCTTCCAGCGGATCACGTTGGAAGAATAGCGGTTCTTGTCGGGGGTGGACAGCTTGTAGCCCACGGCCAGATGCAGCGGCAGGGAGTCGGCGGGGGACACCACCAGCACCCGTTCCACGTTGGTGCGCTTGGCAGCCTGCTGGCAGCGGTCGTAGACCACGTTCAGGCAGATGAGCAGGTGGGAGTCCACCTCGGTGATGTAATCGTGGATGCCCTCAGCACTGTAGCGCGGATCCACCAGATTCAGGGAGGCACCGATCATGTCGGCAGCATAGAACGCGTAGATGACCTCCGGGGTCATCACGCTGACCACTGTGATGATATCGCCCTTTTTGACGCCGACACCGCGGAGCGCGGCGGCGGCCACGGTATAGAGATGCCGGGAATAGCGCGCGATCACGTCGGCAACGGCGCGCTCGGAGCGCGCGGCAAGCGCCGCGGCGGTCTTTTCGTCTGTCAAGGGTTTCACCTCGTTTTCTTTTTGACCGGTCTATTATACAGTACGGCAAAACGGGCGGAAATACTTAAAAAGTTGTCAGCGGGAATCGTCCAACGACAAAAGCGTCAGCGGGGGCATTTCTATGCCAAAAGGCGTACGGAACAAACGATACACACCGGAATTTAAGAAGCTGGTCGTAAAAACGATGCAGAAAGAAAGGATTAGCTATCGCGAGACGGCAAGGCAGTTTGAAATCAGCGACGACAAGCGTGTTGCCGTATGGGAGCGAATCTATCTGGAAGAAGGGCCAAAAGGGTTTGCCGTCGAGCGGCGGGGCCGCAGCAGCGAGGGGCGTCCGCCGAAGCAGTTGCCGAAAGAGGTGGAAGAAGATCTGCTGGCAGAAGTCCAGCGGCTGCGTGCTGAGTTAGAATACCTAAAATCTTGCAAGCCTTGGTTTTGGAAGACGAGCGACGCCAGCGCAAAAAACGCTGGCAGTTCAGAAGCTGAGGCAAAGACATTCCCTGGAGATCCTTCTCTCAACCGCTCAAACTGCCCCGTGCGACCTTCTGCTATCATCGGAAACGAATGAATAGTGCAGATAAATACGAATCTGTCAAAGAAGAAATCACGGCAATATACCATGAAAATAAGGGGCGGTACGGCTACCGCCGTATCACGGCAGAGCTGAGTAACCGCAAGTTGCCCTTAAATCATAAGACTGTGCAGCGGCTCATGAAGGAGCCGGGCTTGGTTTGCCGTGTCAGAATGAAGAAGTACTGTTCTTACAAGGGAGAAGTGGGCAAAAATGCACCGAATCTGCTGAATCGGGATTTCCATGCCGACAAGCCGAATCAGAAATGGGTTACGGATGTGACCGAGTTCAGCCGGTTTGGGGAGAAACTGTATCTGTCCCCGATTCTCGATCTGCACAGCAGCGATCTGGTCAGCTATACTATCTCGAATCGTCCTGCGCTGAGTATGGTGACAACCATGCTGGACGAGGCGTTTGCAAAGATCCCGGACGGAACAAACCTGATTCTTCACTCTGATCAGGGCTGGCAGTACCAACACAAGCAGTATCAGCGGATGCTCCGCGAGAAGGACATCCGGCAGAGCATGAGCCGCAAGGGGAATTGTCTGGACAATGCGGTAATCGAAAACTTCTTTGGCCTGCTCAAAAGTGAACTGCTGTACCTACAAGAGTTTCAGTCTATGGAACACTTCAAGCAGGAACTCCTTGATTATCTGGATTACTACAACAACCGCAGGATCAAGGCAAAACTGAAGGGCTTGCCGCCTGCAATTCACAGACGGCAAGCCCTTTTGGTAGCTTGAATAATTTTTTTCTGTTTTTTTGTCTATTTTTTTGGGCTACATCTCAACGAGCCGCGGGGGCGGGACTTTTTCCGACATGTTGTCCGGCGTTTCCCCGTATCGCTCCGGCGCGCACTTGACGCATGTATTTTACCCTGTTTCGCGCGGGTACAGAGGCACTGGATATTCGGAGGGCGGAGCAAGTGTTCGCAGCTGCGCAGCAGACGATGGAGGATATGTACCCATCCGCGAAGAACATCAAAATGTAAAACGTGTCAATGGGGAATTCTGGCTGACGGCATTTGCGGCAGAGAGAGTTCCCCGTTGGCAACTTTTAGCGTATTTGGACAATCCATGCAAAGAAAAGCCAACCCCGCGGCCTTAAAAAAGGTGACGGGGTTGGCTTTTTTACGGCATTTCGTCCGGTGTATACCCAAGTCGGAGGGAGATCTCCCGCGCGGTACGCTTCAGCTCAGGGAGGAGCACGGTTTCGATGCGCCGGTCGGTGACGCGCTCAATGTTGTCAAACGCGCTGATCGCCCCGGCCACGTTGCCGGAATAGTCATAGATCGGTACGGCGATGCACCGGTGGCCGATCTCACATTCCTCGTCATCCACGGCGTAGCCGCGCTTGCGGATGAGTGCAAGCTCTTCAAAGAGCTTTTCCGGGGTGGTAATCGTATTCTCCGTCAGCCGTTCAAGCCCCTTTTCGGCAATAATCTCCTCAACCTTGCGGTATGAAAACGAGCTGAGCAGCACTTTGCCGGAGGCTGTCGTGTGGATGGGTGCGTTTTTCCCGATGCGGAGCATCGTTTTCATCATCCAGCGGGGATTATCCACAAAATCCAGATACAAAACGCCTCGATCCTGCTCAATGGCGAGGAGCGTTCCGGCGTTCATGACGTTGGCCGCGTGGTTCAAAAACGGCGAGGCAATGCTGCGCAGCGAAAGATTGGATTTTACCGAATCGGCCAGACGGCAGATCTTCCATGTGAGCGCGTAACAGCCGGTCACATCGTCATGGTAGGCGTAGCCCTGCGCGCACAGTGTCTTGAGATAGCGCAGCAGCGTCGGCTGCGGCATGTCGAGCTTGTCAGCGAGATCCGTCAGCCGGTTCGGCAACCGGTTTGCCGCCAGACATTCGATGATTCGGAACAATTTGTCTGAGGAAAGATTGCCTCCTTCTTTTCCAGCCATCACTTTCCCTCCGTTCTGTCGATTTTCTTTGTTTTTATATTATACGATTTCCACAAAATTTTCAAGAGATTTTTGGAACTGCTTATCCTTTTTAAAATTATATTTCAAAAAATGAAATTAAAGTACACGGCAAAATCCGCTATGAAAAAAACAGAGTTTCAAAAAACAGAACAATTGCACTTTAGCACAAAAAATCGCTACAGAGTGGTATGCTTTTTGGACTGGTAATTTGCCTGTACTGCTGTATAATTAACGCAAAAATTCCGGCGGTATGAATAGTTTATTCTCCGCTGAGATAGAAAAGGAGCGGGAAACGGATGGACATGTTGTTTCTCAGACCCTCCACGCAGGAGGAGGCTTTGGCGCTGCTGACACAGTATAAGCAGGATGCCATGATCGTTGCCGGCGGTACGGACGCCGTGCTGCGGCTGACACAGAAAAAGACCGCTCCTGCCGTCATCCTCTCGCTGGACGCTATTCCGGAACGGCACGAGATTGCCGCCTCTGACGATACGGTGCGTCTGGCGTCCGGCGTCACCTATAACGAGCTGCTTGCAAGCGATGTCCTCCGGTTGTACCGGGGGCTGCGCGAGGCGGTGCTGCATCTGGCGAGCCCCGCCATCCGCGCGGTGGCGACGCCGGTGGGGAATATCTGCACGGCCGCTCCTGCGGCGGATTGTACAACTATGCTCTTCGCGCTCGGCGCGAGCGCCGTTCTTGCGTCAAACCGCGGCGAGAGGCGCGTTCCGCTGGATGCGTTTTTCGTTTCGACCTACAAGACCATACGTGAGAGCGACGAGCTTGTCACGGCCATTGAGATCCCGGCGCTCCGGCCGGGAGAGGGGACAGGCTACTGCCGGCTTTCCCGGCGCAAGGCGCAGGATATCGGCAAAATTCTCATCGGTTGCCGCGTGCGGCTCGACGGGGAACGTATTGCGGAAGTCTCCCTGAGCCTCGGCGCGCTCAACCCCACGGTCGTCCACGCTGCGGAACTGGAGGGGCTTCTCGTCGGTAAAACACCGGAGGAGGCGCTTGCTCTTGCCGCAGTGACGTATCCCGCGGAGGCAAAACTTCGCGAGAGCTATTACAAAACCTACAAGCAGGACGCCGTCTGCCCGGCAGTCGTCCGGGCGCTTTCGATGGCGCTGGCCGATGCGAAAGGAGAGAGAGCATGAAAGTTTCATTTGTTCTCAACGGAAGAAGTGTTTCCTGCGAGGCGGAGGCCGACGAGGTGCTCGTTGACACGCTGCGCAATACCTTCTGTCTGACCGGCACAAAAAAGGCCTGCGGTACGGGCGACTGCGGTGCGTGCACCGTACTGCTCGACGGCGTGGCCATTCGCTCGTGCATTTATCTCACCGCCATGGCTGAGGGACATGAGATCACAACGATCGAGGGCGTGGGCACGCTTTCCTCTCCCCATCCGGTGCAGCAGGCGTTCGTGGATGCAGGCGCGGTGCAGTGCGGCTACTGCACACCCGGCATGGTGCTCACGACGATCGCGCTGCTAAATGTTAATCCAAACCCGAGCGAGGAGGAGATCCGCGTGGCGCTTTCCGGCAATCTCTGCCGGTGCACCGGGTATGAAAAGATCGTAGAGGCCGTCCGGCTCTCGGCAAAACGCCTGCGCGGCGAAAAGAAATAAGAAAAGAGACAAAAGCAACAAATCCAAGAAGGGGGACAACAACAATGGAAGTCAAACACTATGAGGGAAACGGCCGGCTGAGCGTTGCTACGGAGTGCAACGGCATCATTCACATGACAGGCCGTACCTGCATGCCGGGCTATTACCCGGACATTCCCAGCGGTGATGACGTGAAGTCGCAGACCGCCGGTGTGCTGAAGATCATTGACAACGTGCTTGCCAAGTATGGCTCGGATAAGGAGCACATTCTGTTTGCCCAGGTGTTCCTCAAGGATGTTATCCGCGATTTTGACGATATGAACGAGGTCTGGGAGAGCTGGGTCACGCCCGGCTGTGAACCTGCCCGCGCCACGGTGCAGGCCAAGATGGCAAAGGAAGAAGCGCTTGTGGAGATCGTCGTGACCGCCGTTCGCAAGGACGCTTGACGGGAGGCGCTTCCATGCACGAATTACACTATGTCGGCCGGCGCATGCAGCGCCCCGACGCACTGGCGAAAGCGACGGGGGCGGCACAGTATACCGCTGATCTCGTCGTTCACCGGCGGGATGTGCTCCATGCCAAGGCGCTCTACCCGCCCTACGGCCACGCGAAGATCCTTCGCATCGATACATCCAAAGCTGCGGCGCTGCCGGGCGTTGCGATCGTGATGACCGCAGACGATCTTCCCGGCGAGAACGGCTACGGCGGCATGATCCACGATAAGCCCGTCATTGCTAAGGACGAGGTGTTTTATGAGGGCGACCCCGTCGCTCTCGTGGCGGCAGAGGATCTCAAGACTGCCGAGAAGGCCGTGTCGCTCATCGAGGTCGAATATGAACCGCTGGAGAGCTATGACAGCCCCGCCGATATGCTGCGCGAGGACGCGCCGGTGCTCCACCGAGAGTACCCCATCCCGCGTAAGGGAAACATTTCCGACGAGGTGCTTATCCGCAAGGGCGACGTGAAAACGGCGTTCGAGGACGCGGACGTCGTCGTGGACAACTGGTATAAGACCCCGATGCTCGATCACGCCTATCTCGAGCCGGACTGCGCGCTCGCCGAGCCCGACCCGGTGCAGGGCGGTATCACGATCTACAGCCCGCAGCACGCGGTCCAGCTGGCGAAAAAGGCGCTGTGCGGAGCTTTCAACATGCCGCAGAGCAAGATCCGCGTTATCAGTCAGGTCGTCGGCGGCGGCTTCGGCGGCAAGGAGGACTCCACGTTCGACGCGAGCGTCGTTGCGGGCGTGCTCGCGATCAAAACGGGGCGGCCGGTATTTTACGAGCTGACGCGCGACGAGGTATTTAAAAACACCGGCAAGCGCCATGCCGCTGCGATCCATCACCGGCTCGCAGCGGATAAGGAGGGCAACATCCTCGGCATTGAGGTCGATTCCATTATCGATAAGGGCGCGTGGAAGTCCATTGATGCCATCCCCTCGCGCACGGCGCAGTATGCGGGCAGCGTTTACCGCATCGACAATGCGCTCACGCATTCGTGGTCGGTGTTCACCGACCATCCCTATGGCTGCGCGTTCCGCGGGCTCGGCTGCCCGCAGGCGACGTTCGCCGTGGAGTCGCAGATGGATGAACTGGCCGAAAAACTCGGTATCGATCCGATCGACCTGCGCATGAAAAACCTCCTGCGCCCGGGCGATACGACGATCTGGGGACAGAAAATGCTCGAGGAGCGCGGGTTCGGCATTGCCGAATGCCTTACCCGTGTCCGCGAGGCGATTGGCTGGGACAAGCCTCTCACGCCGAGTGAAGATCCCGACGTCTGCCGCGGCAAAGGCGTGGCCTGCTATATGTACGGCACCGGTACCGGTTATATCACCGACGGCGCGCACTGCTTTGTGCAGGCGCAGCCGGACGGCTCGCTGAATATCGGTATTTCCTCCAATGAGCTCGGCCAGGGCTTCCTCATCGCCATGCGCCAGATCGCTGCGGACACGTTCGGCGTTCCGATTGAAAAGGTCTATCTCGACTTTTCCGATTCCGCCGCCTCGGTGGAAGCGGGCGCGACGGTCGCTTCAAGAACGACCGTGTTCCTCGGCAATGCCGTGATGAACGGCTGCAATGTCCTGCGCGAACGGTTTCTGCCGGTAGCGGCGCAGATGCTCGGCGCGAAGAAGGAAGACCTCGACGTGGATAACGGCTTCGTGTTCGACACGACCGACGAGGCAAAGCGCGTGCCGTATGCTTCCGTGATTTCCAAGGCGTTTGCCATGCAGATCCCGCTCGCGTGTGTCGGTTCGTGGTATCCGCCGAAAGCCTATGCCGACGAAAACGGCCAGGGCGTGAAAATGCACACCTATGCCTTTGCCGCGCAGGCAGCGATCGTCTCCGTAAACGTCAAGACCGGCGAGGTAGCGGTGGACGACACGGTGCTCGCCGTGGACGTCGGTCACGCCATCAACCCGGATACGGTGGAGGGACAGATGCACGGCGGCATGGCGCAGGCCATCGGCTGGTCGCTCATGGAAGAGGAATTCATGAAAGACGGAAAAATGCGCAACCATACGTTCCACGACTATCTCATCCCCACGGCGATGGATCTGCCGAAGCTGCGCACGATCATCGTTGAGCATCCCAACTCCCTCGGGCCTTACGGCGCGAAGGGAATCGGCGAGCCGCCCATTGTCGGCGCGGCGCCCGCCATTCACAATGCCATTCGCAACGCCGTCGGCGTGAGCATTAACGAGCTGCCCATGACGCCGGTGCGTGTGTTGGACGCGCTGCGCAAAGCGCGCACGGAGCAATAAAAAAGAGAGAAAAAACAAGGAGGAAAAATCAATGGACGGTATGTTAGCCCTGACGATCGTGTGTGTTGTATTCGCGATCGGCGACTTCGTTTCCGACAAAACGCACGCCATCATCCCCGTACTGCTCTTCGCCTCGGTCACGTTCCTGATCCTGTTCTGGACGGGCGCTGTTCCGACGACTCTGTTCACCGATGCCGGCCTTATCGCCATTTCCAATATGATGACCGGCATCTTCATCGTCAATATGGGAACGCTTCTTGACTTCAAGGAGTTCGTTTCCCAGTGGAAGACCGTGGTGCTTGGCCTCGCGATCGTTATCGTGGGCGGCATTCTGATGTTCTTCGCCTCCCGCCCGGTTCTGGGCAACAACTTCGCCGTGGCTCTCGTCGGCCCGATCACCGGCGGCTGGGTTTCCGCCGTTGTCGTCAACGACGCCATCAAGGCGCTCGGCTCTCCCGATTCCCTCAAGCTCGCCGGTGTTCTGGCCACGATCATTGTCGCGGTGCAGGGCATCATCGGCTACCCTCTCGCCGCTGCGTTCCTGCGCGGCGAGGCCAAGCGCCTCGTCAAGGGCTACAACGCCGGTACCGTGAAGTGGACGCGCACCGTCTTTGAAGGCGACGAGGCTGCGCAGACCGCCGTTGTCAAGAAAAAGCTCATTCCCCCTCTGGCCGCCAAGTACCAGACCCCGTTCGTCCTGCTCGGCAAGGCCTGCCTTGTGTCCCTGCTGTCATTCTGGATCTCCAATCTCACCGGCGGCGCCGTGCACAGATATGTTGTCTGCCTCATCATGGGCGTCGTCGCGCAGGAGATCGGCTTCCTGGAGCACGACGTTATGAAGAAGTCCAACTGCTACGGCATCGGCCTTGTGATCTGCATGGTCTCCATCCTCGTGTTCCTGACAGCCGTTACCCCGCAGGATGTTCTGAGCCTCCTGCCCGTTGTCCTCGGCGCGTTTGTCATCGGCCTGCTCAGCATGTTCGTGATCGCCGCCGTCGTCGGCAAGATCTTCAAGTTCAGCTGGCAGATGGCCTGCGGCATCGCCTGCTCCTGCCTGTTTGGCTTCCCGGGAACGTTTGTCGTCTCCAGCGAAGTCTCCAAGCAGATCGGCACGACCGACGACGAGCGCCAGATGCTGCTCGACAACATCATGCCCAAGATGCTCGTGGCAGGCTTTGTCTGCCTGACGATCACCTCGGTGGTCATCACCGGCGTTTTCGTTAACTACCTCGTGGTATAAATAAGCATTACATTCATGACCCGCCGTTTCCCCGGCGGGTCATACAAACGAAAAGGAGTATACACCCGATATGAGTGAAGCTATTCGCAAGCAGTACTGCGTCGGCGGCGTCTGGAAGGACTCCAAAACGGAGAAATGGATGCCGGTGACCGACTCGTCCACGGGCAAAGTCATCGCGGAAGTCCCCTCCTGCACGCAGGACGAGGTGCTCGAAGCGATCGACGCGGCGGACAAGGCGTTTAAGGAGTGGAGTCAGGTCTCCGTTTCCAAGCGCACGCAGATGATGTTCAAGTGGCGCAACATTCTCGTTGAACACCTGGAAGAACTGACGTATCTTTGCGCCAAGGAGCTGGGCAAAAACCTGAGCGAGGCGCGCGGCGACGTGCTCAAGGCCATCGAGCCGACGGAGCTTGCCTGCGCTACGCCGTTTGTTTCGCAGGGCTCGGCCTCACTGCAGGTCACGACAGGATTTGATACGGCCACCTACCGTATGCCGCTTGGCGTCGTGGCGGGCATCGTGCCGTTCAACTTCCCGGCGATGATCCCCTGGGGCTGGATGGTGCCGCTCGCGATCGCCACGGGCAACACGGTCGTGCTCAAGGCAGCCTCGCAGACGCCGCTCACCGCCATGCGTATCATGGAACTCTTCTATGAAGAGGGCGGCTTCCCCGCGGGCGTTGTGAACCTTGTCACGTGCTCGCGCGGCGAATCCGAGGTACTGCTGACCGACCCGCGCGTCAAGGCCGTCACGTTCGTCGGCACGACCGAGGTCGGCAAGCACATCTATTCGATTGCCGCGGCGCACGGAAAGCGCGTGCAGGCGCAGTGCGAGGCGAAAAACCACGCGCTTGTTCTCGAGGACTGCGATCTGGAGAGCACCGTAAACGCGATCATTAACTCCACCTATGGCTGCGCCGGCATGCGCTGCATGGCGCTGCCTGTCATCGTAGTGCAGGAAAGCATTGCGGACAAATTCGTTGCCCTGCTCAGGGAAAAGGCAATGGCGATGAAGGTCGGCTGCGCCTATGACCCCGAGACGAAGCTCGGCCCGGTCGTGAGCGCCAAGCACAAGAAGTCCATTTGCGACTGGATCCAGCGCGGCATCGACGACGGAGCGGAGCTCGTGCTCGACGGGCGCGATATCGTAGTGCCGGGCTATGAGAACGGCTTCTTCGTCGGCCCGACGATCCTTGACCATGTGACGCCCGATATGGCCATCGGCCAGCGCGAGATCTTTGGGCCGGTCACGCTCATCAAGCGTGTCAAGACGTTTGAAGAGGGACTGGCCGTCATGAACGCCAACCCGTTCGCCAACGGCTCGGCCATCTTTACGCAGAGCGGCTACTATGCTCGCCAGTTTGAAATGCTCACCGACGGCGGCATGGTCGGCATCAACGTCGGCATCCCCGTGCCCTCGGCGTATTTCCCGTTCTCCGGCAACAAGGACTCGTTCTTCGGCGACCAGCATGTGCTTGGCCTGGACGGCGTGCGCTTCTATACCCGCGCCAAGACCGTCACCAAGCACTGGTACGATGAACACTCCCGCAAAAAGACCGTTGACACCTGGGAAGGCACGGTCGAGAGAAACTGAACACCGCGAAAAAAGCTCCCGATGCAGCTGCATCGGGAGCTTTTTGCACTTGGCAAAGCGAGGCTTCTTTGCTGTGTCAGTTCTGATAAAAGACATCCTCCTCCGTGCGGGGCGCGAAGCGTACGAGCGCCGCGGCGTCAAGATTGCAGCGGTGCATGTCCACGGCGCTGATGCGGCGGTTTTCGTAGGTCGTATAGTAGTAAATGCCGCGCTGCGCGCTGCTGCAGGAGGTATAGATCGTGATCTCGTGCTTGCCCGGTTCCACCTCACAGCAGCCGCGCACCTGCTCCACGGCGCCGAGAATGTGGAAAAACTGGCTGACGCTCTCCGTTTCCGAAGAACCGGAAACGGCATTCGCGCGCGTGAACGCCACGCGCACGAAGCGCGAGCTCGACGAGAGGTCACCCGGCAGACCGAGCGCGCCCAT
>ERZ772889.3482-NODE-3482-length-10879-cov-49.698356_pt1 | contig 10879 bp, 10 predicted proteins | sample MGYA00512127_ERZ772889 | MGnify/ENA primary metagenome ERZ772889 (study PRJEB29015, sample SAMEA2737689) | human gut metagenome | biome: human gut; feature: human-associated habitat; material: faeces | place: China | collected 2012 ... | reverse complement strand
AACGGATACTTACGTCTCCCTCATAAGCAATCTGCCATTCCTGCGTTGCCGTATCTGCCCCCGGGACTACACTTGCCTCTCCTGCGTCCTGGGTCTGTTGCGATCCGCTCTCCTGTGACATATCACCCGGTAATGCACTATCTTCCGTCTTCACATATTCATAGTCGCCCGCCTCGATCTCTTCTGTGATTTTCGCCAGACTATAATCTCTCTTCTCCCGGAAATCGATCAGCTCCAACAGTTCCTCCTCCGTCATTTCCTCTTCCGGCAGGAAAAATGTACTCCGCGCTGCATAGAAAGCCACGCCCTTTTTGTATTTTTCAGGACTATCAAGCATGGCAAGTTCCTTTTGGGGGATAGATTCTCTTCCCATGCCACCGCACCGGTCCGCTTATTTTGCCGATAAATCTTTTTCGCTTCATTTGCCGTGATCTGTAAGATCCAGTTTTTAAAGCTGTCCGGATCCCGCAGTGTCCTTAATTTTTCATAGGCATGCAGCACCGCTTCACTGACAGCGTCCTCCGCATCCGTACTATTATTCAGAATAGAATATGCCAGTCGGTACATATGCAGGGTATAGCCCCGCACTTCCCGCACAAATTCCTCTTTTGTCATAACTGACAAAGTAACACCTCCTTCTCTTCGCCGGCTTCATACTATATGAGTCGCCGGACGGTAAAAAGGTTCCTGTATTTTTAAAAAAGGCACCGGATGTTCCGATGCCTTTAAATCCAATATACTCTATAACTCTTTGAATTTGTATTTTCCTTTTCCATGCCCGGATACCGGTTCGATTACATCAGCCTGTACCATATTGGATATTATTTTAGAAGCGCCTGAACTTTTCAGCCCAAGCAATTCCATAACCTCTCCTCTGCCAAAAAACTGACAATCTCCGAATTTTTCATATAATACACGGATATGCATAATTGTTTTTGTTGAAAAATTCAGCGTTTTTTCAGCCAATCTTGTTTCAATGTCCACTTTTGATGTTTCAATGTCCATTTTTTGAGTTCCAATGTCCACTTTTGAAGTTCCAATGTCCACTTTTGTATCCTTTAAAAATCCACTGATATGCATATTTCGATTGTGCAGCTCGTTGTGTTCATTTAAAAGCATATTTCTGAGGAAGAGTTCCAAATATTCCGTTGTCTCATGAATTCCTTTTTGTAAATTCGTATAATTGGCTCTGACAAGTGCATTTCTGAAATACCATGCATTTTCCGCAAAAATATCATTTGTTGCAAAAAAACCAAGTGTTCTCAAATATTTTATGAAAAAAACCGCTGTGGTTCTTGTGTTTCCCTCACCAAAAATGTGAATTTGCCAAAGCCTTGATACAAACAAAGCCAGATGATGAATGCTCTCTTCTATCGAAAGTCCTTTATAACTAAAAGCTTTTTCCTGCGAAAAATCATATTCCAACGTAGCACGCAGTTCTGAAGCACTCCCATATATGACCGTTGCGCCATCAAGCACCCATTCTTTCTTCGTAATATTATAATCTCTTATTTTTCCGGCATGCTTATATATTCCACGAAAAAGCTTACGATGAATAGCTATATACTCATTCGGTGAAAAGGAAAACGCCGTTTCGGAAAGGAGCTCCGCAATACGGCTGGAAACTTTATCTGCTTCTTCCGTGCGTTCATTATCTGATACACGGACAGGTCTCTCATTGTAATAGCTTTCTATAAGACTCTGTGCCTCTTTTAGCGTGATCTTACCTTCAATATTTTGAATTGCAGTGTCAATCAGATATTGCGAGGGTTTCAGACCATCTACTGCCTGAAGTCCAACCGCCGTGCTCCACACATACCCTTTTGTTGCTTTATTCGGTTCGGATTCTCTCAGATATTCTTTAAATGGGTCTTTGTCCATATTCATTTCCCCGCTATATATCACTATCTTAGTTTTCCTGCTACTATTTTTATTATATCTTATAATCACAATAAACCAAAATGTTTTTGCAGAGATTTTTGCGAAAATAAAAAATATTTTACCTGAAGATTCCTTCTTGACCCATGAGTTAGTCTATGCTAATATAACAATTGTTATGGAGACAGATCGTAAGAAAATCACGGAAGAAAACTTAATCCGCTGCGGCAGGGAAGAATTTCTGGAAAAAGGCTACGCCGGGGCGAACCTCCGGAATATCTGCAAACGTGCCGGAGTTACTACCGGGCTTTTTCTGCTCCCTGGATGATCTCCGGCATGGGAATCCTGTACGGGCGGAAATAATCATTCCACTCGCTGAAATTCCCGCCAAAAAGCAATCGTTTCCTGCAGATCTGCTTCATCCTCAAAAAGTTCCATCTGCTTCGCCACTTCAATTGCAAAATCCACATATCCGTTTGCTCTTGAAGTGGTGATTCGGTGGGAAGTCACTACATCTTTTTCACAGGAATGTATCGACTCTGCATCTTCTAACAGTCCGGCATGCTCCAACACATCAACACCTGCACAGATAGCAGCGATCCGACCATTAGAATCGTGAACATTTTTCAAATATTCCCATACCTCCGGAGTATCGATCTGCGTAATATCTCCTCCCGGAATAATCAACAGTTCCACATCTCCCGGATTTACGTGATCCAACCGATCCTCTGCCTCAATCCGGTAACCTTCCGTTGCCATGACAGGATTTCCCTCCGGAGATACAAAAATCATTTCTTTTCCCGTCGCATTTAGAAAATAATTCAGAATCACAATCTCGTAAATACAGCTTGTATCATACAGTAACACCATAGTCTTCATTTGCTCAGCCCTCATATAATCATTTTCAAATAAACATTGTCATGTAAAGAGGAATATACATGATTTCATCCTGGTATTTAAGATCCTTCGTATACACAATATATTTGTCCTGCATTTTCATCTGATATTTTTTCCCCAGATAATCAAAGGATTTATGTGATGTATATCCCGAAGATTTTACCTCTATCGGACAAATTTTTTTCTTTTTCACTGCAAGAAAATCAATTTCATATTTTTGTTCTTTTATTGCCCCCTCCGGGAGATATTGATATTCATGAAAATACAAATCATGGCCGGCTGCCTTTAGCATCTGTGCCACAATGTTTTCCATAATCATTCCCTGATTGATTCCCAGATTATCAAATATGAGTGCTTTGTACAGGTCTTCCTCTGTATCTTCTCTATTTCTCATGATCTGTGTCACGAGAAGTCCTGTATCCCCCATATAAAGCTTAAAATTGCTCCGGTCCGCAAACAATTCCAACGCTACTTCAGGCTTTGTCACATTGATACATTCATTTCCAATCATGGCTTCTGCAATAAAGCTCACCGCATCGACATAATTTTGGTATCTCGCATTTTTGTCTATCAACGAAAACCGAAAGTGTGAATTTTTATTCTCCAACTGCTCCGGAATCTTCTTAAAGATTACCGAGGCTTTTTCTCGATTCTCTGTATCATATTTTGCCAGATCTTCCTCATACAGGCTTAATATATTTCTCTTTATAAAATCAATCTGTGCAAAAGTTTTCCCTTCCACAAAAGCATTTACAGCCTGTGGCATTCCTCCCACTACCATATAAGTGCGGAATTTCTGCATGATTTTTCTGTGAATGGCATCTCCCAGCGGTTTCCTGTGTTGAAAAGCACTCTGCATCGCTTCAAAAGTAACATTATCACCCATTGCCCATAAATACTCTTCAAAATCCATGGGATACATTTTGATTCGGTATTCCTCCGATGGAATCAATATATCGGTAACATTCTTGCGTATGGATATCAAGGATCCGGTTTCTATATATTCATATCTGCCATCCGCCACAAGATATTTGATTGCCTGACGCGCCTGCGGAAACAGCTGTACTTCATCAAATATAATTACACAATGATTCCCCTTCAGGCTTCTTCCTTTTAGTAAAAAAAGGTTTCTGAAAAAAGTCTCCAGGTCATTCATGTTCTCCAGGAAATTGTTTTTGACATTTTTTCCTTCTTTTGCAAAATCCAATATCATATAATCATCATATTCGTTTTTAGCAAATTCTTCTACGATCGTACTTTTCCCTATTCGTCTGGCACCTTCCAGCAAAACAGCAGAAGAACCTCCGGAAAGTTCTTTCCATTGTTTTAATTTATCATACATTTTTCTTTTAAATACCATGTTTTTATATCCTCTTAATAACTTTTAACGTTGCCTACGCTCATTATTTCACGATTCGCATCTTCGATGCTCTACGCTGCTTCGCAGCTATCGTGAACAAATTCGTCGTTCGTCAATCACGCAAGCGTGTTGACTCCCTTGCACTCATTATATCACGAAAATCAAAAATGTATGTATACTATTTTTCACGAAAATCAAAAATATTTTTGTATTCTTTTTCACGAAATCCAAAAATGTTTTTGCAGAGTTTTTCACGAAAATCAAAAATGTTTCTATATAAAATCATCACGGACACTATGTCTGTCTCACAAACACAGTGTCCGGGATGTCAAATTTCTTCTTATATGTCTATCCTATAATGTAATATTGATCACCGGCATGGGAGCCGCCGGTACGCCTACGCCGACAGCATCTGCGGAAAATGAAGTCCCGGTGGGAATGACTGCATTGTCTTTCATTTTCTCCAGGTGGTCGAAGACTGCTTTCAGGTACTCCGCATCAGCCTTGACGATGTCTTTCATCTCTTTGTTACGGTGTTTGATCTTCATCATCTTGAGGTCTGCGGGATCCATCTCCCTGTTCACAGAGACCGCAGTATCTGATATTCCATCCAGCCCCATCTCTTCCATCAGATCACGTAAGCTATCGGACATTTCCTGCATCAGCTCCGAGGTGAAATCGCTCATTTCCGACATAAAGTCTCCTGCCTGCGCATAGAATGTATCCATGCCAAGAGCAATATGGTCAGATGTATCATAGCTATCCCCTGCATACGCCTCATTGCCTGCATACTCATACGCAGAGAAGTCCCCGGACACTTCATCCGCAGAACCTTCCGCAGACATTTCTTCCTCATTCTGCGCGTTTTCCGCCTCTGCGTCCTGCACATCCTTCGTCTCTTCTTCGCTGATCCGGTCTCCCTGGCAGATTCCACCCGCGGCCTTCACCATTTCCTCTTCTTCGAGATGTTTTGCTTTCTTCTTCGCCACACGTTCCATAGCCTGTGCATGAGCAATTGCTGCATCGATCTCTTCACTGTCGCTGTCACTGTTCTGCTTCTGACGCTTCAGGCGCATGATCTCTCTTCTCGCCTGTCCGGCTGCCTGCTTCGCCGCCTGGGAAGTCTTGCTCCGCAGTATCTTCGAAGAAATACTTTTAAACTGGTACTTCAGTTTTTTCAGTGCTAATGTCGTATTTTTTGTCTGCTGTCTCTGATTCCGTAGCGATTCACTGTAACTTAAAGTACTCGTCACAATAGAATCCTGTCCCCAACTGTTCGCCACCTGTGTCTGTCCGTTCCGGTCATCTCTCGCCAACATCCGCCGGATATCGGTGACAGAACTTTTATTTTTTGCTCCAAAGATACTCTTCTGATTGTTCTGCGTCTTCTTTCCTCCGGAAAATGCCTGCGGCAAACCGGTATTGCCGCTTCCGTAAGCACCTCCGGGCCTCCCCATAGAAATCATACATCCTCACCTTACCCTCTGAAGTCAAAGTTCTGGCCGATCTGCCGTTCACCTGCGGTCTGTACACTGTCACTCCGTGTGTTGAAATTGTAGGTTTCTATCTTAGACAACAGTTCTTCTATGGAACCGGCGCTGATCGTTACCGTATCCTCTGTGCCGGCTTCCTCCTTGCTGTCTGCTACCTTATCCGACTTCTTGTCTTTTAGCCGTTCTTCCTTTTCTTTCTTAGCAGCCTTCTTCTCCGCAGCTTTTTTTTCTGCTCTCTTCTGCTCGCCTTTTTTCTCGATCCGTGCCTTCTGATCTGCGCTTGATTTCTTCAGCACTGCAAAAAATGACAATGTTCCGCCATCATTTACCTGCATTCCGTAACCCTTGACCTGCGCCCCCGAACTCTGCAGGCTGGTCTTTAACTGCTGTATCTGTGCAGCCGCACCGCTTAAGATTCCCTCATACTGCTTCCGGAATTTCTCATCTGTCGCCATCCGCTCAATCTTGTCTTCATCGATCAGTACCACAGTCTTAAAGCTGTTGGCGTACTGCGCGGCATTTGCCTTTGCATTTTCCTTCTGGTCACGGCTGACCAGAATAAAATCATAATTGCCGTACTTCTTTTTCAGCTGTTCGTAGTATTTCGCAGCCTTCTCCGACAGCTCCGGCTGACCGATGGTTCTGCCGTAATCCGCAGTCTTTCCCCTGGTCTGTGCCGTTTCGGAAGGCTTTCCCGCACTTGTTGTGCCGGCTGTCTTATCTGATGTTCCGAATACCTCCGGCTTCTTCGTCTTCGTACTCTTGCTGTAATCACTCTGCGCAGCATACGCACCTATGCTGCCGGTTGCTCCGATTCCCGCCATAATTATTTCCTCCTTGAAAATAAATGCCAAATCCGTTTGTTTACCTGGTTCCTCTATTGAGAATATCGGACAGCTTCTCCGACTTTTTTATACACATCAAAAGGAAACAGGCAAAAAGTGCAAAAAAACCGCCTTTCTGTGCCTTTGCGGATCAGATTAACGGTTTTCCTGTAAACTTTATTCTAAATTACTATTGATTCAAATGGTTGATCGTTACATGCAGCTCTCCCAACAGCTTCTTAATGTCCGCACTTGAGGTCGCCATATCTCTCGCTAACTTCTGTACTTCCGTTGCCACCACGGCGAAGCCCTTGCCCTGATCTCCGGCTCTTGCTGCCTCAATCGAAGCATTCAGTGCCAGAATCTGCTGTCTCTTGCTGTAACCATCGATTTCCTTGGTCTTGTCCGTTGCTTCCTCGATCTGTTCCGCAGCTTTCGTGATGCCACCCTTTAATTCACCTACCAGATTCTCGTTTTTCCAGTTGGCGTAGCTGGCTCTCACGAACATGTTGATCACATCACCCAGCAGATTTGCAGAAGCGTCGATCTGCTCCTTAGTCTTCACATTTACCTTTTTCAGAGCCTTAATATATTTATCCTCATCAATTCCCAGCTCTCTCGCTGTCTGACGGAACTTCTCCTCATCCGGATTCTCCGGCAGCACCTGTCCTCCGATAATACTGCCCAGCACGGTTCCATCCTCCAGCGTGATCGGAATACCGAAATCCACCAGTCCCGCATGGCAGGGATATACACCATGGCCTTCTCTGTCACACTGCTCGCAGCGCTTTTTCCCCTCTGCGCTTCCTCTCGTCAGATCAATACAGAACTCTGTAAAATTATAACAGTCACTGATGTATTTTCCGTCTGCACCCACAGCCACGGTTGCCAGTCCCGTGCTGCCTGCCCAGTTCTTCATGATCTGTTCAAATTTGTTCATGTCACAAAAATCCTGAATCTTCATATAACTCCCTACTTTCCCGGTTATCTTAACCGCTGAACGTATCAAATCCGGAATTTTTTGATCCCGGCATCATCTTACATTTACATAAAAATTATACCACAAATTGCAATATTTTTCGCCCTTTTTGCCATTTTTACCGATATTTTCACAACATTTTCTATCTATGCTTCATTCCCTCCAGCCACTTCAAAATAGATGAAATACTATGTCATCTATAGTATAATTATGATGTCGGGGTCAAAAGCCCCCGACTTTGGATTCGGATATTAAGGCTGATCGCGGCAAAAGGAGGTACCGTTAATTGAGGAAAAAGAAGCTATTCTTAAGAAAAATATGTGTTCTCGTTCTGATATTATCTACAGCCCTGCTCAGTGCCTGCTCCGATGATTCTTCCGATGGAGCAGAAAAATACGTTGTCCTGATCGGCGAAGATTCTGAGATCACAGATAAACTTTCTGACATTGATCTGCTTGTCATAGATGCGGAATATTTTTCCCAAAATGACATTGCCCGTTTAAGAGAAAATGGTATCCGTGAAATCTTCTCCTATATCAATATCGGATCGATCGAGAGCTTCCGGTCCTATGATACAGACTTTGAGAAATATACTCTGGGTGCCTATGAGAACTGGCCGGAGGAAAAATGGATCGATGTCTCGGCTCCGGAGTGGCAGGCATGTACAGCTTCCAGAGTAGACTCCCTGGTACAGAAAGGTGTGGACGGCTTTTTTGTCGATAACACGGATGTATACTATAATTATCCGCAGGAATCCATCTATGACGGAATCCTTACGATTCTGGACTATATGGACCATACCGGCAGAAAGATCATGATCAACGGTGGGGACTGTTTTGTAAAAAAATATCTTACAACAGAAAAAAACGTTCTCATCGATGGGGTAAACCAGGAGAACGTTTTTACTGCGTATGATTTTTCAAAGGATATCTATACCATAAACGATAAAAGTACACGTGAATACTATACTGATTATTTAGATTTTGCTATGTCACACGGCTGTACCGCTTACACCCTGGAATACGCAACGGTTCCTGCCATCCGCAGACAGGCAGCCGCCTACGCCGGGAAGCATGGATACATCTGCTGCATTTCTGATAATATCGGGTTATGTCTGGAAAAATAACATATTCCTATCAGCCACCATCACAGAAATGTAATCATACAAGTCTCCAGATGCTTTTGTTTTGTCTGCTCATCTGCATCAGCAGCCGTGCACAGATCACAATGATAGCATAGATTGTAGCCTCCCTGACTTCTGGTATCTTCTGTCACAGCAAAATATCCTGCTTTTAATTTCACGGTCTGCCCGTTTAGAAAATGAATTTCCCTCTGCATATAATCCGCAGGGCTATTTTGTACGGTAGGTACCATGGAATTATACTTTCCTGTAGTAATATAATTCATCTGAATCTCCGTAAAATAGTTCTTCAGATTCGCCTGATCTGCAGCGACCTTTGCCTTATGTATATAAGACAGATACTGCGGTGCCAATACTCCCACCAGCACTGCCATGATAGCTATTACAATGATCAGCTCTACTAATGAAAATCCCCCGTTTCCCTTCTTTCCTGTTGATTTTTTCATGACTTTTCTCTCCATTACATTACAATACATTCCGCAGGCATCAGGCCCACTGATTTTCTCCGTCATGATTTTATCATTTCCAAAGTAAATGTCAATAAACTGTTTATTAAATTATAGGAAATTATTCCTGTACGGAACTCTTCAGATCCTCTGCCAGCAGATAAATATTATTCAGAATCTCCTTACACTTCTTCATGCTTTCCACGGTCTCTGCGGTCACACGCATTCCTTCCGTAGATGCCGCAGCCACCTCCTCACCGGTGGCTGACAGATGGGTAATATTATCCGATATCGCAGATGTGGAATTCAGAATTTCCTGTATACTCTGTTCCGCAGTATGGATATTGGCCAGCAATGTCTCCACATTCTTACCGACATCCCCAAACTGCTCTCTGGTCTGATCGATAAGGGTACTCTGACTGCTGACAGCTTCCACGGAGCTTTGAATGCTTTCATTGGCCTTCTGCGTATCCTCGATCAGATACTGGATGATCTCCGTGATACGTGCCGTAGCCTCTTTCGTCTGCTCGGAAAGCTGCCTGATCTCATCTGCCACAACAGCAAATCCCCTGCCCGCTTCTCCTGCTCTCGCCGCTTCAATGGATGCATTCAGTGCCAGCAGGTTCGTCTGATTGGAAATATTCAGAATAGAACCGATGAAATTCTGTACTTCGCCTACCTTCTCCGTCAGATTACCCACTACCTGTACAATGACATCACTGGCTTCCTTCACACGCTGCTCCTGCGCTTTCAGTTCCAGCACCACCTTCTGGCTGTCGCTTACCGTCCTGCCGGTCTGGTCAGAGGCTGCCACCATTTCATTGATTTCTTTACCGGCTGCATCAGTATTCTCCTGAATCTCTGTACACATCAGTGCCTGCTTCTGGATTGCGTCTGCTGTACTCTCAGTGCTGTCTGCGATATCCTTCATGGAATTATGGTTGATATCAATGCTTTTCTCCAGTTCCTCCAGCATTCCCATGGCTTCTCCGAAATTCTTCGTAATATTCTCCGCCACGATAGTCATTTTCCTGTTGCTGTCTGCCTGCCTGTCAGCAGCCTCCCGGATTGCCGTCATATTCTCATTGAAGAAGATGATCAGCATTTTGGTAATACTGATGGAAGCATAGGCTGTAAGGAACAATACAAAGAAAGACTGGAAATCATTTACAAAGGCTCCACCGGCCGCCTGCCCTCCATTCATTTTCATGTGCATGAGGATCCTAATCACATTGGCTGCCAGTACCACCGTATTGGCGATCATCATAAGCCGCATGTTCATGTATACCATCACGGCAATGACCAACGGAACCGCATATGCCCAGGTCTCTTTTGCAGAATTGAGCAGTATGACAACTACATACCCCACAGCCATGGCCGAAGCGATCATCACCTCTCCGATATGTGTCCGCTTCTGGAACAGATACCCCAGAACCGACATTATAATGACCAATACCGATGTGATCAGCTGGATCAGTATTTTTCCTGAATTTCCATCCTTCTGTGCTGCCAGTGCTGCTGCCATTGTCAATGCGACATAACCAAATATAATGACTGCTGCCAGCATTCCCCGCCTGTTTGCTCTTGCATATTGTTGTTCTGTCATAAGAAATCCCCCCTAATCTGCAGATATCATGTGTTTTGTAAATTTATGTTATCAGTATAGCACAGACCTCCGGGAATTCCTATATTTTTTACCCATTTAGAACGAAAGACCCGCATGGTCTTCCCATGCAGGTCTCTCTTCCGTTCATATATTTAGTTTTATCAGTACTTTATTATTCGCAAAGCTTGGAAAATGCATCTGCTACGAACTGAACCTTAGGTCCGATGATTACCTGAACGGAGGTCTTACCGGGTT
>ERZ772889.3476-NODE-3476-length-10896-cov-5.763398_pt1 | contig 10896 bp, 7 predicted proteins | sample MGYA00512127_ERZ772889 | MGnify/ENA primary metagenome ERZ772889 (study PRJEB29015, sample SAMEA2737689) | human gut metagenome | biome: human gut; feature: human-associated habitat; material: faeces | place: China | collected 2012 ... | reverse complement strand
AGCCTTTTTACAATTTTTATAACTTCTTCGGCATCAAATTCCTCATCGGTGGCTACCAACGTATAATAGTCAAGTTTTTCTTTCAACATCTCTATTTCTTCTTCCTTACTCATGCTAAAATTCTCCCTTCACTATATACATGACAGTTTTCGACAAAATCTTACAAATTATTATAAAAAATGTTTTTCAAAGTTTTTCAAGTTTTTTCTACTTATCCTTCTTCTGTGGAAATTCCATCTTAAACTTATACTGGAATCCTATGATTTCTTTACTATCTTTCGTATAGGAAAATTCCTCTACACTCTCTGGAATCAGGTACGCATCATAACTGCCTTTCTTTCCTTTCAGACCTTTGACAAGTATCTTTTTCCCTTGAAGCAGGCTCTTGACCTGTGAATCGGAAAGCGTTACCCCAAGTGCCTTGCCGACATTCATACCGCACTTCCCGGTACAGTACGCTCCGAATTTTCCCTTGACTACATCAGCACCACACTTCGGGCATTTGCCTAGCACTTCCTGCCCACTCTTTCCTGCCCCAAACATGGCTTTATGTTCATCACTAACGCTGTGATAGGTCTTTACAAGATCAGTTACCATTGCTTCAATACCTGACATAAACTGTTCTGCAGCAACTTCTCTTTTGGATACAAGAGTAAGCTCATTCTCCCAGTCAGCGGTCAGTTTCGGAGATTTTACTACATCCGGAAGTATCGTGATCAGCTTCATTCCGTCCTCTGTCGGGATCATCTGCTTTTTCTCACGTTTCACAAATCCGTCTTTTACCAACTTTTCTATGATATCGGCTCTGGTGGCAGGTGTGCCAAGTCCTTTTCTCTCCACCTCATCACCCATATCCTCTGCTCCGGCTCGCTCCATTGCCGACAAAAGGGAATCTTCAGTATAATGCTTCGGTGGCTGTGTGAAATGCTCGGAAACCTTTGTCTGCTCCACTGCAATCATCATGCCCTCACGAAGCTCCGGCAGCTTCTTTTCTTCCTCGACATCCGATTTATCCTCTGTGGTCTTATAGGAATTTTTGAAGAAATCATCAAATTCCTTCCATCCATTTTTCCATACTTCCTTACCGGATACCTTAAACACAATCTCGTTGCAGGTAAGCTCTGCCTTTGTGGAATTATAAATGTGCTTCTCCCCGGTTGCACACAGCAGACGGTTTGCACAAAGGGAAAGTATCTTCATTTCGCTCTCCGGGATTGCCTTTAAGTCCTGCTTGATGATCTCCATGGTAGGAATGATTGCGTGGTGGTCCGTCACTTTCTTGCTGTTCAAAATTCTTTTAATATCTGGATTGAACATGATATTCTGTTCAAATAACAGAGAATTGAAAATCGCTTCGATCACATTTTTTGCAGTACCTTCCATGTCATCGGAAAGATACTGGCTGTCTGTTCTTGGATAAGTCACTAACTTTTTCTCATAAAGGCTCTGCGTATATTCCAATGTCTGCTTGGCAGTAAAGCCAAACAGACGGTTTGCATCCCTCTGGAGTGTGGTAAGGTCATAGAGTTTCGGTGGTGCCACCCACTTTTCTTCCTTTATCACAGAAGTGACAAGAGCCTGTCCGTTTTCACAGGCTCCTGCAATCCTCTCTGCTTCCGTTTTATCACTGATATGCTCCGATACAGCATCCAGACCATTTTCCATGATATGAGCCATATAATAGGCTTCTTTCTTGAAATTTATGATTTTACTTTCACGGTCTACCAGCATGGCAAGTGTCGGTGTCTGCACTCTGCCGACCTTTAATGCCTTGCCACCATACAATACCGTAAAAAGCCTAGTGCCATTGATACCCACAAGCCAGTCTGCTTCCTGCCTGCATAGTGCTGACTTGTACAGATTGTCATAATCACTGCCTGGACGAAGATTATGGAAGCCGTCACGGATAGCACTCTCCTCCATGGAAGAAATCCATAATCGTTTCATCGGTTTTCTGCACCCTGCCATGTTGTAGGTCAGGCGGAAGATCAACTCTCCCTCCCTTCCGGCATCGGTAGCACACACGACTGCATCCACCCTGTCATCATGCATAAGTTTTTTCAAAATCTGATACTGTGCTTTCGTATCACTTTTCACTTCATGCTGCCATTCCTGTGGGATGATCGGAAGATTGTCATAACTCCATTTCTTCCATGCTTCCTCATAGCTTTCCGGCTGTACCAGTTCTACCAGATGTCCCACACACCATGATACCAGATAGTCATTGCCTTCCAAATAACCGTCCTTACGCTGTGTGGCACCAAGAACTGCCGCAATGCTCTGTGCCACGCTCGGCTTCTCTGCAATTACAAGCTCCATCTCTATTCCTCCCCGTTTTCTTCATCATTATCGTTGTCACTGTTATCTTCACTGTCATTCTCGCCTGTGTCCTCTGATTCTGTATCATCGCCACCATTTAAGAATGCTTCGTCTGAATCCTGCTCGGCTTCGTCCTCGTCCTCATAATCATAGTCCTCGTCAAGCTCGTCCTCATCTTCATCCTCATCAATGAAGTTTTCCTTTTTCTTCTTAGACTTCACAACATATACCACTCCGATCACAGCTACCGCAGCAATGCCTATTAAAATATATGTAAAGCCGGAACCATCTGCTTTTGCGGTATCCTCTTTCGGCTTACTTGTATCCTCCGTGCTTTCTTCGGTACTGCCCTCAACACTTTCCGTTCCCTGTTTTTTCTCTCCTGTGGTATCTGCATTATTATTTGACAATGCACTGTCTTTGGTAGGAATTGCAGATTCCAATGCTGCTGAATTTTTCGGAAGTGTCTCGCTGTTATCCGTTGTGGTATTTAACAGGTCATTTTCACTGACTTCTGTAAGGAAATATACCTTTTCATCTTCCCCGTCACGATCAATCACCAGATAAAATACCTTTTCTGATGCAGTCTGAATTGTATAAAATTCCTTGCCTTTTTCAGAAGTCTGGCTGTCACTGCTCTGGTCGGTATCCTTAGAAGTATCTCCCGTACTCGGGGACTGCTTGGCTGATGTTCCTGTACTGCTTGAAGTTGTTCCACTGCCTGTTTGGGAAACAGTATTTCCATTGCTGTCTGTCTTGGTATGGTCTGTAACCTGTGCGGTTGCAGAGCTAGGCTTGGTTGCTGACGCATCCACCGGGAGCTGCTGTGCCGGATCTTTTTCATTGCTGTCCTTATTCTCCGGATCGGTGTAATACGGATTGGCTGTTTTATAGATTTCTGAGGTATTTCCTGCATTATCCATGGCTGAAATCGTGAAATACTGATATCCTGCATCAAACTGTTGCAGACGGATATTCAAGGCTCCATTCGTATGCTCTGTAAACTCATAGCCATTGACATAGATTGCCTTGATACCGGAATCCGTATCATGTGCCTGAATGCTCAATAGACCATCGCTGACTGCCGCATTTAAGGTAGGCTTCGTAAAATCAAAGCACTTGATATAGCGATTTTTCTCATAGGTCTTGCCCTTCTGGTCTGTGACCTGCACATAAATAGTGCTGTTTTCGGAAATCTCTATGTACATATCCTCGGTAATATCTGTCCAGCTTCCATTCTGCCCGACTTTCGCCTTTACTGTCTGAACGGTAAAATTACCGGAAACTATCGTATCTTCTACTTTGACTATCACCTTAGTGGTATCGTTATGCCACCCAGAAGGTGTATTGATTGTGATTTTTACGCTCGGATTGATATAGGTACATTCCTTATAGTTCTTTGCACACACCTCACAATCTTCATCCACCGCATACTGGCTGCACTTTTCTTTGCAGGTGCATTTTGCGGCAGGCTGTGTTTCTTCAGACGAATCTTCTGTTGTGCCTTCTGTGGAATTTTCCGTCTTTCCCTCTCCGGTATCTGTTCCTGAATTTTCTTCCCTGCCATTGCCGGGTGTAACTGTATTTTCTGCGTCACTTGCACTTTCCGTTTTCTGCTCGGCAGTATCCTCCGCATGAACCTCTATCGTATTTGTCCTGTTGGCAAAAAATGCCCCAATCGGCATACAAAAAAGTATTGCCGACAGCATAAGGGACACTACCGCCCTAGCCGATAATTTCCTGTTTTTCATTGATTGAAACCTCCTTTTCCTGTTCCCGTTTCTGTAATAAATTTCTGACTTCATCCTCACTGAGCTTGTTTAACATCTGCAAACGCTCCGATGAGATTTTATATTTTCGTATGATCTTCATGGCTTCGGCATCCTCCGCCATCTGTTTCTGTTCTGCAAGGTCTTTTTCCTTTGCCTGTAGCTGTGCTATCTGCTCTCTGACCTTTTTAAGCTGTGAATTGATTCGTTCTACTGACAAAAATAATTCCTCCCTTCGCTAATTCAATCTTCCAAAACCATAGAAATGGCTCTGCCAGTAAGAAGTATTGATTGATGTGTACTGAATTGGATCACCGCAATGCACCATCGTACCGTTTCCACAGTAGATACCAACGTGTGTAACCGGACGTCCTGCATTATAGGTTCCTGTAAAAAATATAATGTCCCCTGCCTTTGCATCTGCCGCTGATACCGGAGTACACTGGTCATAAATGCCCTGTGCTGTGGTTCTTGGCAGGTTATGTACGCCACTGTTTGAAAATACCCAGCATACAAAACCGGAACAGTCAAAACTAGCCGGAGCTGTGCCGCCAAAAGTATATGGCATTCCCAGATACCTGTTTGCTTCACGCATAAGCGTCTGTACGGTTGCATCATCATAGGATTCCGGCGGTATCACATTGCTGGTTCCTCCTCCGGTGCCGCCCGTTGTTTCTCCATAAATGGTCTGTTCTCCTGCTTCAAAATAAAATAACGGGTTATAATATTCCCCGTTATACAGACATTCGATATGAAGGTGGCTTCCGGTACTGCTTCCTGTATTTCCGCTTTTGCCTATATTGTCACCTTTTTTTACACTCTGCCCTGCGGACACATTTAAGCTGTCCATGTGGGCATATTTTGTGGTATATCCCTTACTGTCCGTAATCACCACATAATTTCCATAATAGGAATCGTAAGTTGCTTCTGTTACCGTTCCATCATGTGCCGCATATACAAACGTTCCTGTCGGCACCGCTATATCCACACCCCTGTGAAGCTCCTCGGCTCCGGTGTTTGGATTTTTCCGGTAGCCATAATAACTGCTGATATAGTAATACCAGTAATAATCAACCGGAGAAGCAAAGACCTGTAAGCCGCCTTTTGTCTCCGTATAGGCTCCAAAAATTTCCGTCTGTTCGCTGTCCATGCGTCCGGCTACAATGCTCTCAAGCGGTGTGACCGTAAGTGTGACACGAAGAATTGTTACGGTATATTCTTCTTCCTCCTCATACTCGTATTCCTCGGTACGGGTAGTCCCGTCCGGATTTGTTACTATTCTGGTTCCGGTCTTTGTGACTGTCCTTGTCCGTGTTTCCTCTACTTCCTCGGTAGTGAGTGAATACATGGCATCAAATAATTCCTGAATCTCACTCTCTATTCCTGCGGCAGTAAATTCCGTATGGACTGCGGAAAGATAACTGATCAGTGTGTACGGATCATGCCCGATTGCACCAAGGTTATAATCGTATTCATCATATCCCGGATAATCAGTTTCAATCCGGTCAATCTTATTTTGCAGCTCCATTTCCTTTTCTGTAAAAGATAAATCTGCTGCATCAATCTCTGCCGGAAGGCTAAGATATGTGCTTGCCATCGTTGTTGTCACAGTTCCGGTAAACATGGAACCGCAGCTTGATAGTGCCGACATGATCATAATGAGCAGAAGTGCAAAAATACCCACTGTGATAATCAGTGTTTTATTTTTCGTGGCAATTTCCTGTAACTTCTTTGCAATCCCGGTTGCAGCATTGGCTGTCTTTGTAAATGTTTCCTTTGCAGTCTTGGCTTCTGCTCTTACCCGCCTTGCCTTGGCATACTCACGCTTGATGCGCTGTTTCTGTAGCTGCCTTTGCAACTGCTTCTTTGGACTGTTGCCCTTTAGATGTGGATTTTCACTGATGAATTTCTCATACTCCAGCTTCATATCCGCTGTAACCTGTTTTTTGTGCAATCGCTCTAAGCGGTCACGCTTTCTCTGTGCCTTGCTCTTGCGGTGATACTTCATATAGTGGTAAATATCCTCGGCTCGCTGTTCCGTCTTGTGTGCGCCCTCCACAGCAGAATTATCCTTTTCTGTCTCTGCAATCTTGCGATGCACAAAATACATATTTTCGGTCTGGAGCTTGTGAACCGCAGTTTTTCCCAGTCCATCCGGTTTAAATGGCTTCTCCACATCCACCGGAACCACAACATACTTTGCTTTTCCGGTCTGTTCATCAAAGACACGCTTCATCTCATACTGCCGCTTTGTCGGCATCTTGTCCTTTGCTTTCTGCAACTTTCGGCGGTTCTTTTCCGACTTATCAAAAGCCTTCTGTACTTTTTGGTCTGTAAATTCGTCCGCCTGCCCCTGCGAAAATGTGGCGTCCTTTGTCTGAAGATCTCCATAATCGGACTGCTTTGCATTTTCTGACTTTGCACGCTCTCTGTGTGCATGTTCTCTCTGCACACGCCTTTTGTGATATTTTCCTTTTTCCTCAGACCGTTGGTAGGTATTTCTAACGTGGTAATTGTCCTGAAAACTGTCTGCGTCCTCTGTATGGAAATTTGTAGCATTACCGTTTTCCTCATTGATAAAGCTGTTTTCCTTTAAGAATGTCTTTTCCTCTTCGGCTTCCGACTTCTGGACATTGTGACCAGAAGTGTCCTGTTGTTGCTGTCGGTAATATTTTTTCTTATTATTTTTCCTGTATTCTGTCCCAGTATTAAACTCTGACTTCTGGACGCTGTGACCAGAAGTTGCTTTTCCTGTACGACTGCCATGGTTCGCATCCCTTGGCAGATTGCTCACAGGCTTCTCGCTGGCACTAAACTGGTTTTCCACAGAAAAGGTGTTGTCCTGCCTGTGTTCTATATGTTTTACTCCAGTCACTTCCTTATCTTTGGAAAATGTCTCTTTTTCAAATGCCTTTGCCGCCTGCTTCTTCTGTCTTTTTTCTGCCATTTACACTGCGTCCTCCTTCTGCACCGATTCCTCCGGCTTGGTATTCATAATTCTGTAAGTCTTGGTGTCTGTCGGATATTTGTCTACAAATGGAATTACCACATTGTCAAACAGTATCAGACCACTTCCCGGCTCGGAGTTGGTGACATAGGAAAGCTGCTTATCAGAAAGTCCCAGCTTATCAGCGAGAATTGCCTGATCTTTGGCATTCTGATTTAACAGATACACAAAATCGCTGTTACCCAAAATACCTTCAATCTCCTCAGAACGAAGAAAATCGCCCACGTTCTGCGTCAAACCTGTCGGAATACCGCCCCATTTTCTGAAACGCTTCCAGATTTCCACGGAATAAATAGCTGTCTGCTTCTCCTTCAGAAGAAGGTGGAACTCATCACAGTAATAACGGGTAGCAATCTTTCGCTCCCTGTTCTGCGATACCCTGTTCCAAACCGCATCCTGCACGATTAACATACCCAGCTCTTTCAACTGGTTTCCCAAATCTCTGATGTCAAAGCACATGATACGATTGCCGCTGTCTACGTTGGTATGGTGGTTGAAGTAATTCTGGGAACCATGCACATACAGCACAAGGCTGTTTGCGATACGCTCCGCCTTTGGATTTTTGTGTGCTAACAGGGCATCATATAAATCTTCCAGCAGCGGCATATTTTCCGGCACCGGATTTTCAAAATACTTGTCATAAATATGACGGATACATTCGTCGATGATACCTTTCTCATCGTTCTCCAGACCGTCCTTGCCACCTGCGATCAGGTCACATAATGTTATGATAAAATCAGATTTCAGTTTTAATGCTTCCTTATCCCCCTTATGGCTCAATTGAATATCCATAGGGTTCAGATAGTCTTTGGAATTGGTGGCAAGTTTTACCACCTGTCCATGTAGTGCTGCCACAAGAGCAAAATACTCTCCCTCCGGATCGCAGATGATAATATCGTCCTTTGTGATAAGAAAACAGCTTAAAATCTCACGCTTTGCACTAAAACTCTTACCACTTCCGGGAGTACCTAAGATAACTCCGTTTGGTGTACGGAGCCTTTTTCTGTCTGCCATAATCATGTTGTTGCTAAGTGCATTTAATCCGTAATAGATTGCCGGAGCAGGCATAAATAACTCCTGTGTGCAGAATGGTACTAAGATTGCGGTGCTTTTTGTGGAAAGAGTACGCTCAATGCCAGTCTCATTGCATCCAATCGGTGCAGATGCCATAAGTCCCTGTTCCTGCAAATACTGTAAACATCTGAGGTCACAGTTTGCCTGCTGAATGATACCGGACACCCTCTGCATTAAGCTCTCCAGTTCCCGCTTGGTTCTGCCATAACAGGTAATAAGGAATGTCATGTTGATCATCTTCTGGTTGCTCGTATTCAAATCATCGAGAAATTCCAGCGTGTCCTTTTCATAAGTCACGATGTCTGTTGGAAGAATATCCATATCGTAGCCGCTTCGGACTGCCTTTTTCTGTTCCTCAATCTTCATTTTCTGGATATTGGAAATAACCGCTTTTAACTTCTTGATTGCCTTTACCGGATCTTCCGTCTGCATATGCATGGAAATCGTAAGATTAGCATCAATATCCAGAAGATTCTTGATCAGCTCGTCCGTAAACTTCGGTGCGATAATATCCAGATAGGACACACAGCCATACATATTCCCTGACTTAAAGCGGTTCGGATAGCGGAAATCAAATCCCGGCGGTGCAATATAGTCCTTGACCGACTTACCGGATTCTGCCAAATCCTTAAATGAAAAACGGAAAGGTTCCATGGTATCCTGATTAAAATATTCATGCAGGATGCGCAGTCTTTCCTTTCCGTCCAGTCCCCTCGCAAGGGTTCCTATGTTGTTTAAGTTCCGTATGACATCTTTTTCAATGTTGTTAAGGCGGCTCTTGGCTTCCTTGTAGCCGTTGCTTTCTACACCAAAAATCAGATATTTTGATTTGATGATACCGTTGTTGCCCTTTGCCGCCTGCTTCTTTAACATTTCCGTATATTCCTCACGAATATCGTTAAAATCATCCTCCTGCCACGGAATGTCAAACTGTTCCGTAAGCATCTGCTCGTTGACCTGCCTGTTGAAAAGCACCAGTTCAAACTTCACAGACGGATCAAAATAATTGATGAGCTTGCTGTACTGTGCCAGTATGTCCGCCTGGTCATCCACTTCCAGAAGCTCATAGTTTATATCAAAAAATTCCACCATCTTTGTATAATAACGGTGGCTGACCTGACAGATACCGTCACGGAACATCTTTTCAAAAGTGATCGTCCTTTGTGCGGTAGTCGGCTTTTCTTTCTCAATGCTCTTTCCCGATAAAATATGCTTTAACTGTATAAGACGCTTCTTTTCTGAAAAGGTAAGACCGCCACTTTTACTGTTGTTCCTGCTATTGCCTTTATAACTGCTTTTTCTGCGGCTTTCCGGTTCTGCCTTTTGCTTTTTCTTCAAGATAACGAACCTCCCTTCGTAATTTTTCTTTTTCTTCCAACTGCTTGTATAAGTTCTCTGACCGGTATGGTCTTATGCCCGGTGTGAGTATCTTCTGCCGGAGCATAAAATACAAAATCTTCTCCGCCGGAAACCCGTTTTTCTCATACATCGCAAAAAAGAAGAACGGAAGCATTGCTCCCATCATAAGAAGTGATGCGGCTGATGTTCCGATCAGTCCCTTGGTTAAAAAATACAAGGGTATACCGGCTACTGCCGCACCGCTGAAACAAATGATCTGTCTCTTTGTCAAGTTCAGTGCCACTTTTGTCTTGATACCGGACAAATCCTTTGGCACCTGCACGGATATTGCCATATCGTTCCTCCCTTAGTGCGCATTCCAGATAGATTTCGATAATGAACCAGTCTTAAAGAGTGAAAAGCATAAAATAACGGTATATGCTGCCACCGACCAGAGTGCCGTATGCAGGTTGTCGGACACTGCCACACCAGCCACAAGCACCGCATAGATTGCAACGCATACCATCATAAAAAATCCCTGAAATGCAAGGGCACAAAGCCCCTTAAAATAATTAGTTCCTATCGTTCCCCATTCCCGGTTGGTTACGGTTGCACAGGGAACAGGTGCTACTGATACATAAAGGTATATTTCAATCATTCGCCCATAAAGAATGACGGTGATAAGGACTGACATGATTTTCATACATAAACTGACGATCATGGTCTCCATCCCCAGTCCTAACAGCTCGCCTATGCTCATCTCCGAGAACTGCTCATTGAACATCGTCTGCAACGTGCTTGAAACATCAATACTGGTTTCCCCGCTGATTGCTGCCGCTGCTGAATTGACTATGTGGCTTCCCACATCAAAGACAGCCATGACAATGTCAAAAGTCTTGCTTAACAGCATGACTGCAATACACGCTTTCATAAAAAAGCGGATAAAAATTGCCGTATTGAAGTCATGCAGATTATTCTTGTCAATAACCATGGAAATAAGCTCGTAGACGAGTACAAAACTGATGATCATTCCCGCTATGGGAATCATCACGTTATCGGACAGGGTTTTTATCATGTCAAAAATACCGGAGTTCCAAGTGCTGGGAGTTTTGCTGACCTCCCCTGCAATCGTGCCTACCTTGTCATTAACATCGGTAAACATGGTTTCAAAGTTGGTCAGAACCCACCCCTGCAACAGTTCCTTTATGAATTCAGTAATCTTATCAATGATCCCACCCATGAATTATGAAAACAGAGTGGTAAGCTGTGGAATTACCGTCTGTGCCACAATGATGATGCCACCGCCACTCATAAGCTGTTTGATGCCCTGTGATTTTACTGATGTGCGATAAAGAAGTAATAGAAGTGTAAAAAATTTTGCCGTTCCTA
>ERZ772889.3475-NODE-3475-length-10897-cov-2.943553_pt1 | contig 10897 bp, 8 predicted proteins | sample MGYA00512127_ERZ772889 | MGnify/ENA primary metagenome ERZ772889 (study PRJEB29015, sample SAMEA2737689) | human gut metagenome | biome: human gut; feature: human-associated habitat; material: faeces | place: China | collected 2012 ... | reverse complement strand
TAATGTAATCGGCAATTTCGCTTTGAAGATAGCCGTTTTTGCAGCGGTAAAATTTAAGCTTGTCCGAAACCGTTTCTGGGCTTTCAGAACTCTGCATCTTATGCACATAGTCAACATTCTTGTGCTTAGGAAAAGGGTTATGAATAGAGATGGTGTGAATGTATACAGGAGTGAACAGGGGTATTTTGTCATTTGAATAAAAGACGAAGAAGTTGTTGCTGAATGCCTTATAAATTCGCCAATGCCGCCCAGATGGACTATCCTTTGCAACATCGTGATAAAAATACGACTTTATGTTAGTGTTGCGTTCTCCACGCACCTGCTCCCATAGGTGGCGAAGCGGCAGCCTTTCTTGTGGTCAAATGTTGACACAGCTTTTATTAGACCGATAGTGCCGATAGAGATAAGGTCCTCCTGATCTGTGGAATTTGAATAATACTTTTTTATAATGTGTGCCACAAGACGGAGATTGTGTTCGATAAGCTTATCCTTTGCCGCCTTGTCACCCTGCGCCATTCTCTCAAAACACTCACGCTCCTCCTTCGCCGAAAGCGGTTTTGGAAACACGCTGCGGCTGTCAAAATGCAGTGCGAAAAATAGAAAATTTCCCGTAAGCAGATCAAACAGTGCTGAAAACATATTTGTCCCTCCTTATATAAAGTATCGCTCATACGCTTTTTAATCATATGTGCTTCAGGGATTGTACTATTCTGATTTTGACATAAGGTCGCAAAATGTTTCTGATTTGTTAAATTTGCTGAAATATTGATTGTCTTGTTTGCTAAAATCACGAATATTGTTAACGTTTTGTAAACAGACGGCATTTTACTTTTATCGTTAATCAAAGGGTGATATAATTATATCAGATAGGTATGTTTTTTGGGGGTGAGCGCTCATGGTAAGCATAAAAGGACGGTCGGTATTCGGAAGCATTGCAAGAGGAAAGCTGACCTTTTATCATCGTGACGAATTTATCATCAACAAGATAAAAGTGTCCGACCCTGAACTTGAATACAAAAAATATGTCAAGGTTAAAAACGCTGCTCTTGTGGAGCTTGGGGAGCTTTATGACCGTGCAAGGTTAAGCGTTGGGGAAGGCGACGCTCAAATATTTGTGATACACCAAATGCTTATCACCGACGAGCAATACGACAGCAGTATTCGCACAAAGATACTTGACGAGCATTTCAATGCCGATTATGCGGTCGCAAGCACTTCAAGAAGCTTTGCAGAGATGCTGGCACAAATGGACAGCGAATATATGCAAAGCAGAGCGGCTGACGTCAAGGACGTTTCAAACAGACTTTTAAGACACATTTTAAACTGTGCCGACAGGCTTCCCATACTCAGAGAGAACGCCATTATCTGCACCGGTGACCTTATGCCCTCAGAAACCCTGCTCATGGACAAGACGAAGATAAAGGGCTTCTGCACAAGGTCCGGTTCTGTGAACTCTCATACTGCGATACTTGCGAAAAATCTTGGCATACCTGCCATTGTGAACGTTGGAACGGAGCTTTCTGACGAATATGAGGGCAAGGAAGCCGTCCTTGACGGCTACAGCGGAACGCTTTACATAGAGCCTGACGAGCATACTCTCAGACAGCTTGAATACAAGGAAGCCGTTGAGGGCAGGAAAAAGGAACTTCTCACAAGGCTCAAAGGCAGAAAGAACATCACTCGTGACGGACATGAGATAAAGATATATGCGAATATACTCAACTCTGAGGAGCTTGAATCAGCGGTAAAAAACGACGCAGGTGGGATAGGTCTTTTCAGAACGGAGTTTATGTGCTTTGACAGACCTGCTTTTCCTGACGAGGATTTTCAGTTTTACACCTACCGCAAGGCATTGGAGGCAATGGAGGGTAAAGAGGTCATAATAGGCACTTATGATATCGGTGCAGACAAAATACCTGATTGTGCAGACATGAGTGCTGAGAGAAATCCCTCTATGGGCTGTAGAGGCATACGATTTTGTCTTGAAAGAGAAAGCATATTCAAAACACAGCTAAGGGCGTTATACAGAGCGTCTGTTTACGGACAGCTTTCAATACTTCTGCCTATGGTCATAGACGTGAGCGAGATACTGAGGGTGAAAGAGCTTATCGTGCAGGTCAAGGCAGAGCTTATAAAAGAGGGCAGGAAATTTGCCGACAATGTTAAGCTCGGGGCGATGATAGAGACCCCTGCGGCGGTGATGACAAGCGATATCATAGCCAAAGAGGTGGACTTTTTCAACATTGGCACCAACGACCTTGAACAGTTCGCTTTCGGTCTTGACAGGCAGAACCCATGTTATGACAGGGTGTCCCCGAAAAATCATAGGGCACTGCTGAGAATGATAAAAATGGTGTGCGACAACGCCCATGCAAACGGCATAAAAGCAGGCATTTGCGGTGAGATAGCAGGCGACCCAACGCTCACAGAGATATTTCTGGAGCTTGATGTGGATATGCTGTCGGTAGTTCCGTCAAGGGTACTGCCACTGAGAAAGGCGGTAAGGAGCATAAGTCTTAAAGACCCGAAAAAGGCAGAGAATGACCTGAAGCTGTTTTTATAAAAAGGATAATTTTCCTCATTCCATATAGGCGGTGGGATACGTTATCGTGCGTGTTCCACCGCCTTTTTGCTTTGCTTGCAAATACGCTAATAAGGAGAGCAAACTGTTCGCCACTACAGATATTTAAACAAAGAACGTATTTTATCTTATGGTCTGTATGGTTGTCTTATGAAAATCTTAAGCGTTTCTTAAAGCGGTTGACAGTTGGAAAGGGCTATGATAAACTTATATACGACACCAATAATACGTCTGAAAAAGATAAAACACAAGGAGGAGAAACAGTGAGACTAAGAAACATAAACAGAGGTCTGGTTCTTGGCGGTGTGCTTGCGCTGGGCGTTGTGTGCTACTCAGTGTATGATAACAACCAGTTCAAGACTTCCAAGCCTGAGATAGAACAGACCATGAGGGATTATATCGCAGACTTGACAAGTGCAAACGTCGGAAGCAGTGATAAGTTAAAAAGTCAACTGACAGATTTTGTGAATAAGCATTATACTGACTACACCACTTCTGACAATGAGTACGCTTCGTCAAAGTCAGGACTTCTGGAGGAAATAAACCAAGCTGAAGTTGCAAAGCAGGGAGGAGATATCACCTCGGCTGAGTATGACATAAAAGAGATGTCAATAAACAAGAGCGGAGCTGACGGAGCAAAGGTCATTATGATATACAATGTGTGCTATGACGTATCAAAGGGTGACCCGACTTTTCTCACAACCAACGGCATAAACACCATGACAAGCGGCAATTACACAAACGCCGACAACTATAAGCCTAGCACATCTTCATACAAGGCGATTTTCAGTTATGAATATGCTGAATTTTATCTTTTGCGTACCTCTGACGGCTGGAAGATAGCAACGTCCAGCGACTATGGATATGGCGAGGATTACAGCTTTGATGATAACAACAGTGACAGCGTGGCTGATGAAAGCAAAGCTGAGTCTGAGGTAATATCAGACAGCAGTTTGGCAGACAGTGCAGACAGCTCAGGCAGTGAAGAAAATTCCCACAGCGAGGAGGCAGACAGCGTTGAGTGATATTATTCTGAAGATAAAGGGACTTAACAAGACCCTTGGCAAAAAGCAGATACTTCACAGTATCGACATGGAATGTTACGGCGGCGAGGTCTACGGCTTTCTCGGTCCTAACGGTGCAGGAAAGACCACGACTATAAAGATAGCCGTAGGGCTTTTACAGCTTGACGAGGGTGAGATATCCATTGACGGAAAGGATATAAGAAAAGACTTTGAGGGAGCAATGGCGAACGTGGGCGGCATTGTTGAGAACCCTGAAATGTACAAGTATCTTTCGGGCATGGAAAATCTCCGTCAGTACGCAAGAATGAGAGAGGGCGTAACTGAAGAGCGTATCAAAGAGGTGGTGGAGCTTGTAAGGCTTTCAAACCGCATTGATGACAAGGTGTCGAAATACTCTCTGGGTATGCGTCAGCGTCTTGGCGTTGCGCAGGCTATCCTGCACAGACCAAAGCTTCTTATACTTGACGAGCCTACAAACGGTCTTGACCCGCAGGGCATAAAGGAGCTTCGTGACATACTCAAAGAGCTTGCCCACAAGGAAGGCACTTGCGTTGTGGTATCGTCACATCTCATGAGCGAAATGGAAATGATGTGCGACAGAGTGGGCATTATCGCAAACGGAAAAATGATAGGCTCATACACCATGGAAGAGCTTATCTCACAGTCTGACAGCTCAATTGCTGAATATGTACTTGAAGTTGACGACCCACAAAAGGCTATGGACCTTATAAAACTCGCAGACGAGGGCAAGCGTATCGACAAGGAAACAGGTGCAGTTGTTCTTTCTATCCCTGTGGAGATAGAGAAGAAAAAAATAGCCTCGGTGAATAAGACGCTTATCGAGGGCGGAGTTTCACTTTACACTGTTCACCGCAGAGAGAACAAGAAGCTTGAGGACGTATTCATCGAGCTTACAGGAGGAAAGGAAGGGGGCGTACAGATTGGCTAGATTTTTCAGACTTGTGAAAAACGAGTACATAAAGGTTTTCAAAAAGCTATCAACAAAAATAATGATCGTGCTTATAATAATATGTGCGCTTGGACTTTCAGGCATTGCACTTTTTGCAAAGCACAATATGGAGAGCAATAACTATTCAAGCAATGACGCAACAGACGATTATCAGCAAACCATAGATTGGCTCAAAGACACAAACGGCGACCCTAACGAGATCGCAATGTGGCAGTATCTAATCGACAACGATATCGACAGCGATGATTGGAGATATGATGTACTGTCAGCCATATTCGCAGACGGCACTGGTGATATGTCAGGGATAAAGAAGTATCTTGACGACAACGATTGGCGTGGCTTCTGTCAATACAGGCTGGATAATGAAATACTCTCGGAGGGCGAAAAGTGGGAATATCAATACAGGTTGGACAAGGATATTTCCTTTGACAAGTCAAACGAGAAGAAAAACGATCTTATCATGACAGTTGCAAACGCAAAAAACACCATTGCGACCATGGGCGACGCAAAGTCTGACGGACAGAACAGCAGAGCAAAGCTGGAGGATAATATAAAACTTGCACTCTATCAGCTTGACAATGATAAGCTCGACAACACGGCAAACCAGATGTCGCTGTTTGAAACAAGCGAGCCTGAGCAGATAACATTCTGGACAGTGTTTCTCACAAGCACTTCCCTTGTGACAGTAGTCGCACTGCTTGCTATCGTTATCGCAGGCGGCATTGTATCCTCTGAATTTTCACAGGGAACTGTCAAGTTCCTGCTTATAAACCCTGTTAAACGCTGGAAGATACTTATGGCAAAATACTTCACTGTCATCACAGTGGGTTGCATAATGCTTTGCATACTTTTCGTTGTGATGATACCTATTACAGGGCTTATGCTTGGCTTTAACGGCTTCTCAACGCCTTATATCTATGTAAGCGGCGGCGATGTAAAGGAAATGCCTACACTGCTTTATGCGGCAGAGCAATATCTGATGAAAAGCGTTGAAATGGTGGTAATGTCAACACTGGCGTTCGCTATCTCGTCACGGGTAAGAAGCACAGCCCTTGCTATCGGCGTCAGCGTATTCACAATGTGCATAGGCTCGACGGTCACACAGCTTTTGGGTCAGCTTGGACAGGATTGGGCAAGATTCCTTGTGTTCGCAAACACAGACCTTACTTCTATCTCAAAGGGCTACTCAATATTTGCTCAGCACAGCGTGACATTTGCCGTAGGCGTTCTTATAGCACACATGGTGGTGTTCCTGCTCACCGCATGGGACGGCTTTACAAAGCGTTCTGTATAAAACAGAATAAAAACATCAAACGGGCGGAGAAATTTCGCTCGTTTTTTTTGTCGCTGAAAAGGGCAAACAAATGAACAGATTATCATATAAACATAAGATTGACAAGGGTGAATAAATATTGTATAATAGTCGAGTTGATACAGCGATCGTTTTAATGGATATTTTACAGGAGATAGATATATGTTTGAAACTTTAGTTGACGTTTTTCTTGACGCATTAATAGACAGCCTTAAGATCCTGCCTTTTCTGTTCGGAGTTTATCTGCTTATAGAGTATATAGAACATCGTTCTGCCGACAAGCTTGGAAAGGCTCTTAGAAAAATGGGACCTTTTGGTGCGATAGGAGGAAGCATACTTGGAGCAGTGCCGCAGTGCGGATTTTCCGTTGTGGCTTCCAACCTTTACTCAGGCAGGCTCATCACAATGGGAACTCTCATTTCGGTATACCTTGCCACAAGCGACGAGGCAATACCAATGATGATAGCAAACCCTGCGTTTGCCGGCAAGCTTTGGCAGCTTATTCTTATAAAGGTAGCTGTGGCTATAATAGCAGGTGTGCTTGTTGACCTTATCTTAAAGCTTATGGGCAAAAAGCAGGACGAAGAGCCTTTCAAGGAGATATGCGAGGACTGCGACTGCGAACACCACAGTATTTTGCACTCGGCACTTCACCACACTGTAAGCATAATACTTTTTATATTTGCGGTAAACCTTATTCTCGGTGCGGTAATGGAGTTTGCAGGAGAGGACACTGTAAAGACCCTGCTTATGTCTGACAGCATAGTTCAGCCGTTCATAGCAGGAATAATAGGCTTTATCCCGAACTGTGCGGCTTCTGTTGTTCTCACTCAGCTTTATATTGAGGGCGTTGTGAGCTTCGGCTCGCTTATCGCAGGACTTTGCACAGGAGCAGGAGTGGGACTTCTGGTGCTTTTCAAGACCAACAAGCACAACATGAAAGAGAATTTCGCCATAATGGGAATACTTTATGTTTTCGGTGTGGCAGCAGGCTTTGTGGCAAGTCTGTTCTAAAAGACGATAGACAGATAAAAGGAGCAATTCGCAATGAACTGCTCCTTTTTGTTTGCAAAAAATCTTCGTATGTATAATGGGCTGTGATAGGCGGACGACCCACGGTCGCACCTACACTACATCATATCCTCAATAAGATAAGGCAGGCTTATGCGGAAGCAAACGCCGCCTTTTTTCATATCGTTTTCTACCTCTATGCTGCCCTCGGAAAGCTCGATTATCCTTTTTACAAGTGCAAGTCCAAGACCGTTGCCCTCTGTTGCACGGGAGCGGTCGCCCTGATAGAACTTATCAAATATCTTCGCCTTTACGTCAGGGGCTATAGACGGACCGTTGTCCCATATCTCCGCCGAAATATTCTTCTCGCTGCGGAAAAGCTTCACGCTTATCTTTCCGCCCTCAGGGGTGAACTTGATAGCGTTGTTAATGATATTCTGCCATATCTGCGCCATAAGCTCCTCACTGCCCACATACATGATATCCTCAAGGTCGATATCAAGGTCGATTTTTTTCTTCGACCACTCAGGTTCAAGCACAAGAAGTATTTTTCTTATCTGCTCGTCAAGAGAAAATCTTGTCTTTTTGCCCACTGTTTTCTGATTTTCAAGCTTTGTGAGCCTCAAAATATTTGACGAAAGCTTTGAAAGCCGTGATGTTTCGTCGATTATTATCTGCGTGTATTCCTCACGCTCCTGCTCGGTTATATCGTCAGATTGCAGAAGCTTTGCAAAGCCCTGTATGGAAGCCAAAGGCGTTTTGAACTCGTGGGAAACGTTTGAGATAAAGTCACCTCTCAGCGTTTCCGTACCTGCAAGCTCCTCAGCCATTTTGTTAAAGTTCTGCGCAAGTATGCTGTATTCAGGATCAGACGGCTCTCTTACTCTTACCTTAAAATTGCCCTTTGCTATCTCAGCCGCCGCCGCACTAAGATCTCGTATAGGCTGTATAATGCTTCGACTCATGAACGCTGTTATAATAGTACCGATAACGATACAGACCATAAAAGCTATGATGACAACAAGGTTTACTACCCAGTAAACGCTGTCGCTTGAAAAGCTGTCTATGATAACGAACTTATCATAGACCTGGGAGATTATAGTTGCGTTAGGCACAACACCCTCTGAGGACACATAATATCCCTTATGCACGATATCTGCAAAATGGTCGTGTACTCTTGAATCGTTTTTATCCACCACCGACAGACTATAGGCTGAATTGTTCACAATGGAAACTATCTCGTCCACAGTGAAGCCGCCCTTTTCTTCAAGCTGATCCATTGCCATGGAAAGCTCCACCAACTGCTGTTCGGCATTGCTTTTCATTACAGGACTGCACACCATTACAAGCACTGACACCGATATAGAAGCCGACACCAGCATCACAAAGAAAAACATAAGAGTCAGCTTGAACTGCAAACTTGTTTTGTTTTTGGTCTTTTTCTTATCCAAACCCCTCACCCCTCAAGCTTATCCCTCACTGCTTTTTCACAGCCTTATAGCCAAGTCCACGAACCGTGACAATATCGAATGACTCACAGCTTCCGTAACGCTCTCTCAGCCTTTTAACGTGAACGTCAACAGTACGCTCGTCAACGTCCTTATCCATGCCCCAAAGCTCGTCAAGGAGCTGACGGCGTGTGAATATCTTGTCAGGGTAGCTGAGCAGTTTAAAAAGCAGTTTGAACTCCATTTGCGGTATAGTTTCCGCCGCACCGCCGTCAACCGCCACGCTCATAGCGTCATAATCAAGCACGCAGTTTCCCACAGTAAGAGAATGTTCCGACGCCATTTTTGAGCGCCTTAAAAGCGCACCCACACGGAGTATCATCTCATTTATATCAATAGGCTTTACCATATAATCGTCTGTGCCGGCAGAAAAGCCCTCCTGCTTGTCCTCAAAGGTCTCCTTTGCGGTGACCATAAGTATAGGCAGATTGAAATCAGCCTTTCTGAGCTGTCTTGTAAGCTCATAGCCGTCCATATTCGGCATCATTATATCTGAAATTATAAGGTCAATATTCGTTTTTTCAAGAACGTCCAAAGCCTCCAGACCGTCATTTGCAAGAAAAGTCACATAGCCATGCTGTTTAAGTGCGGCAGACATGAGCTTTCTAAGGCTTGCGTCGTCCTCCACCACAAGTATCTGAAACATAAAATATCCTCCCTCGTAAAAAAAGAATTCCCCAATAATGACATTATAGCTTATAATTGTGAACTGGTGATTAACATTTATTTTTTTCAAAAAACTCTTTACAAACACGCCTTGCAGTTGTATAATGAGGACAAATAGTAAAGGCCTGACCACAAGATAGAGGAAAATGTTGCCCGGCAAAAGGAGTACGTTATGTTTGCAGACCGCCTGAGAGATGCCCGAAAAGCTAAACGGTACAGCCAGACCGAGGTTTCGCGTATGCTTGGCGTTACCCAGCAGGCTGTTGGCAAATGGGAGACCGGCCGTTCCACCCCGGACCCCCAGACCGTGGCCCGCCTGGCTGAAATTCTGGATACAACAGCCGATGCCCTGCTGGGCCTGCAGCAGGCCCCCACGGCTGCCCCGGCTGTGGGCCGCAACGCCTTCAGCCGCTATACTGAGAGCCTTGTCCCCGTTGTGGGCACGGTGCGCGCCGGTTACGGCGCCCTTGCCTTTGAGGAGGACTACGGCAAAGAGTATGCCAGCGTTAAAGATCCCCAGAACTACTTCTACCTGGTTGTAAAGGGCGACAGCATGGAGCCGCGCTTTGTTCACGGGCAGATCGTCTGGGTGCATCGCCAGGAAACGCTCCGCTCCGGCGAGATCGGCGTGTTCCTCTATAACGGCGCGGGGTACTGCAAGCGGTTCGAGCGCGCTCCGGGACGCGTGGAGCTTGTGTCGCTCAACCCCCGGTATGCTCCCATCCGTGTGGCGGAGGGGGACGAGCTGCGCGTATTTGGGCGTGTCGTCGGCTGACTTGCAATTCCGGCGCGGCTCGGTTATAATACCAAAGATATCCATGCGATTATTTAAAAGAAAAAGGAGTCCGGCTTATGCAACTCACGGCTCTGGCGCTGTGGCTGAATACGGCCTTCGCGGGCTTTGACGAAGCGGTCGCAACCGCGATCCATCAGCTCTACGTCGCCGCCGGGTGGTTCTTCACCCCGTTTCTCTCGTTCGTTTCGCTCCTTGGCAAGGGCGGTATCTTCCTCATCCTGCTCTCGATCGCGCTGATGCTTTTCCGCAAAACGCGGCGATACGGCACAACGATGCTGCTCGCGCTTGCCATCGGCGCTTTGGTGACAAACGTCTGCTTTAAACCGCTCGTCGCCCGGCCGCGCCCGTATACGCACGACGGCAGCATTTTCCAGCAGTATTGGGAAATGCTCGGCAAGCATACCGAAAGCGACAAGAGCTTCCCCTCGGGCCATATGACCGCTGCAATGGCGGCCTCGCTTGCGGTGTTTCTCCGCGGCAACAAAAAGGTCAGCTGGACGGCGCTGCTGTTCGCGCTCGCCATGGGCGTTTCGCGTATTTATCTCAGCGTGCACTACGCTACCGACGTGCTCGGCGGCGTGACCGTGCCCGAGTACGACTCAAACTACAAAAAGACGGGCCGCAACATCACGATTTCGGGCGATCGGATAACCAAGTACATCTCCGGCCGCGACAAGAGCGTGCTCGAGTCGAACTCAAACCGCGTCGAGCGGCAGGTGAACTTTCTGAAAGCGTTCGCAAACAAGACAATCGAGCAGACAAAAAAGGACATCACCGTCCCGCTTAACCTCTACAACAAGCTGTCGAAGAACTCGATAAGCACCGTCGACGCGTCGAAGATAACGTACCTCGCGACCGTGTTCCTCAACGGCGGCGCCGATCTCGAATTTGTGACCGTTCCGGGCAAAATCGTGCAGGGCGAGAAGTACGCCGAAATGTACGCCGACGAAAAAGCCCTCTATGAGCTATTACTTGACGTTTTCTACGTCCAGCAAGCATAGCCTGTTTGTCCGAGGAGAAGTAACGCA
>ERZ772889.3472-NODE-3472-length-10899-cov-3.360384_pt1 | contig 10899 bp, 7 predicted proteins | sample MGYA00512127_ERZ772889 | MGnify/ENA primary metagenome ERZ772889 (study PRJEB29015, sample SAMEA2737689) | human gut metagenome | biome: human gut; feature: human-associated habitat; material: faeces | place: China | collected 2012 ... | reverse complement strand
CACGTCCCTCGCGGATTGCCTTCTCAATTGTGGAAAAATTATCATCCGTCAGAATCAGGTCTGCGGCATTCCGCGCCACATCCGTTCCGCTCTTCCCCATCGCCACACCGACATCTGCCGAGCGCAGCGCCGGGGCATCGTTGATCCCGTCTCCGGTCATGGCTACCGTTTTGCCCTTTGCTTTGAGGGAATGTACGATGCGGACCTTATGCTCAGGGGACACTCTCGCAAAAACCCGGATTCCTTCCACACGTCCAATCAGCTCTTCCTGTGAAAGTACCTCCAGCTCCTCTCCCCTCATACACTGCTCATGACTTTGTGCAATGCCAAGCTCCTTCGCAATGGCCAGTGCGGTATCCACATGATCTCCGGTAATCATCACCGTCTGCACATGTGCATTACGAAAGCTCTGCACAGCCTCTGCCACGCCCTCCCTCGGCGGATCCATCATACCGGCAAGTCCTAAAAATATCAGATCCTTTTCCTCCTTCAGATCTCCCTTTTTCTTCATGGCAAGTGCTATAACCCGCAGTGCGCCGGAAGCCATCTGCTCCATCGCCCTTTGTGCTTCATTTTTTGCTTTTTCAGAAAAGGCAGCCTCCTTTCCATTCTTCCAGACGGTCCTGCAATCCTTTAAAATCCGGTCGGCAGCACCTTTGCTATAGGCAACCTCCCCATTGACAGATTTATGTATGGTGGTCATCTTCTTTCTCACGGAGTCAAATGCACACTCCGAAATGCGTACATACTCTTTCTCCGTATTTTCCTTTTCCCTGCCGCATTCCTCAGCCAGGATCAGCAACGCAAGCTCTGTGGGATCTCCGATATTTTCTTCTCCAAGCAGTGCGTTGTTGCAAAGCACACAGGCATTTAAGAACTCTTCATGCTCCTCTTTCCGGAACTCTTCTACCGGAAGGAGCCTTCCATCCACGTAACACTGCTTCACCGTCATCCGGTTACATGTCAGCGTCCCTGTCTTGTCTGAGCAGACCACATCCACCGCCCCTAAGGTTTCTACCGATGGGAGCTTGCGCACGATCGTTCCGACACGCACCATTCTTGAAACGCTTAAGGCAAGCACCACCGTCACAATTGCAGCAAGTCCCTCCGGAACCGCCGCAACAGCCAGGGAAATTGCTGTAAGCAGCATTTCTCCGATATCCCGTTTCTGCAATACGGCTACCACGAACAGGAATACACAGATGCCGACTGCCACAAGGCTTAAGATTTTGCCCAGATCTGCCAGACGCTTCTGGAGTGGTGTCAGCTCTTCCTGGCTCTCCGAAATCATTCCGGCAATCTTTCCGATCTGTGTCTGCATTCCGGTTTCCGTCACAATTGCTTCCCCGTGTCCTGCCGTTACCATGGTGGTCATGAACACAAGGTGCTTCTGATCGCCCAGTACTTCTGCCGCATGAAGCTTTTCCTCTTCTGAACTCACCGTTTCTGCTTTCCCTGTTCCACGGTCATTCACTTTCTCTTCCTTCTTCTGTCCCAGAACCTCCTTATCCACCGCTACAGATTCTCCCGTAAGCGCCGCTTCATCTATCTGCAATCCGCTCGCTATAAGCAGTCTTCCATCCGCCGGAACCTGCCTTCCTGCTTCTAAGAAAATCAGATCCCCCGGTACCAGCTCACTGCCCGGGATCTCCATTTCCCTGCCGTCCCGCTTTACAAGCGCCTTGGGACTTGATAACTGCTGCAAGGCTTCAATTGCCTTTATTGCCTTTCCCTCCTGGATTACCCCGACAACTGCATTCAGGATAATTACTGCTGCAATAATCATGGATTCCCCGGCTTCTCCAAGGAATAACGATATGGCAATGGCCGCCATCAGAATATAAATCAGGGGATCATTCAGCTGTTCCCAGAAGAGCTTTGGTACGCTCTTCTTCTTTCCTTCCTTAAGCCGGTTTGGCCCGTAAATTGTCTGCCGCTCTTTAACCTGAGCTTTCGTCAGGCCGCTGCGCAGATCCGTTTCCGTATTCTTGTCCCATTTTACAATCGTCTGCTCATTTAACATAGAAATCCCTCCTGCTCATACTTTTATATGCATGGGCAGAAGGGATTATGCTCTCTTCCTGTTACGTTATTTCGTTTGCGCGGTTGCCGACGGACTTGCCGTACTTGCTGCAATCGCATTGGCATATGCCGGATCTAACGGCGGCGTATAGTTATCGTAATAGCTTGAGTTACACCGGATACAGGTATAAATGGTATAACCCTGTGTTGTATTGGTTGCCGGAATAACCACTGCCCGGTAGGTATGGTTATTCAGATCGCGTTCAATCGGTTCGGCATAAGAGCTTCCACAGCTGCATACGAAGGAACGGATTCCACGTTCCGTACAGTTGGCTTCCTTTAACACATAAGAAACATAATTATGCTGATGTGCGGAAGGAGAAGCAGATGCATTAGCTGAAGCTGACGGTGAACCCGAGGTCCGTGCCGTAGCTGTTGCGCTGGCCGATGCGCTGGCTGCCGCAGTTGTGCCTGCAGATGCACTGGCACCTGCGGAGGAGGACGGACTTGCCGAAACCGTATTCAGTGGTCTGGAATCCAGTACCACACCACAAACCACGCAGGTGCGCTGCTGCCGTCCAAGCATCGTGGAAGTCGGCTCTTCTACAGTGGTCCAATCCGAAGCAATATGTCCGGGAGCCGGAATCATTTCTGTATAAAAGCTCCCACAGCTGCAGCTGTAACGGCGTAATCCTGCCAGAACACAGGACGGCTCTCTTTCCGTTGTGGCCGTGTATTGATGAATATGCGCCGGTGTGGGTGAAGCAGCTGCCGCACCATTACTTCCGCTTGTCGTTTCAACCGGAATCGGTTCACTCGCGACAATTTCATCACAATAGATACATTTCTTCACTCGCAGTCCTTCTTCTGTCGCAGTAGGCTTCCTTACGACCTCCCAGTCATCCGGAACATGTCCTGTCGACATGATATCCACATAATACTCATCTCCACAGACCAAACAGGTATATTTCATTTGTCCTGCCGAATAGCAGGTTGCTTTCTTAACAACCGTCTCCTGATAGTCATGCACATGATTACTGACATCTGTGGAAGCCGGTGTCGGTGTAGGCACTTCATCCGGTGAGGCACTGCTGTCAGCCTCCGGTGTCATGGTCGGAACGGCAGATGCCTGTACTACGAGATTTCCGTTGGTATTCGTATTGGTATTCGTATGATTATTTGGTGTGGTATTCCCGTTATTCGTCATGGAGTATCCCACAATTCCGATCGTTGCAAGGCAGGCAATCACTGCCAGCACACCGAGAATTGCAGTCAACACCTTAAGTATTCCGTTCATGAATATACTCCTTATTCCAAGTCACTACTAAATTGATATTCCCATAATACAAGAATTGTTAGTTTATTTCGTAAACAGAGGTAGTTACGATGCCCTGATCACAGCTGGTTACAATCTGCAGGTTTTTGGTTCCCGCATTCTGGAACTGGAAGTCCAAACTTCCCTCTGCAATGGTCGCATCCATATTTTCCGGCACGTAATCAACCGGTGCCGAATGTTTATGGCGCTCGGTTACCTTAATCTGTGCCGGCACACTTTCCGCAATTCCACAGTATAGAGTGCTGGATACCTGACAGATTCCTCCACCTACGGAAGTCGTTTTTCTTCCGGAAGCAAAGCTTTCTGCTACAACATAACCATTTTCCTTTGTTCTCGTTCCTACCGATTTGGAGAAAGAAAAGGTGCTTCCCGGTGTCAGAATGATTCCGTTGATCCGGTCTGCTGCAAGCTCCACATTGATTCGGCGGTCTTCTAATGTATCATAAGCACTGGACTTCGTACACAGCAGCGTCTTATTTACCACCGGCTGGTCTGCTGCATAAGCCTTTCTTCCTTCGGCCTTTCCATACGTTACATAATGCTGGTAAAGATCCGCTTCTGCCGTACCGATCTCTGCTGCCACATCCGGATAAGCAGCCGCATAAAACTCGGCATCAAACTTCTGTCCATCCGGCATTTCCCGCTCCTGCGCCATAGCGGAGGCGCCAAACGCCAGCCATAAACACATTGTTCCTGCTACATACTTCCATTTTTTCATGTTGTTTCTCCTCATTTGTCTTACTGTTCCTAAATATTCTGAATCAGTAACTGTTCAGTACCTTCACAGTTACGATGCAAAATCCATTCCAAATCGGCTTCGCCGATGGGATTTTGCATTACTGAATCATTTTCTTACGGTCTTTGCAGTAAATGCTTCGACCTGTACTGAATAGTTACCTGCACTTATTACAACATATGCGCCCGTAATTCTGCTCCGCTCTGTCTGCACAGATAAGCCGGTGCCACGTCAAATACGGTCTTGCAGCCCTTCTGTCCTTCCTTGTTCATGCGGTAAGCGGCTCTTGCATAAGCAACCAGCACACTGGCCGTGAACTCCGGATTGGAATCCAGCTTTAAGCTGTATTCAATAATATGCTTGTTCTCATCATTCCAGCCGGTAGATCCACTTCGAATCACGAAACCACCATGGGGAATTCCCTTGTGGTCACGATCCAGCTCTTCCTGTGAAATGAAGTGAACGGTTGTATCATAATCGGCAAAGTAGTTCGGCATTTCCTTGATTTCCTTCTCAATTCTGGAAAGGTCTGCTCCCTCTTTTGCTACCACATAACACTCTCTGGTATGTTTCTCTCTGGTCGTAAGTTCCGGTGTTTCTCCGTTACGAACCTTCTCCAGTGCCTCCGGAACCGGAATCGTATACTGTCTTGCGTCTGCCACGCCTTCAATCCGGCGGATCGCATCGGAATGTCCCTGGCTGACACCCTTTCCCCAGAACGTATAGTCCTTACCGTTAGTTAAAATTGCATTTGCATAGACACGATTCAGGGAAAACATTCCCGGATCCCAGCCTACGGAAATAATACCAACCTTGCCGGATTCCATTGCTGCACGGTTAACATTCTCAAAATGCTCCGGAATCTTTGCATGGGTGTCAAAGCTGTCAATAACGTTGAAATACTTCACATACTCCGGTGTCTGTACCGGAAGATCTGTTGCACTTCCACCACAGATGATTAACACATCAATTTCATCCTTATAAGCCAGAAGATCATTTACTGAATGAACCTCTGCACCGTCTGTCAGAATTCCTACCGTTGCCGGTGCACGCCTTGTAAAAACAGCCTTCAGCTCTAAATCATCATTGTGCCTGATTGCACACTCGACACCTCTTCCGAGGTTGCCATATCCTAATATACCAATTCGAATTGCCATTGTTTTCCTCCTATAGTAGTACTTTTCAGGAACACTATACTACTTACTTCACCTTTCGTCAATCACCTTTCACCATTCCAGCCCACAGATATATGAAGCATTCCTGCCTGCAGATGAGGCCTTATCGGACTCCATCTTCCCACAAAATACTATGTTTCATTTCCACAAGTTGTATTTTCCATCGATAGTAAAAGTTCCGGTGATTCCTCATATAAAGAAAACAGCTTCCGCAATCCAGAACGAGCAATAATACCAGCAAAAGACTCACCACCCGGAGCACTCTGTTATCCACTCTCGTAAGCCATTTCATAGCAGGCGTGTACACAATACCCATGAAAAATACAATCAGAAATGCAAAGGAAACACTCGTCGGAAGGGACGTGTATCTCGTGATATGCAGCGGCAGCGCCTCATAACTCCAATAATAAAGCCGGCATACCTTTTCCACCACGTATCCGGTCAGGATTTCAACGGAGCATACCACGAAAAAGGAGGTCAGAAAATACAGACTGATCCTCCCGGGTTTGGTCCAGCCTCTTCCGAACTGCAGAATCCCCGTAAGCTGCTCCGGGGTTCCCATAAACCGGTAAATCAACAGCACCATCACACCGTAGCCAATCAGAAACGGTGCATTCATATTCCGGTTATCCACAAACCCTTCGGTCAGAACGATCCAGGTATTCTCGATCAGAAATCCAAGGAGTGACACAAACGTGAGCATCACCGCATAGGCTGAAATACTATATGGAATTGTTTCCGTCTTTGCTATTTGCTTCGCATCCATTCCCTTTTTCATCTTGGAATTAGGATGCGCGGAGAGTGTGAAAGTTATTCTTTCATCTAAAAAAATACCATTCTATCTAAATACAAGTATAAACTCAAACAAGATCTACGAAATCATTTTCTCATATACATGGCCATGGCGGCAAAAAGCAATTCTTCATGGCTCTGAACGTCACTAAACAACATACCTCGAAATGAGATACAGCAACAACAAATGCACCGGATAAAACGCATAGAAGAAATACTTCATCGAAAGTCCACGTTCTCCGTTATACTTCTTTACCGGAATCAGTGTAAAGAAGCTTGTAATTTCGATAAAATTGAATGCCGTCAGAGCAATACAACCGGCCAAAACGCTCTTCACATGATTCTTACGGAATGCATACATGAATGTAATCGTCACAATCCCCAGGGATGAATAATCCGTATGTAAAAGATCTGCCATAAGTGCTCCCAGTGCCAGAATCGTCACATCGGTGCAAAGCACCTGATAAGAAGCCACACTGTTTTTGCTGATAAAAACCGCTGCATAAAGCAGGACCGGCACAAGAATTCCGACACTCCAACAGATCCTGTCAGGAAGTTCACCGATATAGTTCCGAATCATTGCCCGGATGACAACTGCCGGAAGTACAATACCCGTAATACGGACCACCCAGGCTAAAACCTTCGTTCCGATATTTTTTCCGAATTCTTCTGCATGCCGGCTTACGAACTCATAGCCGCACATACACAGCAGTCCGATAAATAATGTAAAGAATACGTTCTGATAATAAGGATAAAACACGCCGCCGATCTTTGGCACATCTCCCATGCCTCTTGTAATCGCCAGATCAAACGGGACCTCCGAAATCAGTGCAAAGAGCAACAGATTTCTTCCATATTTCAGGCGGCTTCTGGTATGCATAAATCCTTCAATGAGCAGAAAGCAGAAGATCGGAAATCCCATTCTTCCAATTAACCGCATGATCATATCCATGAGATAAAGCACTCCATATTGTGCCATGAATTCCTGCAGGCCCTCCTGCGTCTGCATAGCCTGTGCCATTCCAAGGTCTGATAACTTTCCCTCCAGTACAACCGCTCCGATATGATCAATAAACATGGTAATAATCGCAATAATTTTAAGTGTACTTCCGGGGATTCCTTTTTCTCTGCTGACTTCATTCGATATCCTGACTGTCTGTTCCATTTTTCATTTCCTTTCCGGCTATTTGCCATTTATATGAGTAACTATTCAGAGCCATGCAAATTATGACAATATGGACGTCGAATGCTCGCATTCGTAAGGACATTTGACATAATTTATATGGCGAAGTAACCACATGAGGTAAACTACGCTGCGTATAGCAGCGGTTTTACGAATGGGGATCTGAATAGTTGCCTTTATTTTCAAGTAAAACCTTCCGGGCCGCTAAAACCAGGAACATATAATCAGAGGAACCACCGCCGAGGACATATTCGCCCTGCTGCCAGAGGTAAGGAAACTCAAGCAGCTCCGGGAAGTCAGGACGGATCAGGGCCGTACCGGAGATCACGCCGCCCGGAATATAGGAATAGTCGGCACGGTTCATTCCATAGGCAACGGTAGCGGAGCGTGCCCCGACGCCGGATGCAAAGGAAGAGGTATTCGAGCCGGGATGGCAGCCTAATATGAAATTCAGTGCACACAGGATCAGATCCGGTTCAAAGATGTCCGGAAAGGCTTCATGCAGGAAATAATATTCGACTCCCATCCGCTGAATCCCCCATCCGGCGCCCCAGATGAACGGGCGGTAGGGAATTCCGTAAGGCGTTTCTTTACTTTCTTCATCAATAGAAGCCTTCAGGCTGACCAGTGCCTTACGGATTTTTTCTGTGAAAACCGGATCACTTAGCTTATGAACCACGCGGCAGATGATCCAGCCGAGCGTCTTGATATTTTCTACAATAAAATCACACCGGTTAAGCAGATAGGTCTTATAGGAATCGTCTTCTGTCGTTAAGAAAAGCTCAACAGCAGCATGGATTCTCGCAAGCTCCGTCTTGCTATTTCCATCGGTGGAGGCAGGGAAGGAGGTGCAGTTTTCGATTACCGGATGATCTCCAACAGTACTTTCATAAAGTTCCATGGCATCCTGTAAGGCTTCTCTGCTTAAATCATCGTTAAATCCCTTTAATGCACGGGATGCACCGGCAAGCTGTGAAGCCGTCATAAGCTGTCTGGGAGAATTGTCTTCGGTAAATACCCACCGGTCATCCTCATCACCTGCGATATTTTTGGTCATGGCAGAAGGATCACCCAGAAGGACATACTGGCGCAGATCATTGCAGATGATGCCGCGATACAAACGTCCCAGAGCGCGGTAGCCGGAAACGACACTCAGCACACCGTGTTCAATCTGCTGTAAGATATCATTTTTGCCGTCCGGCTGGTGGATTTCGGTAATTTTATGCTCCTGATCGATGGTGGTTGCATCGTAATCCACGTGGAATGCTTCAAAGGCAAGAGCGAGATTGTAAGCTTCTCCAGCCTGGGATTCCACACGCAGATCGAAGTCACCGGCATCGTGCCAGCCGCCTACATTGAGTCCGGGAACCCTGTCACCGGGCTGGTATTTCGTCAGTGTAGAAGGTCCCTGTACATAGCCGTCAAAATGGTTGTAATTCACAGGTGCCATGCGTGCGTCGTCATCGTGGCACAGATCATGCCATACCCGGTACTTTTCACTCACACGCATGTGACACATCTGGATCGGAAGGAAATATTCCAGTACCGGCTGCCATACACCACGGTCATAAATGTCGCTGGCAATACGGAAGATCGCAGAAGTGCTGCTGCCGTAAACAATCTCGTATAAGCCCTCTGCCTGAATGGCGGAGAAGTCGTATTTCAGATAGTGGTAGCGTAAAAAGTCTCCCCATTCCTTCGGAGTGCCCCGCTGAATCTCAACAGGTCCGTTTTCTGTGATCTGATAAAGGATCGCATTCCCGCGACGGGAATCTCTTTGATCCAGTTCAATCACAGCGGCCTTTGAAGCAGCCGGATGATAGCCCACCTGGGAAATCTGTACGACGGGAGCGTACATCCAGTCCTCTACAACGCTGGGCGTGATGATCCAGTGGATGGCATCCTTGGTCTTGCCGGCAGGTACCTCACTGCTTAAGACAAACCACCCGTTGTTGTGGTTCATGCGGCCATCATACAGCTTCAGATCCGCACCGATACTCTCAACGGTAAAGCGTTGGCAGGGATCATCCGGACGGGAGGTGAAACGTCTGCCAACTGCATAAGGTTCTGCGATCAGGGTATCCGCGGTTGCCGGATTATAAGCGGACAGGTTATGTGCAAGCTTCTCAAGCGGCATACGCATGGTGGTATCCGGCTCCTTGTAAGGGTGTAAATGGTTACCGGCAGTCTGCAGGGTCGGACCGTTTGGCTGTGTCGGGAAAATCCCCTGCTTCTGATCCATGATCCAGGGTTTTCCGAACAGAATATGAGGAACCAGTTCCAGATTGAAGCATAATTTTCCCAGGAATTCTTCCGGAACAGGGCGGTCCAGATCCACGGATACGACAATGTGACCACCTTCCCCATGAACCCTTACCTCATAGGTAAATTCAAAATCCGGATAAAGCAGGGGATTAAAGCCGGTCAGATGCTGATCCTTATCGGGATAGCATAATTTCGTGGTGATGGTATTACTTTTTTCATCAAGTGTCCGGTCAAGCTGCTTCGGAACGGCCTGCCACTGCCCGGGAGTCGGTTCAAAACGGAGATCTCCGTTCGTTGCAATTCGTTTTCCGTGCATAATCATGCTGACACCCGCCTGATGTCCGACCGGATAGATGTCCATGAATGCCATGACATCCACACCGTTGTTTTTAAAATAGCCTGTCCGGCTGTCTAATTGAAATCCTGTATGTTTTTCCATAATTGTGCCTTTCCCTACAGATATGAGTCTTATAATACTGTAGAATAAATACCGGAATAATCGGCAGCTTCTTTCTATAGACACAATATACAGGAAAGGGGCTCTTATTTATAGAATGTTTCTATTTCAATATTGGATAATTATCGTTGGGCTGCTGAAGAAAAAATAATTGCTCCAGATCCTGCTTTGCCTGTTCCAGGTAGTCACGCTGATCATAATCCTGCCATTGGGGATAGGGAGTGTGATGGTCCAGGGAATCCTTGATGGCATGATAGAATTCCACCTTGCGGAGCAGATGGGCATAGGCCTTGATTTCGGCCTGGAGTCTTTTGAGTGTATTTTTCTGATATGAGTTAAGCAGCTCTAACATTTCGTTAATATGAGTCTGTTCATTTGCTTCATAGGTGAAAAATTTCTGAATATCAGCAATGGACATACCGGCATTCTTAAAACAGAGAATGGCATGAAGCCGGTCGAGATGTTCTTCTGTATACACCCGCTGCCCGGAAGTATTTCTTAAAACAGGCGGCAGTAGTCCGATTTCCTCGTAATACCGCAGCGTAGGTGCAGTCAGGTTCAGGGTTTTACTAAGCTCAGCGATCGAATAAGCAGACATAAAGGTTCCTCCTCTTTTCTGACATCATTGTCTGACCTTTCCGGAGGGTTCAGGAAAGATGATAAAAATAAAGATAAAAAAACTGTTGACTTCAAGTATACTTGAAATAGGGCTGCTGCAATCCCACTGGCTTTAGACGGTGGGTTAAGGTAGCCTAAAGTGGTGTCTTGTGCTATACTTGCGTTATGGGAACATGGAAATCAAAAAACAGACACAAGTTACTTTTTGGACGGATGGATATTTTGCCTGTAGTGTAGGAAATGTTTCAGAAGAAATGCTAAGAAAATATATAGAAAATCAAGGGTAGGAAGGTGGCGACAGGGGGTGTTAAAAGC
>ERZ772889.3470-NODE-3470-length-10902-cov-2.959436_pt1 | contig 10902 bp, 10 predicted proteins | sample MGYA00512127_ERZ772889 | MGnify/ENA primary metagenome ERZ772889 (study PRJEB29015, sample SAMEA2737689) | human gut metagenome | biome: human gut; feature: human-associated habitat; material: faeces | place: China | collected 2012 ... | reverse complement strand
TGTCGGTTCCGTCCTGAAAATTCCAGGTACCATTTAAAGGCATCCATTTCTCCCGGATGAAATCAGGGCGCGGATATTCATTTCTCATAGAGTTAAATCCTTTCTTTGAGTAAAATCAATATTGAAATATCCGTAATGGGTATTGCCCGGGATATAAAAAAGAATGTTGTCAGGTTACGTTGGCTGCCATATAATAGGGTTAATAAATTTATTACATAATTACTGGAAAGAGAAGAAAAAACGAAGCTTCAAAAAGTTTTTTCTCTTTTTTATACTCATAATTGTAGTTGCAAAATTCAAAAAAATCAATGGTTTTAATGCAAAATGACGCAAATCTGCGATTGTAACAAGAATGTATAATGCAATTTGTATATATTTTTGAAAAAATGATGTTTATTACATAAATAATGAAATAAATAAGAAAAGAAGCAGATATTCATTACATGAATCTTGAAACGGAGGAAAAAGAATGGCGGAAGAAAGAATCAGTCAGGGAATTACAACGGAAAAGGAACTGGAACTGAACCTGTCAACAGAGAGTCACAAACCATGGATCACAGCAATCGGAAAGGCGCTGTCTTCAGCGGTACGGATTGATATTTTGAATCTGATAAAGGTGCATCCGTTGTCACTGCAGGAAATTTCCAGGAGACTGGGAATCCCGTTATCTTCAACAGCGCTGCATATCCGCTGTCTGGAGGATGCTCATCTGGTATCTACAGAAAGCCAGCCGGGAATTCATGGCTCCATGAGAGTCTGCATGTGCGATTTTATTTCGTTTCATCTGGAAGCGTATGATACGGATATCAGCGCGGCGGAAAATACGCTGGTATACCAGATGCCCCTTGGAAATTATACAGATTTTCAGGTGGAACCTTCCTGTGGCCTGGCGGGAATGAACGGGGTAATTGATACTTTTGATGATCCAAGGTCTTTTTATTCGACGGACAGGCAGCAGGCGCAGCTGATCTGGTTCAGCCGGGGATATATAGAATATCGTTTTCCCAACAAAATAAATCCCCTCTGGAACATCCGGGAGATGAATTTTTCCATGGAACTCTGTTCGGAAGCACCTGGATATAATGCCCAGTGGCCGTCGGATATTACTTTTTCAGTTAATGGAACAGAGATTGGGACTTATACATGTCCGGGAGATCTGGGAGCAAGAAGAGGAAGACTGACACCAAATGTATGGCCCATAGGTCTGACGCAGTATGGATTTATGACAGGAGTTTCTCTGCGAAAAGATGGATGTTACATCAATGAGATTAAGGTGAACGATGAGAATATACTGGAAACCGTGCGCCTGTCAGGAAAACCGTATATTTCTCTGAGGATCGGAGTGCGCCCGGATGCCATAAATCAGGGTGGAATCAATCTCTTCGGAGAAAAATACGGAGATTTCCCACAGGGAATTAATATGCGGATCGTGTATTAACAGGGATGGATTATTTAAAATATTTCTCTCTTACAATCTCAACCGGCATATCCAGTCCGGTCCAGATGTGGAATGCTTTTACGCCCTGGTGAAGCAGCATGTACATTCCGTTAAAGGTTGGACATCCGGCTTCCCGGGCTTCTCTAAGAAGTCTTGTTTCTCTTGGTTCATACACAACATCGGCTACCGTAAGTTCCGGATGGAACAGAGTTTTGTCCGGGATGACTGTGCCGGTCACATCCGGAACCATTCCCACAGAAGTAGCGTTGATCAGAAGAGTGCTTTCTTCCAGTGCGTCTTTCAGAGCGGCGTGATCATCCATCTCATGAAGGATCATCTGACATTCTGTCATATGAGACATTTTTTCTGCCATGGCAGCGGCACGTTCCCAGTAACGGCTGGTAGGACGTGCAAAAACATGGATCTTTTTTGCACCTTCCAGGGCGGACTGTCCGCAGATTGCCATTCCGGCACCGCCCACACCCATAACGGTGATGGTGCGTCCCTTCACATCACAGCCTGCATCTCTGGCAGACTGGGTAAATCCATAACCATCGGTATTAAATCCCTTTAATTTTCCATTATCATTGCGGACGGTATTTACCGCTCCGATCAGCTGTGCGGTAGGAGAAAGTTCGTCCAGGAGCTCCACGATCTTATTCTTGTTTGGCATGGTCAGGTTAAAGCCCTTGATCCCGCAGGCTTTCAGTCCCTCCACTGCCTGAGGAAGGGTCTCCTCTGTCACATCAAAACAGAGATATACATAGTCAAGCCCGAGGTAACGAAATGCCTCATTGTGCATTAAAGGTGATACGCTGTGTGCAACGGGGCTTCCCAGAAGGCCGGTAAGCCCGGTGTGTCCGGTGATATTAATCATTGTTCGATTCCTCCCTTATATCCATAAAAAATATCAGCAAAAAGCTGTCTGCTTTTCAGATTTTATAATAAAAAATATTTTAACACTATAAAGTGTGAAAATCAACAAAGATGCATCATTGTACAGAAATTTATACATTTTTGTCACGAATCCATAGAAAGAATCTATAAATGTCGAGTGCCCCAGAAATGCCACGACAAGTTTGAGGCCAGGGCTTCCATGCTTTGACAAAATATGCAGAGAGCCTGCCATATAATAAATGCACTTACCAAAGTGAAGGATTGATCACGGATAAAGTGTTAGGTGGCAGCGGGGGAATTTTATGTATCAGACCATATACATAGATATCGTTTTTCTGACGAATTTCCTGATGGATTACATGCTTCTCAGACTTGTGGGAAGGTTTCTGCATCTTGGCGGAAGCCGATTCCGGTGTCTGGCATCTGCTGCGCTGGGAGCTGGTTTTTCCTGTCTGCTTCTTTATATGCCTGTCCGGATTGTTTTTCCGGTGGCTGTTCTGATTCATGGAAGCTGTGCTTTTTTTATGGCAGCTTTTGCGTTTCGGCTGAAGAGGGGCTGCCTGCTGGCAAAAACAATTCTGGCGATGTATCTTACCGCTTTTGTGGTGGGAGGGATTTATCAGGCGCTGGAAACAGAAGGAACCATGACAGGAAGAACTTTTCTGCTTTTTCTGGCAGGAACCTATGGCAGTCTTTACACACTGACCTGTGTGGCAGAAACTTTCCGGCTGTGCCGGAAAAATATTTATCCGGTAACCCTGATATATCAGGGGAAAAAACAACAGTCCTACGGCTTTTTTGACACAGGAAATCTTCTTATGGATCCTGTAAGCAGACAGCCGGTATCCATAGTAAAACCGGAACTTCTGGAAAAAGTGCTTTCCAGAGAACTGGTAAAAAAACTGATGTACATAAAAGAAAAACCAGAGGAGCTGGAAAGCACGGAACTTGCCGGGCTGCGGCCTCATTTTCTTTCGTGCCGCACAGCAGGCGGGAAAGAAGGACTGCTGCTGGGTGTGATTCTTACCGAACTTACGATCCAGACTCCCGGAAGGGTTGTACATGTGGGAAAACCGGTACTTGCCATTACATTTGAGCCCTCAGCTTTGGGAGAAGAGTACGGGATACTTTTGAATTCCAGACTATTGAATTAAGAAGGGGGCTTTTTTATGAACAGAGCTGCAGTAAGAGCGTATCCATTTCAGGTGATTTCAAGATTTATGATTAACCGGCCGGGAGATGTTTTTTATATCGGGGGAAATGATATCCTTCCGGCACCACTTCCGCCGGAGCAGGAGACGAAGGTAATTGCCATGCTGGGGACAGAGGAAGAAAAAGAAGCAAGGGCAGTTTTGATTGAGCACAATCTCCGGCTGGTGGCACACATCATCAAAAAGTACGGCATGCCCCAGCCGGAGCAGGAGGAACTGATCTCGATCGGCACTATTGGGCTGGTGAAAGCGGTGGACTCTTTCGACTGCTCCAAAGGGGCAAGGTTCGCCACCTATGCCAGCCGGTGCATTGAGAATGAAATTCTGATGAACTTCCGTGCCAAGAAAAAACATGCCGATCAGATCTATATGGGGGAGCCGATCGAAACCGACGGTGACGGCAACCAGCTGACACTGATGGACATCATTGACGACGGCACCGACCTGCCGGAAATGGTGGATACGCTGATGCAGTCGAAGCAGCTGTACCAGTACTTGCAGCAGTTTCTTACTCCGCGGGAAACGGAAATTCTGGTGCAGCGGTACGGGCTGTATGGCTGTGCTCCTATGACCCAGCGGGAAGTGGCGAAAAAGCTGGGAATTTCGCGGTCGTACATTTCACGGCTGGAAAAACACGCCATTGAAAAGCTGCGGAAAGCGTATCAGTGTTCGTGAAATTCCAGAGAAAATGCCTGCAAAGACCATTCCTCGCAGGCATTTTTGTGAAATATGACGGAAAATTTGCAAGCAGATGGCGTGCAAAGTCGCCAGACGCTCTTTGTGCGGTATTGCCTTTTGTCAATTTTTCCGTCACTGCTCTTGCAGCATTTCGTCCAGCAGTTCCGCTGCTGTTTCCACGAACCGCACACAGGGGCGTACCTTGTAATATTGTTCGGTACGCGGCTGCGGATCTTTCTGGAGTTTCTCCGGCAGGGATCGCAGCAGTTCCCGACAGACCAGCGTGTCATGCTTCTGGCGAAACTGCTCAGCCAGCTGGCGGATACGGGCATAATGAGCCTTTTTTCCGTCGTAATCCGCAGGGTCGTCATATCCCATCAGCATGCCGGCAACCAGAAACATGCCGGTGACAGCACCGCAGGTTTCCCGCAGTCCGCCCATGCCGCCGCCGAAAGAAGATGCCAGCCGCGTCGCTTCTGACAGGGACAGCCCCATTTCCTCATGAAATGCCCCTACGACCGACTGGGCACAGTTATAGCCCTCCCGAAAGAGATCTCTCGCTTTTTCTGCGTGATTCATATGTATACACTTCCTTTGCCCTAGAAAACACTGAAAAAAGCGTTGGCACAGTATCTGCACCAACGCTTTTCATTATATCACAGTGAAAAGAATTTGTCAATTTTTTGTGGAATTGCTGTCTGCATCAGCGGTTTCTTCTTCTGCTTCTGCCTTTTCCAGAGCCTCATACGCCTGTTCGTAGAAGTATTCCTGTGAATTGATCAGCGGTTCCTGTGCCGGCTCTCTGGTATAGGTGCCGTCCGGCTGCTGTACCCGAGCCTTGACGTTGTCCGTCATCATCACATCGAACATATCCAGAATGCGGTGCTTGATGTCTGCATCATAAATCGGTGCGGCAACTTCCACACGCCGTCTGGTGTTTCGGGTCATCCAGTCCGCAGAGGCAATGTATACCTTGCAGTTTTCGTGTGCCCCGAAGATATAGATGCGGGTGTGTTCCAGAAAACGTCCCACAATGCTGCGAACAGAGATATTTTCTGTCAGTTCCGGAACGCCTGCGATCAGGCAGCTGATGCCGCGAACGATCATTTCGATTTTTACGCCAGCCTGTGAAGCAGCGATCAGTTTTTCGATCAGGTATTTGTCTGTCAGCGAGTTGATCTTGATGCCGATATAGGCAGGCATTCCGGATTTCGCCAGTTCCGTCTGCTCGTCGATCATATCTGCCAGCTTGTTTTGCAGGCACTTCGGTGCTACCAGCAGATGCTCGGTGTGTTCCACAGTCTGTCCCAGACAGAGTGCATGGAATACCCGATTGGCTTCCAGACCGATGTCGTGGTTGGCGGTCATCAGGGAATAGTCTGTGTAAATGGCAGAGGTTTTTTCGTTATAGTTGCCGGTACCCACCTGTGTGATATAGGAAATTTCCGTGCCCACTTTTTTGGTGATCAGGCAAAGCTTGCTGTGTACTTTCAGGTTGTCCAGTCCGTAGATGATGCGGCAGCCGGCATCTTCCAGACGGCGGGACCATTCAATGTTGTTTTCCTCGTCGAACCGAGCCCGCAGTTCTACCAGAACCACTACGTCCTTGCCGTTTTCTGCTGCTTCGATCAGGGCTTCTACAATTTTACTGTTGGAAGCAACGCGGTACAGGGTCATTTTAATGGAAACGACCTGCGGATCTCTGCCGGCTTCGTTCAGCAGGGTGAGGAACGGGCGGATGCTTTCGTAGGGGAATGCCAGAAAACGGTCCTGTTCCTCTACTTGTTCGATCATGCGTTTGGATATATCCCGCCATGCCGGCTTCTGCGGAACCCGCCGCTGATAGAACAGGCACTTGTTGTGGCGGAGCATATCCCGTACCACCGACAGCACAGAGAGATTCAGCGGAGCTTCCGAGTAGAATACCTGTTCTTCTGTCAGATTCAGGTAGTTGCACAGTGAGTGAATGACAGCAGTGTCCATCAGGCGGGAGAATTCCAGCTTGATCGGGCAAAGCTTTTTCCGGTCACGAATCAGCTGTTCCATTGCTTCGCGGTAGTCGCATTCTTCTTCCATGCGTTCGTCCGGTTCAATGTCTGCGTTGCGAATGATCCGGATCAGGGACTTGCTCTTGATAGTGTGGCGGGAGAAAATCTCCGGTGCAAAGTGCAGGATCAGTTCTTCTGACAGAATGAACCGGTTCTTGCCGGTGGGCAGCGAAACGATTTTCGGAAATACGCCGCTGCTGCACGGCACAATGCCCAGCTTTTCTGTACCTTTCTTTTCCAGTACCACAACGGCATAGATGTTCTTGTTCTGGAGGAACGGGAAGGGCTGCTTTTTGCCGATGATCTGGGGAGAAAGCAGCGGCTCGATCTCTGCCTTGAAATAGGCTTCCAGCCATGCCGCCTCCTCTGTGGTAATGGTGTGGAAATCTACAATGTCCACGCCCTGCATGCTCAGTTCTGCACGCAGGTCGGAATAAGCATCGTCCTTGTCACGGAGCAGTTCCCGCACCCGTGCATAGATCGCAGTCAGCTGTTCCTTACAGGTCATATTGGTTTTGTTTTCGCGGAAGTGGGGTTCTTCGCACATCTGGTCGTACAAAGAACCGCAGCGTACCATGAAAAATTCGTCCAGATTGCTCTGGAAAATGGAGAGAAACGACAGCCGTTCACACAGGGGATTGGCTTCGTCCCTGGCTTCTTCCAATACCCGCTGATTAAATTTCAGCCAGGAAAGTTCTCGATTGTCATAACAGTTTGCGTTCATTACAATCCCTCCGATTGCAGTTATTCAGTAATGTATTAGAAACGGCAACACTGCATAAAGTCTGCCTAATGGCTCTGCACACGATTTGCCGAAAAATCTGACAATACATCTCACGCACAAGCTTTATTCAGTATTTCCCTAATTATATTATAAAAGATTTGTCGATATTCTGACATCTTAAATATGTAAAATATATGTTATGTTTTTGTTAAGTTGAACGATTACGGAATTAACCAGAATTTAACGGTACGTTTGAATAATTTCGCTTGTATCAGGGAAGATCTTTGCCGTATAATAAAATAGAATGATACTGTAAATGTCAGACAGCCGGTATCGCTTGCAATTTATGGATTTGATACAGGGCTGGTTTAAGGAGTGAAATCATGAAAAAATATGCAGTGATCGATATTGGATCAAACACCGTGCGTATGGTCGTCTATGCCGTGGAAGAAAACGACACCTTTCACGCATTGTTTTCCAAAAAGTATACACTGGGACTTGCCGGCTATGTTCAGGACGGCGTGATGTCGCAGGAGGGGATTCACAGGCTTTGCGGTGTGCTGATAGAATGCCGTATGCTGTTGTCCCAGTTTGAAATGGAACGGAGTTTTGTCTTTGCCACTGCTTCGCTGCGGAATATTCAGAACACGCGGGAGGCGGTTGACCAGATCTTTCTGATGACCGGATTTTCCGTGGACGTGATCTCCGGACAGGCGGAGAGATCGAAGGATTCTTCCAGAGCCGTCAGGATGGCATCCATCTGATCCGGCGTCAGGATGCCGGGGGTGCCGCCGCCCATGTAGAAGGTGCGGGGCCGCAGATGGTTTTTCCGCACCATTTCTCCCCCAGCCCGGATCTCCGCGATCAGGGCCTTTACATAGGGCTCCACCAGAGAAAAACTTCGCTCCACGCTCTGACTGACAAAGGAGCAGTAGGCGCAACGGGTGGGACAGAAGGGAATACCCACATACAGGTCGATATCCCGCTTTTCCAGCCGCTTCAACGCCTGATAGCCCACGGCACCAGTCTCCAAAGCCAGCGCCGCCCGGTCCTCAGGGACGAAATAGCGCGCCTTCAGTTCCCGCTTGGCTTCCTCCGGGGTCTTGCCCTCCATCAGCGCCCGTGTGATGGGCTTGTCGGGCCGGACGCCGGTGAGCATCCCCCAAGGGGGCAGCGTCAGCTTTTCCGCGGCGCGGAGCGCTTCCGGCAGCTTGGGATACAGATCCAGAAATGCCAGATAGAAGCAGGCCGCCACGGCGTAGCGCCGCTGGCCTTCTTTTTCAAAGTCCGTGCCGGTGAGGGGGGATGCAAAGGTCCCGGCGGCGGTGTATCCGTGATAGTGCAGCTCCGCTGTGACCTGACAGTCCGCTGCCGTTTCCTCGGCGGCAAGGCGGCACCACGCCTCATCTTCCGGCTGTACCGCGTCATAGGTCGGTTTTTCCAAGGGGAAGAGGGTCATCAGGCTCTGTTCGACGATATAGCGCTCGTCATGACCTAAAAATTCCAGCTTCATATCAGCCTTGCTCCCGCAGTGCCATCTGCATATAGGGGTTGAAGCGCCGCTCCCGGTCCAGAGTGCTGGGCTCCATGTGTCCCGGCAGGACCTGGTAGTCCCTGGGAAGGGCGGCCAGTCGGGCCAGAGAGGCCATCATCTGCTTCATGCTGCCGCCGGGAAAGTCTGTCCGGCCGCAGGAACCGGCAAACAGGGTGTCCCCGCAGAACAGGGTATCTCCGCACAGCAGCGTGACGCTGCCCTCGGAGTGGCCGGGGGTGTGAAGCACCTGAAGCTCCAGCGTGCCCACCGTGATGCGGTCTCCCTCGCCGTAGAAATTCACGCCGCCGAAGGGGATCCGGGCCAGTTCGCTTTTCAGAGGGAACAGCTGGGTCTGCGGACTGTCAAAATCCGCCTGATGGATATAGACCGCCGTCGGCGGCAGCGTCTCCATCAAAGCCGCCACCGCACCGGTGTGGTCATAGTGGCCGTGGGTCAGCAGGATCTTATCCACGGTGCAGTCCAGCTTTTCGGCGGCGGAGAGGATCAGCTCCGGCTCCGCACCGGGATCGATCACGGCGCAGACCTTAGCCGCTTCATCGCAGAGAATGTAGCAGTTGGTACCGATGGACCCCACCTGCAAGGCTTGGATCTTCATAAGACACACCTCATTGAAATCAGTTTACTCTTCCGTGTCAAACAGGATGGTGACCGGACCGTCGTTCTGGGAATAGACCTGCATATCGGCGCCGAATTCGCCGTGCTGCACATCGAAGCCCCGCTCCCGGCAGTGGGCCATGAACCGCTCATAGAGGGGGATGGCCAGATCGGGCTTGGCCGCACCGGAGAAGCCGGGGCGGCGGGAGGAGGTATCGGCGTACAGGGTGAACTGGGACACCACCAGCAGGCTGCCGCCCACCTGCTCCAGATTCAGGTTCATCTTTTCGTTTTCATCCTCAAAGACCCGCAGATTGCAGATCTTGTCCGCCAGCTTGTCGGCGGTGACCTCCGTATCGTTGGGGCCTACACCCAGCAGCACCAGAAAACCGGTGCCTATCTGACCGTTGACCTGTTCATTGATGACAACAGAGGCGTTTTTGACTCGTGTAACAACAGCACGCATGGTAGCAACTCCTTATTTAATATCCGAAAGGGTATGCTTCGTAATGGGCCTTGCCCGCAAACCGGGCAGATCCGTGTATTCTGTATTTTATCAAGAGGGGATCTTTGCGGCAGCGGAGAAAACCCGTTTCCAATGCCGCGAAAGATCAGCCCACAGGCCGGTTGACCTGCAGAACGCCGGAGATCTGATGGAGCTTGTTCATGAGAGTGGACAGCTGCGCTCCGTCTTTGATCTGAATCTCGATGCGGATGATGGCAAAGCCGTCCTCCGTGCTGCGGGTGTTCAGACCCAGCACAAAGGTTTTGGTGGTGGAGAGGGCGGAGGAGATGTCCAGCAGCAGATTCAGCCGGTCCTTGCACACCGCCTCGATGGTGGTGGGATAGCTGTCATTGGTATCGGTGCCCCAGGAGACATGGATCCAGCGGTCGGGCTGCTCCTTCCGCTTTTCCTCCGAGGCGTTGGGACAGTCCGCCCGGTGGACGGACACGCCGTAGCCACGGGTGATGAAGCCCACGATGTCGTCTCCGGGGACGGGGGTGCAGCATTTGGAGAACTTCACCAAACAGTTGTCCAGACCTTCCACGATAATGCCCTGCTCGCTCTTGACGGCCTTGGGCTGCTTGGGAGTGTCCGCAGGCTTGGTGTCCTCCTTGGGCTCCGCCACAGCCTCTGCCAGCATCTGCTCCTGCTGCCGCTGCTGCTGGCGGCGCTGCAACTCGCCCTGGATCCGGCTCACCGCCTTCTGAGCGGTGAAGCCGCCATAGCCGATGGCGGCGTAGAGATCGTCCAGCGTGGGATAAGCTACCTTTTTCAGCAGCACCGGTAGGAATTCCGGGTCCAGTACGTCTTTCATGGCGATGCCGCAGTGACGCAGCTCCGCGTCGAAGGCGGAGCGGCCGTTGGCGATGTTCTCGTCCCGCTTTTCCTTTTTGAACCACTGGCGGATCTTGGAGCGGGCCTCGTTGCTCTTGGCAATCTTCATCCAGTCCCGGCTGGGGCCCTTGGCGTTTTTGGAGGTGAGGATCTCCACAATGTCACCGTTGTGGAGCACGGCGTCAAACCCCGCAATTCGGTTTTTCAGCACATGGTCCAGCGTGACGATGCGGTTATTCACCTTGGCGCCGATCATGCGGTTGCCCACGGCGGAATGGATGGCGTAGGCGAAGTCGATGGGGGTGGCTCCGGCGGGGAGGTTCTGCACGTCGCCGTTGGGGGTGAACACGAACACCTCGTCGGAGAACATATCCACCTTCAGGGAGTGGATAAACTCCTCAGCATCGGCACCTTCCTG
>ERZ772889.3466-NODE-3466-length-10919-cov-11.663752_pt1 | contig 10919 bp, 8 predicted proteins | sample MGYA00512127_ERZ772889 | MGnify/ENA primary metagenome ERZ772889 (study PRJEB29015, sample SAMEA2737689) | human gut metagenome | biome: human gut; feature: human-associated habitat; material: faeces | place: China | collected 2012 ... | reverse complement strand
ATACCGCAAAGTGGGGCGTGCAGATTGCGGGAATGATTTTTCAAACAGGCTCTAATCTACATATCCTGCTTTACATGAGATCTGACACAGAAAGACTTTTTAAACAGACTCCAGATCCTCTTCATCAAGGATCAGCCTGATCGCCCATGGCGGCACATCAATGTCCTGATAATCCTCCTTCATAAATACAAAAGCAGTCTCATACGGAGGCATTTTTGCCGGATAAATTCCATAACCATCTGTAAAATAAATCAGTCCCCGAAGTTTTGTAAACTTCTTCGCTCTCATAAGCTGTTCCACATAGGCAAAAGCAGGGCGAAAATCTGTGCCGCCCCCTCCTTTCACTATGAAATGGGACATATATTCCTTCAACTGCATGGCATTTTCAATCACCACATCAGACTGGATTTTCTCGTCACACTGAAGAATGTGTACGTGAATCCGCCTGAAAAAGCTCTCAGATTCACTGAGCACACTGTAGGTTTCCTCCAGAAACTTCCGGACAAGCTCTCCTTTACAGGACATGGAAGTGTCAATAACGATCACAAAATCTTCCACCTTCCGCTCTTCTTTCGTTTCTAAGGGCTCGATCAGCGGCATATTGCCATACAGATTCATTCCATAATTGTAAAATATATAATCGAAAGTGTCCATATCAACTTTCATTTCTTCTTTCAAAACAGAAAATTTCCGCAGAAATTCTTTATAATCATAGCGATTTTGATTCTGGGCACGCAGCTGGTCTACCAGAGTTTCTCCGCCTTCTCCCGCTTCTTTTGAAAAAGTTTCCATCTCTGTCTGCATGCGGTTGCGGATGTCGTCCCAGTTCTTTTTCCGCTGGGACATCTGAGGACTGTTTGGATGGTTTTCATACCACTTACCATGGTCATCCTGAGTAAACTCACGGCGCAGCTCCTGCATTTTATTTTCCGGCAAATGAAGAGTCTGAAGCCTTCGGTAAATTCTCTGAGCCGTCATTACCTTTCCCTCTTCCAGTATCAGCTTCAACGCCTGCCTCTTCACCATAGATGCCGGCTGATGCACACATTTCAGATAAAGCCCGTCAATGATATTTTCCACTGTAATGTCACATGCAAGATTCCAGTACTGGACATCCACAGCAGGATTTCCTTCTTCATCCTTCTCTGGAAAACAGTGGAGAAAAATGCAGTGTAAAAGGCTGTGAAGATAGATTCGATTCACCTTTTCCTGGCTTCTCCTGAACTGTTCCATCAGTTCTTCCGGCTGATAGTACAGGACAGTTCCATCCGTTCCAACAGGATGAACGCCCATATCTCCCTGAAAGAAAAGTGCTGACAATGCGCAGTCCATAAAGCGCATATTCAGGTACAACTGGTTTCTGGCACTGGACAAAATATCCTGGCAGATGCTTTCTGCCGCCAACGCACGATCCCAGGCGTCATGTACCGGATTTACCTTGTACAAAGTATTTTGCCCATATGTCGGACTTATCTGGTAAGCAGCTTTTCCCCCCTGCGCTTTATATAACGAATCTTCCTCATGTAATGAATTCAATTTTTTCTCTTCTGAACCACTCATAGTTCAAAACTTCTCCTTTTCGATGGAAAATGCAGTCTCTGGTACTCCATAAGCATACTTAAAATCTCCGGAGATTTCACTTTGTCTGCCAGATTTACCAGACCTGTAAACAGTTCTTTCTGCCCAGGTTCCAGGGGATACGTGTGAAGAAGCCATTCCAGCTCTTCTCCTCTTTTCTGACGGATAAAATCAGAAGCAATCTGTTCTATATGCTCCTTCAGGTACTGCTCGTACTGTATTTTCGCCTGTTCTGTCAGCCCTGTCGGCCAGTTCAGTCTGCCATATACCATTTCTCTCAAGAAATCTGATGATTCCTGGGCTCTCGCCATCTCAAAACGCTTGTCATACTCCAGAAAATGAAATACTTTTCCCTGAAAGCAGTTTCTGTAATACAGACCGCTTCCATGCACCTCAGTCATCAATATCCTGGCAGGAGTATTTTCCACACCTTCCTCATAATATTCCGGAAACCAAAGCATGGCTTCCACTTTTCCATATAAATGTACCCGCAGCTCCTCCCCAACTTCTGAAAGGATCTCTTTCAGCCCGGATTGTTCATCATTCATCAAAACTTCCATTCTTCGGATCCTGTGGCACCCTGTAAAAGCTCCACTTCCAAGATCAGTAAAATCACTGGAAAACCATAGCTCTTCCAGATTCCGACAGTTATAAAAACCGTAACGGCCTATTTTCTGAACTCCCAAGGGAATCCGTATGACCTGACAGCTTTTCCCGGAAAAAAGATATTCAGCCAGTTCTGTGACCGGTACTCCGTCGATCTGTTCCGGAATTTCCACAATCTGGGGATCCCCATCAATTTCCATTACTGCAGCATGATCTTCCTTAATATCAAAGGTAAAACCGCTGTCTGTATGCTTTTTCATTTCATACACTCCTGTATATGTGCCTGTAAAAAAGGCTTGCTATTTTTTCTCATTAATATTAAACTTAATCTATTGCAGTGTTAAAACAGTACTGATGTTCACACTCTATATAATATCGGAGGAATTTCCATGAGCATTAAAATACCGATTGAAACCTCAGCACGGCATATTCATGTTTCCCAGGAGGATTTCCAACTCCTGTTTGGAGAGGATGCCCAGCTTCATTACATAAAGGAATTAAGCCAGCCTGGACAGTATCTCTGCCAGGAACGTCTTACCGTAAAGGGGCCTAAAGGTGAGTATCAGAATATGGCCATTCTAGGTCCTTTTCGTAAAGAAACCCAGATTGAGCTTTCCCTTACAGATACCCGCAAGATCGGTCTTCCCGGTCTTATCCGCCAGTCTGGTGATACTGTCGGCTCCCCTGGCTGCACTCTCATCGGACCCAAGGGCGAACTTATCCTTGATCACGGTGTCATTGTTGCCAAACGTCACATTCACATGACTCCGGCAGATGCTGTTACTTTGAAGGTCAAAGATAATGACGAAGTTTTTGTCCTGACCAAAAGCTTCGGCCGCGCTCTTATTTATGCAGATGTGGTAGTACGTGTAGACTGGAGTTACCGCCTTGCCATGCACGTAGATACCGATGAGGCCAATGCTTTTTCCAATGAAAAAGAGCCTTATGGGGTAATCGTAAAATTCTTTGATGATAACTATAATACGGATAAATGGATTGAAGACGTATTGTCCGGTATTAACCGCTAAATGTCAGGGCATACTCTGTGACTCCATTTTATTATTGTTCACTGGTGACATTCCGCAAGGTGTTTTTTGTGAACAGAGTGAACAGTAATTCCATTTTCTTGCAGCAGCATATGCCAGTCACAGCCTCCCGGAGCCTGTCTGAAAATCAATTCTGTAATCTGTTCACTCAGTCTATACAAATGAAAAGTGCTTCCTGCCCGAATCCGGGTGTGGAAGCACTTTTGCGTCACTGAATTCCAATTGTCGCCGCCAACAGCTCCTGAAGAGAATTGGTAACCATAATTCTGGAAAAATCTACTGTCTGGGCTTTATTAACTCCCGCAGTACCTGCTGCCTCATTACTGCCAGCTTCCATCTCTGCGGCATCTCCGTATGTCACCTGACTAAATACACTTACATGCTGTCCTGCATCAAACAGTTCCTGAAGGCTGTTTGCGACATAGAGGCTTCCCGGTGAAACAGTTCCGTCTCCGGAAGCATCTATGGTAACCGTATCCATATCTCCTGTTGTAACAAGGTTCGCCTTGATCAGATCCTGAAGGTTATTGGATACGTCAATTCCTGTGATATACTGGGTATTGGCTATAGTTTTACCACTCTGTCTCATTTCCTCTACCTGCTGTGCGTTCGGATAGAAGGATGGCTGACGGATGTAACGAAAGCTTGCACTATAAGCCTCTCCTACTGTAACACCATTCTTGCTGGAAGAACAATGTACGACGATCCAGTCTCCTGCGTCAGTTTTTCCACAGATAATACCAACATGGTTGGCACTTCCTGCTTCTGGTCCTCTCTGAAAAACCAGGTCACCTGGCTGGGCATCCGCCTCACTTACCACGTTCGCTCTGCCCCACTGGTCTGAGGTACCGCTTCCTACAGCTGCGATCATAGCCTGATTCTCATAGCCATTGATCACTGCCCAGGTAACAAAACCGCTGCAGTCAAGGCCATAAGCACGTAAAGTACCGGTACTCTGACTTCCCTCTGCGCTTACCTGCTGTACTGCGCCCCAGCTTGGGTCCATTCCGATCACAGTAGATTTGCCGCCCCAGAAATACCCTACCTTACCAACCAGTGAATAAGCAGCTGCAATTACGTTTACACGCTCTTCTGAAACGTCATCGCCAACACTCTGTCTTACAAAGCCCTTGGCTGCTGTAACGGTTGCACAAAGAAGCTTGCAGTCTGTTTCAAGATATTTCTTCAAAATCCCCCTCTCATCCTTGGGGATCTTATTCTCTTTAATGTAATGGTTAATATGGTAATTTCCATATGTAACTCTGTTAGAATTACTTTCGTCCTTCACAACAGGATTCATCCTGGCAAAAATAGCTGCCAGATCATCCTTACAGGAAGAATCCAGCGTAAAAGAAGTGGCACCATCAAGGCTCTTCTCATAGACATATATGGCAAGTATATCCTGCCAGTTGCGTACAAGAAGGGTATCTGCGGATGTGGTAACACCACCTTCGGAATCAGATACATCTGTCAGTTGATTGGCAGCTTTATACTCTGTCTCAATCTGCTCCATAACATCTGCAAAATCATCAGAAAATGACAGCTGATAGTTCTCCTGCAGGCTGTTCAGATAAAATTCCTTGCCTGCATGAAGATTAGATGCATAGTAGACTGGGGTTCCATTAAGTGCCTGCGTTGTGGTGCTGTCAATCTTATCTGCATCTTTATCGTCTGCTGCCCCGGACAGCTGGCTGATCGTCTTCTCCATATCGATAAGAAGCTTGTAATTAGTAACAGCAGCCTTCTCCTGGTCTGAAAAGCTGTTATAGGTCTTTCTCAGGGCTTTGACTTTTTTCTTCTTTTTCTTATCTAATTCCTGCTTGAAGGTTTTATCAATGTCTTTGATCAGGGCACTTACCTTCTGCTGGCTCTCTGCTGAAAGTCCAGGAGTCACAGTGGGGGTCACCTCAGGTGCAGCACTAGGCTCTGGTGTCACTGTGGGGGTATCGTCCGGCGTTGCACTAGGTTCTGGTGTCGCACTTGGTTCTGGTGTCACCTCAGGTGTATGATCTGGCGTCACACTTGGAGCCGGTGTCTCTGTAGATGTATGATCTGGTGTTTCACTTGGAGCCGGTGTCTCTGTAGGTATATGATCTGGTGTAGTAGGCTCTGATGGGATCTGTGTAGGCTCAGCTGGTGTTTCTGTGGGCTCTGATGGCGTCTGTACAGACTCTGCTGGTACCTGTGCCGGCTCTGACGTTGTCTCCGGAGGTGCGGAAGGCGTCTCTGCCGATGCCTGCTCTGATGAAATCGGCTCTGCTGCCGCTTCCCGGGCAGCTGTTTCTGTTTCTGACAAGGCTGTCTCTTCTGAGGCAAAAACACTGGCCGTTCCTGTAAAGGATATCGCAGCTGCCATAGTAATACATAAACATTTTGTCAGATATTTATTTTTCATATTCAAAAGATGCTCCCTTCTATTCATGAACATCCCTTTACTCCCCTATATAAAGGTATGCATTCTTACCTTAAAGACAGTTCGCATTAAGTATTAACATGCATTATTGTAGCATACTAACCCTTCTAAATCAACTATCCTCAAAATATACAGACGTATTTTCGTGATTTTTCATTTTTTCTTCACAATTTCTGTACAGATTTAAGTGAAAGCGTTTCCCACTTGCTAAATACCGTTTTTATCGCAGCAGCGAATAATTCATTTTTTCTGCTGTACAAAAAAATACCAGTCCCGGTACTCACAGACAAGCTGCTGTGATCTCCCGGCACTGGCTCTTCCCATTATCAGCATGCAGCCGGAATCAGAATATCCTCTCTGCCAAACTGCTTCGCAGCCAGCTGCAGGATTCCATGAATAACCTGTGAACAGATTCTGAGAATATACTGAACATCCTCTGCAATATTACGCTCCTTAAGAAGATATCTTTCATGGGCATTTCCAATATACTCCACCAGTTCCCTGAAGCTTCCGAAATTCACTGGAAGAATGACCATACGATCTGCTGCCCCACTCTCTATGTAGCGCTTCAGATGGTTCTTAAGATGCTTCTCGTATTTATTATGCTCGTACAGATTCCCGGTAAAGTTCTTATTATGGGGAAAAGTAAAATAATCTGCCATATAATGCATCACTTCGCCAAACCTGCGCCAGTAAACGCGCTCCTTGCTTTCTTTGGGATCATTGTCAATAAGAGCTTTCATCTTACCCTGGATTTCCTCGAAGGTGCCGAAATATTCATGCTTCTTTGTAAGAAAAGATGGCTTGATATCCGGAAGAATGCTTCCAAGGCAGAACGCCTTTCTGTGGGACTGCAGACTCTTAGTGGCAGGCATCTGGTCTGCCAGATATCTGGCTACCAGTATATGGGATTTTTTACGCAACCGCTTCCTCTTCTTTCCTGTTCTTATCCATTGTAACAGATAAAAAACAATAAACTGTAAAAAGCTTTTGTATCTGCTTTTCAAATCATCGTTATCACAACTTAATATAGCAGAATCTCTGTCAAATTTCAAATAAACATTTTCTGATTTTCTGTGAAATATTTTCCAATATATCGTTAAATTGCACAATTATATCCTGCGTGTAAGCCGGTCTTGTTTTTTTTCGTCATATATTGTATTATTAGGTTACTGTACAGCTGAAAATCATGCAGACCCATGATTTCTGTACATTACAAAGCGTGTTGCTGGTCACGAAATGAACCGTAACATGATCCCAAAAATGAAATGCTGCCAGTGAACAGTAATGAAACACACTGGCATCATGAAATCATTACATAAAGGAGGAATTATATGCCTGGCCATAAACCACGGACAAATAAGGGGCTGGCTATAGCTGCTGTTCTTATGTGTCTTGCATGCGGAGTTTCTTTTACCCAGTCTTCCGCTTCGCACTCACCCATTACAGATACCCAGACCCCGGACATGTTCGTAGCTGGAAATACAGATGATTCCCAGATTCAATCTGGTGGTGCGGCAGCTGAAAATACCGATGCAGAAGAGGAGAACACACCGGAGGATGTCATTCCCACCGAAACGCCTGCTGCAGATACCCCGGCACCTGATACCCTTTCAGGTTCAGACACTTCTTTTGAGGTCTCTCCGGAAGCTTCCCAGGGGGTGTGGACGCCAGTTGACAGTAACTGGTATTTCATGGTAAACGGAGAAGGTTATAAAGGCTGGCTCACAGATACAGACGGACACCGCTATTACTTCAATGACAAAGGCGTTATGCAGACCGGATGGCTTGAGCTTGATGGCAAACGCTACTACCTCAATGCAGATGGAGTTCTTCAGACTGGTGACGTGACAATAGACGGCGAACTTTATCACTTTGGCGCTGACGGTGCACAACAGGGTGAACCGACGACGGCAGATGATAGTTCCAATCAGGATCTTGTATTCTACATGAATACTACATCAGATTCTTCGAATGCTGACAATCTCACAGCTTCTGCGACAGGTGCTTCCACACCGGCTGCAGAAGCTGATATTTCTTCTGATCGAAATGAAGATTCCAGGAAAGCTTCTTCCGAAATCGATGAGACTTCTGAAGCCTCTTCTGCAGCATCCGAAGTCTCCCCTGTACCGGAAGCCTCCGTTACTTCGGAACCGACTGTCTCTCCGGAGCCAAAGGGGATGATTGCCCTCACCTTTGATGATGGACCCAGTGATTTTACAGACCGTCTTTTGGATTGTCTGGAAGCAAACAATGTAAAAGCTACTTTTTTCCTGGCAGGTCAGGAAGTGGAATATTTTCAGGAACCTGTAAAGCGTATGGAGGAGCTTGGATGCGAGATTGGAAACCACTCTTATGATCACCCGGATCTCACCACGCTTTCCGCCGATGATGCTGCAAGTCAGCTTTCCCGCACAGATCAACTGATCCAGGATCTCACAGGGCACATTGCCACTGTTGTGCGCCCCCCTTATGGTTCTTACAATGACACCGTAGCAGAGACTGCAGCAAGGCCTCTGATTTTGTGGTCTGTGGATACTCTGGACTGGGAAACACAGAATGCAGATTCCACAGTACAGAATGTAATGGACAACGCCAGTGATGGACAGATTATTTTAATGCATGATATTTTCAAAGAATCTGTGGATGCTGCTGAAATTTTTATTCCGCAGCTACTGCAAGAGGGCTATCAGCTGGTAACAGTAAGCGAGCTGGCTGCTGCAAAGGGAATTACATTGGAAAACGGAACCGCTTATGGATCGTTTTGATTTGGCGTGTCCCAAGTTCAAACGCCTTATCGTGCAAGCACGAACGGCTTTTTGACCTTTTGACACTGGTATCATAATATAGCACTATATAAAAACCAGAGTATCGTTTTCAGGAAATCATCAACTATACTCTGGTTTTATTCTATATATTTTTTTCAAACACGCAAAAAAAGGAACTGCCATCATGACAATTCCTCTTTTATACTTATTCAGCTTTCTCTTCCAGAAGGCTGCTGTGAACATACGCCTCAGAGCCTTCATAGTCAATCTGGATCCAGTCTCCGCTCTCACCTTTCTTGACCACTTCTGTTCCAGCGGACAATCCACCAATCACTTCTGCATCACTGCTGGCTGCTGCACGGACATTACAATCCTCTGTCACTACCAGCGTAGTTCCATCGGCTGTCTCTGCAGATCCTGTGACATCCTCACCAAGACCATCAAGGAAAGCAGCAAGTGCAGGATCTGCAGTCTGTGCATCCTCATACTGCTTCTGTACCTTGGCCTTCAGCTCCTTCACGTCGTCATCCTGACGCAGAGAAACTTCATATTTCGTTATCTCGTCGCTGTCATCGTGAGCAGCGCCGTCAATCTTCCAGTTCCCGTCTGTGTCCTTTACCACATAGAACTCAGCAAGCGCAGGTACCTTTGTATCAATCCCCTGACAGATGTAGTAAAAACAGGAATATACTACATAGGAATCGTCATCAAGCCCCTTTTTCGTGTAGATATCACCAGCTTCATACCCTTCAATGTACTTGGCATTGGTAATCTTAGACTCGTCTGCCGGTGCAAGATTATCTACCAAAGTACGCAATGTGGTAATATCTTTATCCCCCAGAGCTGTGTAATAGCTCTTGATCAATGAAGTAATCTCTTCATTAGCTTTTTCCATGGGATTGGCGTCTTTCTTCCCGTCAGTCTCCCCATCATTTGCCGGAGAAGAAGGAACATTTCCCTGGTCGTTGTCTGCTGTTACCTGCTCATCGGTTGTATCCTTGCTGGAATCGCCCTTCTCGCTTCCCATAAATGCACGGATACCGAAAAACAGGACAACCACGATTAACAGAATCGCTCCGCCAAGCATAAAATAGCGAAGGTTATCTGATAACCATTCTCTGAAATTATCCAAGTTCTTGTCCTCCTTAATACAACGCACCGGAACGCCCGATCGTTCCAGGCAATACACCTGAAGGGAATCGAACCCCCGCACATGGTACCGGAAACCACTGCTCTATCCACTGAGCTACAGGTGCATAATGAAAAACATAACTTCTAAATCAGGTATGAAATTATCAAAGTAGGTTTACACTGTCTTTGATTTTAGCACAAAAGCCTGAAATTGTAAAGATTTTTTTGAACAGTGTACATTCATTATACATTTTGTGTTATTTCAGGCGCAGATTGCAATGATATCCACGCCTGAAATCCTTTATCTGTACTGCTCACATACAAAAATATAATACAGATCCACCGTATCCAGAATACGGTACCCTCCATTCTCCATATCCTGAAGAAATTTTTCATTCGGAGGTACCATAACTACATAGGTACATTCTGCAGTATTCGCCAGATCGGATACTGTTTTTCCATCCGGAATCTCGGAAGTAATCTGTTTATACAGATTTTTTATAGTTTTATCCGCAGCCCCATATCCTCTTCGTCCATATACCATTTTCAGTGACGGATCATAAACCCGGATATAAGATGCCGCATATTCATCTGCTGCAATTCTTACTTCCCTTTTGTTTCTGTCAGCATTGATTTTGTTGCAAATCATTGCAATTTCATCCGGAACCTGCCGATGGTTATAAACTCTTTCAAAATTCCCAGCTTTTATCATGCCTGTTCCGGAAATAACGACTGCCCCCACAAGAACCGCCGTCAGAACTGCCTGCAAAATTCCATTTTTCGACCTGCTCACAACTTCTGTAAAACCGCCTGCAATTACAGGTACTGTAGGCAAAAGCCAGAGAACTCTCCAGTATACGCTCTCTCCTATACAACGCATAATCACGCGTCCGGATACAGGACAGAAAAACAACCCCAGCAGAAGAACCGTATAAAAAAACAGTCTGAGTGCGATCCCTTTCTTTCTTCCCAGAATCAGTATACCAATTCCACTAAGCGCCAGCAGATATTGTACCCATCCATTGCCCCAGTACATATCCCATATGGTAACAGCCCATGTAACGATTTCTTTCATTCTCTTCTCCTATCGGATCACAATATATATTGCTCCCAGAATCAGGGATGGCAGACAGCACAGTGCCGTACATGCAGCTTTTTCAAGGCTTCGAAACCGCACCAGTCCCATCACCATAAGAACCACCAGCATGATACATGCCAGAATAATCCCCATGGAAGAAAGCAGACAACAGGAAATATCTGCCATCAGAAGCAAAAGCCACGTATATTCCCTTTGCTTCTCCAGAATAATGCAGCAACCCAGATACAGAAGCAATGGAAGAAAAACAGAAGCCAGGCAGGCTTTTCCCTGCCAGATAC